>Ga0255772_10001160_pt1 | contig 26323 bp, 27 predicted proteins | sample 071ome_34_FD_179970 | JGI IMG/M metagenome (GOLD analysis project Ga0255772, IMG submission 179970) | Coastal salt marsh microbial communities from the Groves Creek Marsh, Skidaway Island, Georgia - 071411BT metaG (version 2) | ecosystem: Environmental > Aquatic > Marine > Intertidal zone >...
GAGTTTGAATAACGAAATTGGTGTAGATAATGTAAGTTGGCTGCACGGATTACAAGAATACTTCACATTTGTTAAAAATGAAAAAGCAAAGTTAATTGTTGACTTTTTCTTATCAATGGTTTATTCAAATAATAATATTATTGATCTAAATTTAAATTTTAACATTGGTGAATTTTTGTTTTATCTTAAAAAATTTAGTGATGATGAAATTTATGAAATACTAGACAAGTATTACAGAAACAATTACAATCCAATTTACTTACAAGATGCATTTAGTAGAGGTCAAGTAAATAGTAAAATTTGGGCTATGGAAGAAATAGAAAAAATTCAAACTGAGTTTGACATGGTATATGTTCTTGGTGCATGGTTTGGACAAACAAGATTGTATCTTGATAATGTTGCAACATACAACAAGATACGTTTTTTTGATATTGATGAAAGTGCTTGTGAAGTTAGTGACAAAATTTTTAACAATAGTATTATCGAAGGTTATAAAGGAAAAAGTGTTGAATTAAAAATTCCAATGATGTCTAGTTCAGATGAGGATAAAAATATGGATTGGGTATCGAGAAGTGGTTGTACTTATAATATAAAAAATTACAATTCAAATAAAGAAATACAAGAAAAAACACAACCTAGTTTAATTTTTAACACAAGTGCAGAACACATGCCAAGTATTTGGTATCAAAAGTTTGTAAACAGACCTATGGAAAGTGATCCACTATTTGTAATCCAAAGCAATAATTTGTTTGATGTTGAAGAACATGTAAATTGTGTGCATAGTGTAGAACATATGACTAAGAAGTTTCCTATGAGTAGGCTAGAATACGCAGGAGAAAAAGAAATGTTTGGATATAAAAGATTTATGGTAATAGGACGCCCATGATAGATTTAGAAGAAATGAGTATTCGTGAATTGCAAAAAGAAAGTGCTAGAGCACTAAGTACAATGCAAGCTACAAACAATAACATTTGGCAGTTTAATAAACAAGCACACCATAATAGTCAAAATTGGTATAAAGCAGTTATCAATTGGTATGTTGAACAATATGGTGATTTGCCAAGTAGAGTAGGACCAGGTAAAGAAGTAAAGTTGATATTAGAATGAAATTTACAAAGCCAGTAAAAATTTATTTGTTTAAAGATAAAAACAGAGTTGATGTAAGTGTTAAAGTAACAGACGAACTTACTAATGGTTATAGATTTACAATACAAGAATTTGAATCTATACTTGAAAGTTGGAAAGAAGGTGTTGAGTTTGAAACAGAGTGGGGTTATGTGTTTGTACAGCATAAAACACATGGCCCTCGTCCTGAAAGACAACCTTGCAGTTATGTAAGATTTAGTATTAGTGTAGGAAATATGGATTTTCATCATAGGTTAAATTTTGATACAATGCATGAGTTAGAAAAAGAATACGCATATCAAAAAACAAACGCTATGTACTGGGATTAATATGTACAAATACGAAAATATTACTACAATACATTTAGAAAATACACAAAATTGTCAAGCAAGTTGTCCTATGTGTGATCGAAATCAAAATGGGGGTGCAGTAAATCCACACATAGATTTAAGTGAACTTACTCTAGAAGATTGTAAACGTATATTTGAGCCAGAGTTTATTGCACAATTAAAAACAATGTATATGTGTGGCAACTTAGGTGATCCTATTGTTGCACGAGACACACTTGACATATTCAAATACTTTAGACAACACAATGAAAAAATGTGGTTGAGTATGAATACAAATGCAGGAGCAAAAGATGAAACGTGGTGGCGTGAATTGGCCCAAGTCTTTGGTAGAATGGGTGCTGTTATTTTTAGCGTGGACGGCCTTAGGGACACTAATCATTTATACAGGCAAGGTGTTGTCTGGGACAATGTAGAACGTAATATGCGAGCATTTATTGATGCAGGCGGTAGAGCTCGTTGGGACTTTTTAATATTTGAACACAATCAACATCAAGTTGAAGAAGCAGAAGAACTTGCTAATTCATGGGGTTGTGAAAAATTTATCAAAAAGAAAACTGGTAGATTTGTGACTGCAAATAGTGAAAAAAAAGAATCTCATCAAGCAGTAAATCGCAAAGGCAATGAAACTCAAAAGTTATCAAAACCTAAAGAAAAGTATCAAAACGAAGCAATTAAACAATACGATAAAGTTAAAAACAAACACGGCACTATGGATGCATATTACGATCGTGCTGAAATACATTGTAAAGTAAAAGACGAAGGCAACTTGTTTATTACAGCAGAAGGACTTGCAATGCCTTGCTGTTGGACTGCTGGTCGTATGTATAAATGGTGGCATCACGATCCTAAAGTAGAACAAGTATGGAATTTTATCGATGAAGTTGGCGGCAAAGATGCGATTAGTGCAAAGAAGAATGGACTACGAGCAGTATTTGACACAGGAATTTTTGATAACATTGAACGTAGTTGGCATAAATCAAGTTGTGCAGAAGGCAAATTAAAAGTTTGTAGTATGAAATGTGGAAAAGAATTTGATCCGTTTGGAGAACAATTTAAATAATGAAATGGAATGATATAGATGTTTCCTCTTTACATTTGGGATTGACTTACAAATGCACATTGGCTTGCTTAGAATGTGCAAGAACTCATGCAAAAAAAGACAAAATTCCTGATATTGTCAACACAATGCATCTTGATTGGAAACAATATAAATCTTTAATTAATGAAGTGAATCCTCGATTAATTGAACTTTGTGGAAATTGGGGAGACCCTATATACTATCCTAGTTTAATACCACTAATCAAATATATTAAAAAAAGAAACAAACATACCTATATTATTCTTCATACTAATGGAAGTTATCGACCTGCAAGTTTTTGGAAGGAACTTGCAACGGTTATGAATAAAAGAGATGAAATATATTTTTCTATCGACGGCACTAGAGAAAAATATACCAAATACAGAGTCAATTCTAATTTAAAAAGTATAGACACTGCTTTAAGAACATTAAATAAAATACCAAGAACTAGAAGACCTACTTTAACACAAAAAACAATATTTTTTAGTTATGTCAAATGGGATATAATAAAAATTATAAATGAAGCAAGATTTTCAGGATTTGATAGAATAAGATTTGAATGGCCGCACGTTGATAATAATTTATGGTTAAAACCAGATTATGATGTACAATGGATAGAAAGACATTTAAGAAAACAAAAAATTGTGTATCAAAAATCACAAAGAGACCCTAATAGCCCTATTATAAAGAATTTAAGATGATAAAATTAGTTGATCCAATATGTAAAAAAAGTTTACATCCATTTGTAGAGATTAATGGATTGTTTATGCCATGTTGTTATTTAACAACCTCAACTAATCATGAAAAGGAACTAAGAAGTTTTTTTGGCGAAGATTACGAAAATTTGAAGTTACAAAACAATACACCATCAAACATTGTAAAATTATGGAGCAAAATAAAAGACTCGTGGCATACAGAAAATCCGTATGTAGGTTGTTTAAGATCTTGTCCTAAAAATGGAAAATTAAAAAAAACGGAGAAGAAGTAGTTGTTTACAAAGGCTGAAATTTTACAGGTAGAATTAAGCACAATGTGTAATGCATTATGTTTAAATTGTCATAGAACATATGGAAAAGATTGTGATCAAGTAAATCCTCTGATACCAAATAAAGTAACCGTTGAATCCCAAGTGTTTGATAATTTGCTTTCATCAGATACAATGAGCGAAATAAAAGAAATTGAATTTTGTGGTACTATTGATGATCCACTAATGCATCCACGTTTTTTAGATATAGTTGATACAATTTACAAATACAAACCAAATATATCTATAACTTTACATACTAACGGTAGTTTAAGAAACGAATTATTTTTTAAAGATTTAGCTATTAGCTTAAAACGTTTTGAACATCATCAAATAAATTGGAGTATTGACGGCGCAAGTCAAGAAACAAATGTTATGTATAGACAAAAAACTGAGTTTGACAAAATATTAAAAAATGCAAAAGCGTTTATTGATGCAGGCGGTAAAAGTGTATGGCAGTTTTTGATTTTTCCATGGAATGAACATGAAGTTGAAACAGCAAAACAAATTTCAGAAGAATATAATTTTAAACGATTTGATGCTCGTGACGATAGAAGCGGTCAAGAAACATGGTGGATTAATGGAAAAGAGTGGTCAAAAAATAAAACCCAAGATGTTGTTTTAAAACAATTTAACAAAGAAAAATTTGAAAAAGAAGTTAAAGACAAACTTAAAAAACATGAAATTAAAAAAATTCAAAAAGAATTTGAAGAAGTAAAAAAAGAAAATAAGCCAGTTGTAAAAAAGAAAAATATTGACGAGTTACCTATTAGTTGTATGGCTGCTAAAAGAAAGCAATGGTTTATAAGTTGGGATAGTCGTATTTGGCCTTGTTGTTTTTTAAGCAATGGATTTTTTATGCAACGTAATAGAGAACATATGCAAAAACGTTTGTATGATAATTACGGAAATGACTTTAACGATTTAACAAAACATGATGTAGAAAAAATACTACAACATGAATTTTTTGTTAATGATTTAGAAGCAAGTTTTGCAAACAGATTTGGCGAAGGCAAGTGTGATAAAATTAGAAGATGCGCAGAAACATGTGCGCAAAAGGAAAAGTAATGTTAAAAAGAAAATATTTAGTTGCATTTATTGAAGACAGAGGTGGATATGTTAGTACGTTAGGTGCAACAATATCAAAAAATCTTGCAGAGTTTTGGTACATTGAATTAGGTGAACAAGTAGGTAGAGAAAATATAAAAACATTTAATAAACATCAAGATGCTGTAAATTATGCAAATGAAAACAATTATGAACATTTACTAGTTGTTAATTATGGAACAGACTTAGAGCACAATTATCCTTTTATAAATGTTTTAGATGACTTTATTCAAGATGACGATATTTTAATAGGACACATTTTAGATAGAAAAAATCACTATTATCACTTACACGAACAATGTTTTTACCTTAACGTAAAAAAAGCAAAAGAAATATCTAATTTACAATTAGGAGAACCTGGTGCTAATTTACAATTACATAAGCCTGTAAGATCTGAGGAAAGTCATCATGACGGGTATACACCTTTATGGTTAGAAAAAGGTACTGAACTTGTAGACTATGATGATGTAAGATTTGGTTATAATATTATTAATAGTGTTCTTGAAGCAGGATTAAAAATTAGAAGTTTTGGACCTGAAGTAAGAGTAGGAAAATATTATTTTTATCCTGAATCTGAAGATACTGCTGATAAATTTGCAGAATGGAGTGAAAAGCACATTTTTAATAAATTTTATGTATATAACACAGAAAATTTAGATGCTTATAATTTACAAAATAATTTTAAAAAACCTCTTAGTCGTATGGTTACGGTTTCAAGCGGACTCAATCATTTAAAAATAATAAAAACTTTAGGATATACAGATACGTTTCATTTACTATTTGCTGATTACGACAAGTTTGCTCTTTATGCAATGGAACAGATATATGCTAGATGGAATGGTAAAGACTATGCAGGATTTATAAAAAGTATTAACACTCAATATTATGATGGTAATTTTGTGGCTGAAAACTTTGGAGATTTCAATGATGAATTTTTAGATTTCTTTGGAGGCGAAGAAGCATGGGTAAAGTGGTGGATTGAATATAAAAATTCAATTGTACATAATTTTGAAAGAATCAACTTTTTGACTTGCAGATTACACAATAATCCTGTAAAATTAATTAATGAATTTTTTAGTAGAGGTGACGCAGATACAAGTAAAATTTTATGGCTAAGTAATGTTTTTAGTTATAAACAAACATCTTTATATCATAGCCTAATTGACAGAGTCCGAGCACAAGATTATGTTATGGAGCATTTGAATCAAGATATAAGTGTATTTGCAAATTATGCTATTCCTTGGGGAGAAGTTGGATTAACTAGTGCTGATTACAATAAGCAAGAAGAACTTGCAAAAAAAGTATTAAACGATATGAATAAAAGACAGGACAGAACATGGCAGAAGTAAGTGAAACATTTTGTATCCTACCTTGGGTGCATTTAAGTACAAGACCCGATGGCAGTATGAGAGTTTGCTGTACAGCAAATGCATCAAGTGTTGGGCCTACAAATGACAAAGAACATGGCGGCCAAGTTGGTATTCTTAAAACAGATGATGGTAAACCTAACAACCTAAATGTTACCGATTTCCAAACTGCTTGGAATAGTCAATATATGCGTAATGTTCGTTTACAAATGTTAGCAGGAGAAAAACCACCTAGTTGTTTGAAGTGTTACAAAGAAGAAGCAGCCGGACATAATTCAAAACGTATGTGGGAAACAGCATATTGGAGTCAACGTGTAAATGTTAATAAACTTATTGAAGACACAAGCGAAGACGGTAGTGTACCTCCGCAGTTAGCATATATTGATTTACGCTTTGGTACAAAGTGTCAATTAGCGTGTGTTATGTGTAGTCCACATGATTCAAGCGGATGGATAAAAGATTATAAAAAGATCTTTCCTGCTGTGCAAAACGAATCTCTTAAAGAAACAATGCAGTGGCAAGACAAAGGCAGTTATAACGGTAGTAGTTATAATTGGCACAAGCAGAACGATACATTCTGGCAGCAGTTTTATGAACAAATGCCAAATATGCAGCAAATTTATTTTGCTGGCGGCGAAAGTCTTATCATTGAAGAACATTATGAAATACTTGAAGAAGCAATACGCCAAGATATTGCAAAAGATTTAGAATTACGTTATAACTCCAACGGTGTAGAATGGCGTGAAGATCTCTTTGATTTATGGAAAGAATTTAAACTTGTAAGATTCCATTATAGTGTAGATAGTATACACGAAATGAATAGCTATATACGTTATCCAAGCGAATGGAAACGCACCGAAGAGGTATTCCATATACTTGATAAAGAAACAAGTAACAATGTAGAAATTACAATTGCTTGTGCTGTTCAAGCTCTTAACATCTATTACATACCAGATTTTATTCGTTGGAAACTAGAACAAGGATTTAACAAAATTAATATGTGGCCATTTGGTGCAGGCGGTGTAAATTATCATTTTGTTTATCACCCACCACATCTTAATGTAAAAGTATTGCCTGAATGGTTTAAAGCAGAAGTACGTAAAAAGTATGAGGAGTTTTATCCTTGGTGGGAAGAAAACTGGGAACTAGGTGTGCCTAGTTGGCACAAAGGTAAAGTTACAAAAGAAATGTTTGATGCTGCGCCTTATGGCATTAAACGTCTTAAAGGTATGTTATCATTTATGGAAAGCGAAGACTGGAGTAGACGTTTACCTGAAATGCAAGAGTTTGTAGAATTGTGTGACAAGCAACGTGGATTGAACTGGCAGGAAGTGTTTCCTGAAATGAAGGATATATTTAAAGATGTCTAATACATTTTGTCCAATTCCTTGGATATTTCAAGCAGTAAGAGCAAATGGTGATATACGTGTATGTTGTCAAGCAAATGTAACAAAAAACAAAGGTGTTATTCGTAAGCAAGACGGCACTGCTTATAATGCAGGTGTTGATGTATTACAAGATGCACGTAATGCAGATTTTATGAAAATAATACGTTCTAATATGCTTACAGGAAAATGGAGTGAAGAATGTGGACGTTGTCGTAGTGAGGAAGAAAATGGACTTAATAGTAGACGCCAATACGAGCAACAAAATTGGCCGCAGTTTACATTAGAAAAAGCACAGCAGCAAACAGACTTAGATGGAAGTATTGATGTAGAAGAAACACCTGTAGAATATTACGACTTAAGATTTGGTAATTTTTGTAACTTAAAATGCCGTATGTGCGGACCAACTGATAGCGATGCTTGGTACGATGATTGGATAAAACTTACAGGTAAAAATACATTTAAAGATACTAGTGGCGAAGTTGAAATAAAACTGGTAGGTAATAAGTTATGTGCTAGTGAATTTGATTGGCCTAGTTATGAACCGTTTTGGGAGCAATTAGAAGCAAATGCACACAACATTAAACATGTATATTTTGCTGGCGGCGAGCCTATGCTTATTGAAAGACATTATGATTTCTTAGAACGTTGCATTGAAAATGGCAGCGCAAAAAATATGATTGTTGAATACAATACTAACATGAGTACATTACCTTCTAGAGTTTTAAAATTATGGGAAAGTTTTAAACAAGTACGTGTAGGTGCTAGTGTTGACGGTATGGGTTCGGTACTAGAATATCAGCGTCATCCTGCAAAATGGAATAAAATACTTAAAAATTTACATTTGTTAGATAATACACCTTCAAATATTATGGGGTGGTTAGCGTTTACCGTAACGGCTTATAATGTAAATCATATGATAGATTTTATGAAATGGAAACTAACTGAAAGTAATTTTAAAAAAATTAATTTTACACATAAAAGACCAATTATAACTAATCATGTAGCACATCATCCTAAGCATTTGAACATTAGAGTATTGCCTGATGATATGAAAGTACAAATTGTAAGAAGATTTGAAGATTTTATGCAATGGTGCTATGAACAAGACTTTCCTGAAAATACACTTGTAAAGGCACAAGAAATTACAAATAGTACAATTAAGTATATGCAAAGTGAAAGTTACTATGATACACATTGGAACGAATTTATATCTTATACTAAAAACTTAGATAAAATCAGAAATGAAAATTTATTAGATATTGAACCAATGTTTCAGGAGTACATATGATTATAACAGGCAATAGCACAACAGGAGTATCAGGTGCATTAGCAAAACTTTATCCAGATGCAGAATTTTGCAGTAGAACAACAGGATATGATTTAAGTTTACGTGATGATCAAGTGCGTGTAGCAGAACAAGTATTAAAGCATGATGTTTTTATTAATTGTGCAGCATTGTTTAAATTTCACCAAACTAATTTGTTGGACGAAGTATATAAATTATGTGTAGAAAAGAAACATCGTCCTCACATAATTAATATAGGAAGTACAACAGACAGAGTAAAAAATGGTAAAGCCTGGAGATATAATGCAGAGAAAAAAGCATTAAGAGATTATTCTAATACTTTAGGCATAAGCGGAGTATGGGGAATAACACCAAAAATTACTTACATAAGTTTTGGAACGCTAAGTAATAATACAATGAAACATCCGCAAAGAATTTGTATGGATATTAATCGAGCAGCCAAGTATGTCAAGTGGGTAATAGAACAACCAAGAGATATTGCTGTAAATGAAATTAGCATAGATCCTATGCAAGACAATTTTTGGAGTAAAAATGAATAATATTGCAAAACTAGATACCGATCCAACAGAAAAAATAGACTTTGAAGTAGATCCAAGCACACATGATGCATGGAAAGCTAGTTGGGCAGATAGTTTTCAATTACAAGATTTTATGGACGAGGATGAACTTGAATGGCTAAAAGAACACATGCTAAAAAGATACAAAAAAATGCGTGTGAAAGAGTCAGGAACATTACATTTCTTTAGTGATAATGCTGAAATTGAAGATAAGTTCTTTGATAAATGGAAAGCTGTTATTCCTGAACTAGAAAAAACCGGTGTGTGGGAAGGTAATTTTGTCATGACTGCAAGCCCTTATAACTTGCATATCGATACAGGACGTCCAGAATACTTAATAGATAGAGGTTTAGTGCCAGGCAGACAAATTATTATTCCGTTGTGGGTCGGACATACTAATAAAGAATATAAGGGAACAGATAAAACTCCACCAGCTGGTACCGTAATTTTTAAAAATCGCTTTATTAAGTATGGAACAAACTTTGCAAAAAGTGATAATAAGTATGATACTGATGTATTTTATACCGTAAGAAACTATGACAATTTAGTTTGCTACAATCAAGACGGTAGTGTTTGGGACGTAGATTGGGACAAACCTATTGATGCTGAAATAAGAGCAAAATATTTGAGTCATTTTCCTGCACGTTGGTGCGATGGCATGGAGTTTGAAGCAATGTACAATTGGGACAGAGGAAGTTTAATAGCGTTTGATAGATGCCAAGCCCATAGTGGAATGGATTTTCCTAAGTATGGTGTTACAATGAAAGCAGGGCTAAGCCTTATGACTACAAGGAAACTTTAATGGTTCCTGATTTAAAACGTGTACACATAGAAGCAAGCGGTAGATGCAATAGTAAATGTCCTATGTGTAGTAGATTTACTATAGATGGATATCTTCAACCTGGGTTAAAAACCATGGATTTAGAAGATGAAATGTTTTTTAAGTTTTTTACAGAAGAGCGTACTAAAAATTTAGAACATGTTTACTTTAGTGGAGTTTATGGTGATCCTTGCTTAAACAAAAGCCTTGTAGATTATGTAAAATGGTTTAAAAAACACAATGTAGATGTAGCAATTGACACAAATGCAGGTTATCGTAGCACAAAATGGTGGGCTGAACTAGGTGCAATGCGCACAAGAGTACATTTTGCTATTGACGGACTAGAAGATACAAATCATTTATATAGACGTGGTGTAGTTTGGGATAAAGTATGGAAAAATGTAAATGCATTTCAAGAAGCAGGCGGCAACGGTGCTTGGACTTTTATAGTTTTTAAGCATAATGAGCATCAAGTAGAAGAAGCAAAAGAACTTGCCGCCAGTTTAGGTATGGATTTTAGACTTAAAGTTACACAAAAGTTTAGAGGTCACAAAAATTGGGCTGTAATGGAAGATGGCGAGAAACTTTATGAATTAGAACCACCTGAAATTGCTGAATATAGACATCCAAATGTAGGTAATGTAGATCATATACCAACAAAAGCAACTTTTAAATTTAATTATCAAAAACCTACACCTTTAGATGATGTAGAAATTGATTGCCAAATACAAAATTGGAAAGAATTATTTTTAGCACACACAGGACATGTTATGCCTTGTTGTTTTTTAGGAACATTACATCACGATAGTCCGGGTGCATATCAATTTACTCAAGAATTTGATATGAATAGTGTTGATTTACACAAAGTGTCTCCAGAAGAGGCTATAGAAAATTTATACGATATTGAACGTAGATTTAAATTAAAAAGTATTGCTGAAGGTAAGTTACTTACATGTGCTAGAACATGCGGTAAAAAATTTCAAAATAAAACGGTTTATGTAAAATGAGTGAAAAAAATAGTTTTTGTATATATCCATGGATACATATGCAGTTAAAACCAAATGGACAGGCTAAGCCTTGTTGTAGATTTGATCATATGAACAATGCATATGTCGACGAAAATGGCGAACACATTATGCCTCAGTATAATGTTAAAAATATGAATTTAGACGAAATAATGAAAAGCGAATTTTGGACAAGATTGCGTCAAGATATGCTACGTAATAAAAAAATTCCTGGGTGTTATAAATGTGATAAAGAAGATGCAAAAGGCAGCTATAGTATGCGCTTCAATGCAAACCATGCATGGAATAAACAAAACGAATATCGTCCGGTAAAAGAAAATACTCAACTTGATTTTAGATACTTAGAACTTACAACAGGTAGATATTGTAATCAAGCCTGCAGAATGTGCAGTAGTGACCTAAGTACATATTGGGATGACGATGACAAAATATTAGAAAAACATTATTCTGATAGGAAAGATTATAGTAAACGTCCTCAAACACTTGATTTAAATTTTAGTGAAAATGATTTTGACAAAACTTCTTTAATTAAACTTACAGGAGGAGAACCTATGATTTCTCCTACATTTATCCCATTTATTGATAAAGTTTTGTCAAGCGGTCAAGCAGGTAATATACTAATACAAATATATACTAATTGTAGTTGGGTACCTAAATCTAAAATTATTGACAGATTAAAACAATTTGGCATTGTACAAATATTTTTAAGTATTGATGGAATTGAAAAAGTAAATGATTATATTAGATATCCTAGTAAATGGGCAACGGTAGAAGAAAGTGCAAAAAAATGGATAGAAATATCTAAAGAACATAGAAACTTTGATATTGTGTATAGTCCAACAATAAGTTTGTACAATGTTTTACAACTTATAGACATGTGGAAGTGGTGGGAAAAATTACAATTAGAAACCTTTGGTGAAAAATTTATTGTTGATCATAATTTGTATAAAATGTATCTAGCTGATAAAGACATTAAAGGTGACACAAGTTACATATACGAAGTTGCTAGATTTAGTCCAACAATTTTACATACACCTACATATCTAAGTCCAACTCAATTGCCAGATAAATCTAGTATAATTAATGGATTACAAAGTGTTATAGAAAAATACAAAGACATTGCTAGTAATAAAACAGAGCAAGAATATTTGCAACGATTCAATTACACAATTAAACATTTAATAAGCAGTATTGATAAATTGTCTAATAACGAATTACAAACTTTTACAGAATATAGTTTAGATTTGGATAAAATTAGAAATCAAGATATTAAAGAATATATACCAAATCTTTGGAATCAAATAAAAGACTTAGTGATAGAAAAAACAAGAATATGAGTAAAACATTTTGTCCAATGCCTTGGACTCATTTGAATATAAAACAAGAAGGTAAAGTAAGTGCTTGTTGGAGATTTCCTGACAAACTAGGAGATTATAGAACACAACGTTTACAAGACATTTGGAATGATTCTTCTTTACTACAATTACGTAATGACTTGTTAAATGATGTTCAAAATACAGGATGTCGCAGTTGTTGGGATATGGAAAGTAGTGGTACGGTTAGTACTAGGCAAACTTGTAGTCATACTTTTAATTATGTAGATCAAAAATTTGTAGAAGATAATCAAAATGATGATTATACATTTCCTACAAAGTTTATACGCAGTGTAGAAATACGTTTTGATAACATTTGTAATTTAATGTGCAGACATTGTAGTCCTGATTATAGTAGTGTGTGGGAACAGGCTGTAAAAAAAGATACTGCACTTATGGAAAAAATGCAAGAATATGGTACATATAGAAAAGATGCTAATCACGTAAGTCTTACACAAGAAATGGTTGACGAAATAGCAAATGAACTTGCACCTAATCTTGAAGAAATAATGATTGCAGGTGGCGAGCCTTTGTATCATGACAAACACTACAAGTTTTTAGAAGATATGCAACCATATGCTAAAAATATACGTCTAAGTTATAACACAAATTTAAATATTTTAGAATATAAAGGAAAAAATGTTTTAGACTTATGGAAAAATTTTAAAGAAGTTTGGGTACGAATTAGTATAGATGGCGATCCCAGTTGTTATGAATATGTAAGAGCAGCAGGTAATTTACACAAAGTTGAAGAAAATATTAAAATGTTAAACAGCAATCTTACTAATGCTGACATAAGTGCAACTTGTACGGTAAATTTATATAATATAACACGTTTTGTTAATGTCTGTAAGTACTATACAAGTTTAGATGTGTATTTCCATACTAGTTTAGTACAATATCCTAAAGCCTTGAATATTAAATTGCTACCACAGCATTTAAAAGATAAAATCACAAACGATTTTAATTATTGGCTTGATAACGAAGCAGAAGAACATATCGCAAAATATTCAAAATACACAAAACCTGAAAAACAATTACAGCGTGTCAAAAAGTTTGGAAATAATGTTCTTAACTATATGAACAGCGATGATTGGCATATTGAGTGGAATAAATTTTTAGATTATAGTAAAGCATTAGACAATTATCATTCTACTGACTTATTTAAAACTTATCCAGAATTCTTATTCTGACAATATTTCATAGTATTGTTGTTCGTATTCAAACATAGATTTTATATCTTCACTAAAATCTACTTGTTGTTTGTCTGATGCAACCATTTTTATATCTACTATAAAGTTGTTGTTTATTTTTTCAATTTTTTCCAAATGCTTGATTGTATAAGCAGTAATATTTTTTATACCAAATTGTAATGAATTACTTCTAAATCCAGGTATATCACCTATACAATGATATATTCCTGTAACATCTATATTTTTCAAACAGGATAAAATATTATCATCGTTGAATAATAAGTTAGCTTGTGTATATTGATGATTTTTTTGTTTGTATTTTTTCCAAGACTTTTTTATGTTTTTTTCTGTACCAAAATGTTCTAGTAGTTTATCCCATTCGTTTTTTACCATTTCAGAAACACTGCCTTTATGCCATAAAGCATTTTCATTTGGAATACAATTTACAAGCGTGTCGTGTAATGTTTCGTATTCTCCGTTCCAAAAATTTGTAAAAGTTTCTTTAATAAAAATATTTCTTTCAAATATATCAAAATGAACATAATTTTTTGCTTGAATATATACCTCTCCTAGTATAAATGCTTTAAACATACTACATGGAGTTATTATCGTATTGATATTTTTTTGATCATTTAAAAATTTAAAGTCAGGACATATTTTTTCTGTATTAGAAAAAAAGAATACGCCGCTGTCTTCAGGAATACTATGTGTAAAATTACGTGTAGAAACTAGTTGGCTAATAAATTTACTCATTTCGTTTTCAAATAAAGGAGAACTATTATAAGTTTTTAAAGTATTGTTCCAGTTTTCTATATTTACATTTAAACAAGTATTAATGTATAAACTTTCAAAGTATTCGTCAAACGGCTTAGAAAATTTAAACATTTTTTCAAGTGATAAGTTAGAATATTTGTGTAGATTTTTTAGGTTTACAACAATTATATCTTTGTTTAATGGATTTCCTTTTATTATCCATTCTTCGTTTGTTTTTTCTGCATGAATAATATTGTCAATTATATATTTGTGTATGTTCCAAAAATTATTTGCATATACACCAAACCAGCTTATTATTAAATAATCTGTATCATCTTCAGCATTTGTTGTAAATTTTTTGATTATATTTTGTACTGATGTGTCGTAAATAAATTGTTTACAAGATGCAGTTGAGTTTTCAATAGTATGTGCTCTTAAGTAATATAATAACCAAGATTTTTTAATATCTTCACTTACTTTAGTATGAACAAAGTCTGGTACAACAAAAGAATGTTGTATTTTAATCATAAATTGTTCTCCAATGATTATAACTATTAAAAATACGATCACTCCATGTGTCGTTTGCTTGTCCGTGTGCAATTATATGATATCTATCTTCACTGCTCCAATTATAAACGCAATGTATATTATATAGATTTAATTTTATAACACTACCTTGTTCCCACGGTAGGTATCCTATTTCATCCATATAAAAATGGCATTCGGGAGGATTGTTTAAAGCAATGTTTGTAGGACCTATATGATTCTCATCTAATGTTGTACTATCTCTATGTGGTATTATGTAGCCGCCGGGTGCTAATTTCATAATACGTATTCTATCATATCTGTTATAGTCAAATCTATTCATAAAAAAATCTGTAATAGTTGGACACCAAGATGCAATATCTGTCCATTTATATGGTGCAGATTCTCTATCTTTAAAACCGTATGTGTGATGAGCTTCTGTATGAACGCTACTTAACCCGTGAATACAAAGACTGCTCCAACCTTTATGACTTTCATGGTGCCTGTGTGGTACATAATGTTTTTCTAACTGCACAGCCTCCCAATGCATTTTTTCCCAATCAGCATCTTCAAATCCTATAATTGGTAAAAATGGTATTGGACTAAATCTTACTTCACTTGCTGTTTTAAATTCTTGAGGATATTTTGGTTTAGCAGGTTTCATATTTCTACGAGCAAAGATATCTGCAGGTTCATTACTTACACCCCATTCTGTTACCGTATACATAGATGTTCCTTTTTTTATAATATGCGTATATTTATTGGTAAATATTGCGTTAGGAGTTTTTTATGAACAATACCTTATGCAGTGCTGCATGGTTAGATATGAATATTGATTTTGGTAATAAAACAATTAGTCATTGTTGTAAAAGTGAAAAAGAATCTTTTCCAGAAAATTTAACAGAAGACTTTTTTAACAATAGTAATCATATACTTAATTTACGTAATGATTTGTTAAACGGTGTAGAAAATACCGCATGTAATCATTGTTGGGTAAGTTATAAAAATACAAATAGTGCATATAGAGATTTTAAAAATAAGTGGAAAACTAAAAATGATGTTGTTAATTATATAGAAAATATAGAAATAACATTAGATAATGTTTGTGATATGGCATGTATATATTGCGATTTGTCTAACAGCAGTCGTATAGCTCAAGAAGTAGGACATACACCTGTTATGACGATCCCAAATCAAGAACATATTGTTACATTTATTAATTGGTTTGAAAAAAATTGCAAAAAACAACCTTTCAATAGTTTAAGTTTTTTAGGCGGAGAAATAAGTTATAGTAAGAATTTTTACAAATTTATGGAATTAATTTTACAAAAAGAAAGTTTACATGATATCAAAATAAATTTTAGTGTACTTACTAATGGTAATGCTACTGAAAAGAATCAAAAAAAATTAATTGAATTGTTTAATTCGTTGCCTGCTAAATGGGGTATTAGCTTAGGTATAAGCAACGAAGCGGTAGGGGAAGTAACCGAATTAGTAAGATATGGAGTAAATTGGCAACGTTTTTCTAATAACTTTGTAGAATATATTACTCATCCAAGAATAGTTAATGTTACACTTGCTCCTACTCCTAGTATATTTACGGTATCACGTATGCATGAATACTTTTCATGGTGTATAGCAGAGTTAAGAAAAACAAATACAAAACTTGCAATATTTGGTAATTGGGTAAATTGGCCTGGTGTATTAGATCCTGCTAGATTAGATGCATCTTACAAAAAACATGTGCGAAAAACACAAAAATTAATTCAAAAAAATGCTGATATTTTTATCGATAAATCACAACATAATCATACTATAACTTGGTTAACACAATTAGAAAATAGAATCAATACAATACCGTATAACGAATACGATTTAGACCAGTGGTTATTAATGATGTCAAAACAAAAACGTGATGAAAAAATATTAAAATTAAAGGAATACTTATGACCAAAGAATGGAAAAATCCAGACTGGTTTCCTGCGCACGGAAACAATGCTTGTTTGCTAAAATGGAGTCAAGTAACATTAAGTTTATGGGATAACACAAGTAGTAGTTGTCATAGAAATGGTATGGCTAAAATACCTGAAGATTTTGATTTTCATAATAGTCCTAAGTGGCAAGAACACCGCAAAAAAATGTTAGATGGAAAGTGGCCTAGCGATGGTTGGGGATGTGAACATTGCAGGGATCAAGAAGCCATCGGCGGAACTAGTGATAGGATGCAGTGGTTAAGCAATGAATATAATAAAAGATATGTTCCAAAAGAACTTTTAGAAAATCCTCATGCTACAAAAATAAAACCAACTCAAGTAAGTATGCATTTTAATAATAAATGTAATCTAAAGTGTGTGTATTGTGGTCCGCAATATAGCAGTGCATGGGTTAAAGAAATAGAAAAGCACGAGCCCGAAAATCCTAAAATAGCGCATTATAAAAAATTAGAAACTACCTACAAAGAAAGATTAGAAAAGTTTTATGTTTGGATGGAAGAAAACTATCAAAGTTTAAAAGCATTTGATTTGTTAGGAGGCGAGCCCTTTATTCAAACTGAGACATGGGATTGCGTTGACTGGATGATAAAGCATCCTAATCCTGAATGTGACATTGAAATATATAGTAACATGGAAGTAAAACCTGTTTTATTTAAAAGAGGATGTGAAAAACTAAAAGAGCTTAGTAAAACGGTAAACGAAGTTGTGTTTGTTATAAGTGTTGATTGTTTTGGACCAGAAAGTGAATACATACGTTTTCCTCATAATTGGGATGTCATGGAAGAAAACATAAACTATCTAATATATGAATGTCCTGAAATAATTCCTACTATGAATTGGACGGTTACTAATTTAAGTTTAAAGCAAACCCCCGCATTAGTACGTAAGGTAATCGAATGGAATAAACATAGAAATGTCAGCGTAAATTACAATAGATGTCATGATCCTCATTTCTTTGATCCTAAAATTATGCCAGAAGGATTTTATGATGATACACTTGACGAACTTAGAGAACTTAATCAAATAATGTACGGAAAAGAAAAAGGTCCTTACATGGATTATGTAGAAACAATATTTAAAGAAATTACAGAAACTCCTGCTGATTATGATGCAATTAAAATGTTAAAATGGCGACTAACAGAATTAGACAAAAGACGTGGAACTGATTGGCAGAAAACATTTCCTTGGTTAACTACATTAGGACATAATCAATGAGTGGATATTTAGAACACGAAGGAAAGAAATATTGTACTGAACCATATAGAACGGTGTGTATAGGAACAACAGGCGGTGTTACTCCTTGTTGTGCTTTGTCAAATACAAATTTTGGATTAGTAACCGAAGATACTGCAAATAGCATACAAGAAATTTATGACAGCAAAGAATGGAAAAGATTTTTTAAAAAAAATGCATCAGGTAATTTTGATAATGTTTGCAAACAGGCTTGTAATCATCCTGGCATTACTACTTTTAAATTAAGCTGGAAAATAGCAGAACGTGAAAATTGGAAATTACGTGATAAAAATGCAGTATCAGCAGATATAGCTTTTGGAAATTTATGTAATTTAAGTTGTACTATGTGCAGTAGTGTTTTTAGTAGTGAATGGATAAAAATTGAAAAAAAAGAAAATGGAAAAAGCAATTACAAACCTTGGAATTTTAGCGAAAAACAAGTAAAAGAAATTGCAGAGTATATAAAAGATGTAACTAGAGTAGTAATTAAAGGTGGCGAACCTATGTTTAATCCACGTCTACCTTTGTTTTTAAAAGAATTGGCAAAATACAAAACCCAAAGAGATTTTACTTTAATTAGCAATTTGTCAGTTATACAAGAAGATTCATTAAAACAATTAGAAAAGTTTCAATTAGATACAACCCGTGCGTGTATAAATGCAAGTATAGAAAGCTGTGACAATGACTATTACAAATTAATTAGGGGAGGAAAAGATTCTTCATTTGATCAATATATACAAAATTTTAATCTAATTCAAAATAATTACAAAAAAATTAATTTAAGAGCTCATTATTTGTTAAATGCATGGAATATGCATCAAGTAAAAGACGACATTGAAAAGTTATTAGACAATGGCGTAAGAAAAATACAAATGGATACAATCATTGGACCTGTAGAACAATCTTTTCTTACACAGAATTTACAAAAAAGACAAAAACTTAAAAAGGATTTAGAAAACATTGCAAATAAGTATCCATCAAATATTTTTGAAAACAAAGACGAAATACTTACTGCATTAAATAATAAACAAGTTTATAAAGATAAATCATCTAATATATACAAGTCTAAAGTTCATTATGATAGAAGACTTCTACAAGGTGTTAACTTTACAAAAACTTATGAACAATTGTTTGGAGATTACATAAATGCCCATGTCTAAAGGTAAAATTTATATGTTTGGATGCAGTCATACAGCAGGACACGAACTAGGCCCTAAAAATACAAATCCTAAAGCATTCTTGAGAGCAAGGGGCTTTGATAGTGTAGAACAAGCACTTTTACAATTATCTTTTAAAGAATACGATATACAGATTGCTAAGCCTTGGTACAAACAAATTAATAATATAATTACACCTTTACAAAGTTGGGCAGGACAAATTGCACAAAAATTAAATATGCCAATTGTAAATTTTGCCATGCCAGGAAATAGCTTTGATTTCCAAATAAATTTACTTATGGAACAGATTAACAATATTGATTGGAATAAAGATCTTGTGCTTTTTGGAACTCCTATTAGTCATCGTTATACTATAAAACCTGGATTATCTTTAGTATCTGTGCAACTTAATCATCTTTATGCAAATGCTAAAAAAAGTCAAATAAATTTATTATCTCAAGTTTTACCTTCGGATGAAACTATGTTACTTCATCATTATGGTTTAGTAACTTATATAAAACAAAGATATCCAAAAGTTGTGTTATGTGAAATGTGTGCACCTGGAGAAAATGTAGAGAACAAAATTTTTAGAATAGATGATCAGTTTTATGTAGAAGAAAGTTTAGCTGACTTTGCTAAAAAATTTGATGATTGTTTTTATCCTGGAAAGCATTACAAAGAACACATACATACAAAGTATGCAGATTATGTTTTACAAAAGTTGACAAAAGATAAAAAGTATAGTAATATAATAAAATGAGTGAAGATTTAAAATGGTCAAATTATGACTTTACAAAAATACCCTTTGATGACATCGTACAAGTTGGACAACGTACTCTACTTTACAGAGATATTTTTAGTGTTAGTTGGCTTCTTGGTAGGTTTTGCAATTATCGTTGCAGTTATTGTTGGCCTTACGCCCGTAGCGACCGTAAAGACCATAGACCCACCGAACTATGTCTTAAAACAATAGATGAGATAAAGAGGCAAGCACGTGGTAACGGATTTAATAGTTTTCATTTTAGTCTGTCTGGGGGCGAGCCTACCTTTCATCCAGGGTACTTGGACATACTTGGTCACTTGGCTGACGATGTGTCTAATACTAATTACACTTCTGTCCATATGACAAGTAATTGCAGCCGGCCGATGAGTTGGTTTGAAAACTATGTTGAACGTGCAAAACCGTTCCATAGAGCTAGTATTACAGCAAGTTTGCACACAGAACACTTAAATACTAAGGAGAAGATGCAGGACTTTGCAGATAAATTAATCCTGTGTCAAGAGCACGATGTACAAATTACAATCAATATGGTCATGGTTCCTGAATGGTTTGAAAAAGACTGGGAAAACGCCCTCTTCTTCCACGAGCAAGGAATCAACGTTACACTTAAACCCCAATCGGATCCGACTGCGTCAAGAGTGGTTGATGGATACACTGGGGATATGCTTGAGCGACTCTGGAACGGAATGCCACAAAGAGCATACACAGAATCAAAAAGAAAGTTTGTAGATAGACCTAAACCTAAGTTTGATATTCCTGCAGACATGATGTATATGCCTGATGCAAGTGTACCTTGGCATATGCAAGTTGAGTTTAGAGATAAAGATGGTAAAGCGTGGTATATGGATCAAGCAGAGCGTTTTAATGCTTTTAATTTTAATAAATTTAAAGGCTGGAATTGCAATGCTGGATACCAAGGAATTATCATTCGAGAGCCCGACGGTTCCGTTAAACGCTCCTATTCCTGTCATGATGTGCCGCTTGGAAACATCGAAACCGGATTCAAACTCTTTGATTCCCCTATGCCCTGTATGACAGAAAGTTGTGTAAGTAGTGCTGATAGTAAAATTCCAAAAAGGAAAATTGTATGAAACGTCATACACAAGAAGAGGCATTTGCTTTAAATGAATATATAGAATCATTTTTAGATGAAGAACCTTCTTATGTTAAAGAAGATTATATAGATGATGATACATTAAGTAATTTAATTACAAATGCAAAAACTTTTTTAAATTTACCAGAGGATGCAAATAAAGGAAAGTGGTTTTGGTATCGTAAAGGTAGCATAGAAAAAGAAAAATGGTTACAAGAGTTCAGTGATACTTACATCAAACCTTTATTAAGAAATGATGCACTACTAATTGGTGATACAGCATTTTATATTAACTATCCGCCACACGATGTACATGTTGATAATAGAGATTACAGAGGCGATCCTGAAAAGGATGGTATTATTGGATACAAAAGTGTTGTAATTCCTTTGGAAATAGATACAACAGATTATCCTTATTTGTTTACAGCTGATCAATACTTTTATGGGCCTAGTACTCGTATGAGAAATGGCTGCGAAGATATAGATAAAAATAATCCAGAACATAAACGTCAACAAGAAAACGGTGTGTATTTTTCTTATGATTATGCAGCCGATGGTGTCAAATATCTAACTAATGATATTGTATCTACAGAGTATTACAAAACTTATATTGATGAACCAGATTTTGTACCATATTCAACATTGAGTGGTTTAAGTATTGAAGGGTTTCATAAATGGAAACCAAAAGATATTATTGTTTTTGATAGTGCTAGAATACATTGGGCTGAAAAATTGCTTAAACGTGGTGCAACATATAAGTTTGGAATAAGTTTAAATTATGGACTCAAAATCAAATGATGTAATTTGTTCAAAAAGTTTTACAGATATTAATATTGATTTAGGTAGTAAACGTATTAGGCATTGTTGTAAAGCAGAAGATGAAGATTATAATAAATTAAATTGGTATCAAATTAATAATACACCCGGAGTTGTTCGCAGACGCAACGAAAGTATAAAGGGAATAAAAAATCCACAATGCAATTATTGTTGGAAATCAAACAATGCGTATAAAAATATACATAATAAAAATATAGAAATACAACAAAATTGGGATAGCATGGTCAACTTTATAGAAATAAAGTTCGACAATGTTTGCGATTTGTCTTGTTTATATTGTAATGAAAATGATAGTAGCACTATTGCAAAAGAAAAAAATATAGAAAACCCTATTTTAAAATACAATGAACAGGATGTAGATTTAGTTTCTGGTTACGTGAAATCAATAGCAAAAGACAGGCAAGTTACAATTAATATGTTAGGAGGAGAGCCTACTCTAAGTAGAGGTTATCATAAGTTTATACAAAATTTAATAAACACCGATCCAAACAATAAAAATATATTTCTAGTAACTACGAGTAATGGAAACATGAGTAATTCTGTTTTAGAAAAAATTAATTCTTATATAGAAAAAACAAGTTGGAATTGGATTTGGGGATTTAGTGGTGAGTCTACTAATAATGTTTTTGAAAATATACGTTATGGTTGTAAATGGAGCGATTGGACAAAAAATGTAAAACATTTTGAAAATAACAGCAAAGTATCTTTGCTAAGTTTTAATCCAACTATAAACATTTTATCTTTAAAAAGTTTGCCTAGTTATATTGATTTTGTTTGTAAAATTAAAAAACCTTACTATCTAAATGGAAATTATGTTTTATCACCTGATGTATTATCTATACAATCTGCATCAAAAGATTTTACAAAATATATTACAGAAGCTAGAAAAGTTTTTGATAGCAAATATTGTTTGAATAAAGATAGCGTAGAAAAATGGTTTGAAAATTTAGAAAATTTATTAGGAACGTCTACCTACAATGAAGAAGATTTACATAATTTTTTACAAATATTAAACAAACAAAAACAAAATCAATTAAATATAAAACTACTAATGGAACAAATACATGTACTATAAAAAATTAGATTATCCAACTTTTCCATTACTTTCCTGTTTTAATAGACTATTAGATGAAGGAAAAATTCTAAGGAATAAAGATCATGATCAATATTGTGTAAACACAATACCTGGAGAACAAGATTCACCTAACTTTGGTAGAGGAAGTTTAACAAAAGATTGGGATAAGGCTTTTTATGATGAAAAATTGCAAAAAATGGTTGTTCCTAGAAGAGAGAAGGTTTTCGAAGAACAACACTTTTGTCAATTAGTAAGTGCATTTAAAAATACAAGTTTTGAAGATATGTATTCTTATTTGTCAAAACGTCATATACTAGGTAGAGTGCGCATAATGATATCTAAACCTAAAACTTGTTTAACATGGCATGTTGATTTTCATAAAAGAATTCATTATCCTATGAAAACTCAAGAAGGATGTTTAATGATTATAGAAGATCAAGTAAAACATCTTGAAACAGATAAATGGTATTACACCGATACATTAAATAAACATACTGCAATTAATGCTAGTCAAGAAGACAGATTACATCTTGTTGCAACTATTATTTCTGATAAATAGTTTATAGGAGGTGAGTCATGCAAACAACTTACAATGACATTAGAAAGGCTGTAATTAGGAGTCAACATTGTCAGAGGAACTGGGATTTAACAAAAGAAATTCCTCAAGAAGATATAGATTTATTAGTTCATGCTGTAACTAATTGTCCAAGTAAACAAAATATGGCATTTTACAAAGTGCATTTTATTACTGATAGAAATGTTATTGAAAAAATACATTCACATACTGATGGATTTACAATCAACTATTTTACAGGTGAATCTAAAACAAATAGTCAAACACTTGCAAATTTACTATTAGTATTTGAAGCATCTAATCCTTTACAATCAACAGAAGTTAGAAATGAAGAAACATTTAAATCTAAAATTAACGAACTTACAGATGAAGATTATGAAAATTTAGCACGTGATACTCATGTTGCTGTAGGTATTGCTGCTGGTTATAGTAATTTAACTGCTAGTATGCTTGGAATGAATACTGGTTGTTGCTCTTGCTTTAATCCTGAACCAATTAAAGAACTTATTGGAGCAAAAAATAAGTTAATGTTGTTAATGGGAATTGGATATAAAGATGATACAAGAAATCGAAGAGAACATCATTCAGATGAATTTGTATTTCCTACAAAACCAAAACAACTAATAGAAATTAATAGAATATAAAAAAAAGCAGCTTTAAAGCTGCTTTTTTAATTAGTGTAGATCTACCCAAGTACTTCCATTATATACTTGAAGTTTAGCTGTACTTGTATTATATATAGTACTACCTCCTACAACTCCAGTTAACGCATCACGTTCTCCTGTTGTGAATTGTGCAAAGTTTACAAGCTCAGGAGCATTAATTCTACCTGTATCACCTGCTATGATATTTGTGCTGTCGTCTAAGTTAACACTACCGTTAAGGTCTCCTGTAAACGTATCTCCTTGAGAAACTACTCCGTTCCATTTATTATTTTTATAAAGTTCTAATTGATTAGTGTCTGTATTAAAGAATACAGAACCTAATACTGCTGCTCCGCCGTATACCACACCGTCTCTAGTTGCAGTATCCATTCTAAAGAATCTGTTTACAACGGTGTTATCAAAATATGGTTGATTGTATGGTGTTGCTAAAACAACTTGAGTAGTAGTGTCGTCTACATATTTTATTTGATTAGAAGTAGCATCATAATACATGTTACCTATAACTGGAGTAACATCACCTTGATTTATTTGCGGAAGTGTAATTTTCCCTTCAAATGTAACTGCATCTTTAAAACGTGCATCTTGAACAACTAAAAATTTTTCTGTTTCTGTTGTAGGAACACCACCTATACTAACATTTGCAGTATTTAAATATATTGCTGCATCATAACTTGTACCGTCAACTCCATCCTTATCATGCACTAAGAATGTACGAACATTGTTTACACCCCAAACTGCTGTATTAATTTCACCATTTATTGTATCTGTAGTGCCAAACGTCCATCTTGTAATTTGTTGAGGACCGCCGGCTATTGAGTAGTCGGATGAACCGCCGTCTAATCTATAAACTATGTTTGTTTCTTCAGTATCTGAGAGGTAACTTATATTGAAAGCAACACCTGTTGGACCATTAAAACCTAATCCGTTATCTGCAAATAGTTGACCATCTATGTGTATATCATTCAAGAATGCGTTTTTATCAAGTCCGTCAATCATTATTGTACTATCGTCTGCAGATAGTGTACCTACAAAGTTTGAAACAACTTCGTTTGCTGTTATGGTGTTAGATGTCAGTGTATTTGTTACAACGCTGGTAACACTTAATGCTTGATTAGTTGCATCTAAAATTAATGTACTATCGTCTGCAATAACATTGAGGTTATATGCACCACCTTCTACTACTAGGTCGGTTGTATCTAAATTGGCTGCTCTTAAGTTATAAATTCCACTACCATCACCTATGAATGCGTTTGCAGTTACGGTAGCATTTGTAGAAATGTTTCCTTGTATGTTGATTGTACCTGTACCATATAAAACATTTCCGTCCATATCTAAGTCACGAGTAAGGATATCTGGGCTATCATTTTGAGAACCTGTAATTCTTATGCCGCCTACAATAGGTACATCTGATTCATCTACACCACCTACATACAACTCTTGTGTATCAGTAGTCCAAATTAGTTCTCCGTCTGCAGGTGTCGTTGCAGCTCGTTGTGCGTCTGTTCCGCGTCTTAATCGCAATGCCATGTTTAATATCTCCTAGAAGGTACATTCATATAATGTATTTATCACTCTAGTGTAATTTAGTTTTATTTGTTTTTGAGAAAGCGTTGAGTCTTTTTAATAACATCACGTTTTACTTTTAAAAAATCAACGTTAAAATCTATAGATGTAATATTATCTTCGTATTCAGCAAAAAAATCTTCTAAGATTTCATCTACAGGAAGTTCTTCTTTTTTCTTTTGTTGAAGATCTATTTCCCATATAGTATTATCGTCAAATTGTACTTTAATACTTTTTATATAAGAAGTTGGCAGGTAATTCATGTCAACCGAATCAAAAATTTCCTGCCAATACTTTTCGTTTTTTTGTACCATTTATGCAGTTTCAGTGGTTTTCTTTGTGCTTTTACGTTTAGTAGGT
>Ga0255772_10001161_pt1 | contig 26311 bp, 22 predicted proteins | sample 071ome_34_FD_179970 | JGI IMG/M metagenome (GOLD analysis project Ga0255772, IMG submission 179970) | Coastal salt marsh microbial communities from the Groves Creek Marsh, Skidaway Island, Georgia - 071411BT metaG (version 2) | ecosystem: Environmental > Aquatic > Marine > Intertidal zone >...
GCATGGATAGTTCGGGTGTATTCGTTCGCCCCACAATGATCGCACCCGCCTTTCGCAGATTAGCAACGACCGGTGAGTCATCTGGCGCTATGAGATCGGCGAAGGCTGGCAAACCATTTGGGGTTGGCTGACCTTTCACATCGATGTTCGACTTAATGGTCACGGGTATACCGTGCAGCGGTCCGACGGGCTTCCCCGACGCCAGTTGCTGATCGGCCGCGCGCGCATCATTCAAAGCCTCTCCGGTAAGATCGTGAATAATGGCGTTAAGTGTTGGATTCAGGCTCTGCATCCGCTCCGTTACTGAGGCAACCAGAGCCTCTGCCGAAAAGCGCTTCGCCTGAATACCGGCTGCGGCATCACAAGCGCTCAGTTTCCAAAGTTCGTCAGCCATCGGGGCTCCTGCAAAATCGTCTACGGCGGATAACCTGTGGGACGGCAGTCCGTCGGTGGTATGTTTAACTGTAGCCCTCAAGCATAGAGGAAGAGCTGACGCGCGCAAACCTTCGGTGACAAAACTACTTTCCATCACAATAAGCCTCGCGCTCTTGCTTCTTTCGTCGGGGAAAACTCTTGCTGACGAAGCAAGAACCATCGGAGTGCTTGCCTTTCAGGGGCCGGCCGAGGCTCTCGATCGATGGACCGCTACCGCCACCTACTTATCCGACCAGATCGAGGGCGTGACATTCTCCATTCAGCCACACACTCTGGTCTCGCTGCGTGCTGCAGTGGAGAACAATCAGATCGATTTTGTACTGACCAATCCGGGCCAGTATGTTCGGCTGGAACACTTTTTCGGCGTGTCGCGACTGCTCACTCTGCAGATTAATCACGGCAGCCACGCACATGACGAATTTGGCGCCGTCATCTTTACGCGGCGCGATCGTACAGACATCAAGAATCTCAATGATCTCAAAGGCAAACGACTTGGCATCGTATCTACGGCTGCATTCGGCGGATTCCAAATGGCCTATCGGGAAATTCGTCAGGCGGGCCTGGACCCTTTCACCGACACCCGCGAGCTCAGGAACTTTGGCTTTCCGCAAGATGCTATCGTTGAGGCCGTGCGCTCCGGCGAGATTGACGCCGGAACGGTACGGACGGGCGTTCTGGAAAAACTGATCGCGAACGGAACCATCGGCGTTGCCGAGTTGAAGGTGCTGAATTCACGAGATTTCTCGCCGGGGTTTGACCTACTCCACAGTACCCGGCTCTACCCCGAATGGCCGCTTGCCACACTCAGAAGCACACCGAGTGAGCTCTCAAAACAAGTGGCACAGGCGCTTCTGAACTTACCCCCTGACCATGCCGCAGCGGTGCGGGCCCGAATCAATGGGTGGACTATCCCGCTCAGTTATGAACGGGTGCATGACCTGCTTCGGGAGCTGCAAATCACGCCTTACGAAATCCGGCCACTTTCATTCTGGGACACGCTCAAGGTTTACCGCAACGAACTGATCTTTGCTCTGATTATTATGATGACGCTGATCGTCACAACGGGATTTATCTATCGGGTGAATCGACGTCTGCGTGTGTCACAACTGCAGATTGCCGAGCATCGCGACACGCTGGAGAGGCGCGTCGCCGAGCGCACAGAGGCATTGAGCAAAGCCAATCTCGCGCTCAGCAACGACATTCAGCAGCGACAAAAAATCGAGGCACGTCTTGAGCGCTCACGACGAGCACTGCAGGATCTCTATGATATTTCGGTAGCGAAAGACAGGGGCCACCAGGAAAGCCTTCGCCAGCTTCTGGTTCTCGGCCGAACATATCTGGATGCGCAAGCAGGCTTCCTTTATGACGGCTCACCGCTTAAGGCCGTGATAGGCGACCTATCCCAGAGCGCAATCCCGAAGGAGAAAGTTCGTGCTGAGGTTGAATCGGTCGCGCTTCGATGGCATGGCGAGGCCTCCGATCTGGCTGACCTTCGAACTAAGAGTGGTACGCAAATTCTCGGGATAACTGTGAACACAGCCGAAGAGTCTGGTGGATTAATCCTTTTCTACGGAATCGAAAGCAGCCTGGAAGATGAAGACCGTGAAATTATGCGGCTCATCAGCGAGTTCATCGGCTCAGAAATTACCCAACAGGCAATCGAGGAAGAGAGCATGGAGCATCAGTCACAACTCAGCCACGTGACCCGCGTCAGCACCCTTGGCGAGATGACCTCAGGGCTTGCTCATGAAATCAATCAACCCCTGACGCAGGCGCTGAATTATGTGAACGGCACCCTACGTCGGCTGCGTGCCGGACCGAACGATCCAAGCCAAATTGAAACGGGGCTTAATCAGGCTGCTGCCAGTATTGGTCGCGCGACCGACATCATTCAGAACCTTCGCCGCCTGCTCCAGACCGGCACTCTCGAGAAACAGCCTTTTAACCTGACGCCATCGATACAGAATGTGGCCCGACTTTGTGGCGCTGAAGTCCGACAGAAGCGCCTCACGCTGAACTGGGCGCTTCCGGAGCACCCGATTTGGGTAAGCGCTGACCGCATCCAGATTGAACAGGTCATCCTTAACCTGCTGCGAAACGCGATCGACGCGGTGCCGGTGGAAGGCATCATCCGACTCGTCGTGCAGGTAGACCCACATGCCGTGCAGTTGGAGATAAAAGACAACGGGCCTGGCTTTCAAACTGACGATTTAGAGCAATTATTTGAGCCTTTTTATTCAACAAAGAACTCCGGGCTTGGCCTTGGACTCTCCATCTGTCGGAGCATCACCCGCGCGCACAATGGCTCGTTGCGGGCAGGCAGTTCGCCGGAGGGTGCAAGCTTTATACTGACCCTGCCACTGAGTATGGATAATGTCTGAAGAAATAACCGTATTTGTTGTTGATGACGACGAGGGGGTGCGCGAGTCGCTTCGGTGGCTGCTGGAGTCTGCCGAGCTGAAAAGTCAGTTGCATTCCGACGGCGAGGATTTCCTGGCGCGGTATCTGCCCCACACCCTGGGCTGCGTACTTCTTGACGTACGCATGCCTCGAATGGACGGACTTGAAGTGAATCGTCGACTTCATGCGATTGACCCGAACATACCTGTCATTGTGGTAACGGGTCACGCCGATGTGCCCATGGCAACGCAAGCAATGCGCGAGGGCGCCTTTGATCTGATCGAAAAGCCCTACACCGATGATCACCTGCTGGAGCGCATTCATGCTGCTGTGGATCAACACCGCCAAAAACGGGATGAAACGCAGCAACACCGTGACGCCCATTCAATCTGGACCTCGCTGACCCAGCGTGAGATCGAAATTCTTGAGAATGTGTTTAACGGCAAAACCAATCGCGAAACTGCCGACGAACTCGGCATCAGTATCAAAACCGTTGAACTGCATCGAGCAAATCTGATGAAGAAACTCGGCGCAGGCGGAACGGCGGATCTGGTCCGAATCACCGCCGAGCTTAAACTGCTCGACTTCTGAGTCTCTTTTGCGTCTCGCCTGAAGAGACCTAGCCTTATAGGGTAAACCCCTATTGGTGACCCAAACCGTTTCCAGTTAAATGGCAACCAGGGATCACCGTTCCCTCGAAAAAAAGTTTAATTGATCTGAAGGAGTGATAGTGAGTATGAAAATCTTTAAAACCCTTGCGGCCGCCCTAATTGGCGCGGCAATGGCGCTCGGTCTGTCGACCTCCGCGTCGGCCGATGGCCACGGCTACGGCAAACAAAAAGTCGTGTACCACGTGAACTACTACGACGCCAAACGTCAAACCGGCGCCCTGCGCAATATTCAGAACCACATCAATGCCGTTGGGGCCGAAAACCTGGACCTGCGTGTTGTCATGCATGGAAACGGTCTTTCGCTTCTGCTCGAGCCCGATCAGGTCTCCAAGACCAAAATGAAATCGGGTAGCGCAGACGACGACATGACCGCTCGCATCGCAAACCTCAAAAATCAGGGCGTGACGTTCAAGGTCTGCGCAAACACGCTTAAGGGCAGAAAGGTTGCTCTGGATATGCTCTACGATGCATCCGAAAGCGATATCGTCCCAAGCGGCGTTGCTGAGATCGCCCACCTGCAGGGGCAAGGTTTCGCGTACCTGCGACCCTAGATTTCGATTCTCTCGCACCGCCGATCCGCTTGACCTCGGATCGGCGGTTTTTTTATGTTCGGACGTTCAGATGCGGCAACTGCGCGGGTAAACCTGAATACGCGGCACTTTACCCTCGCGCAACTCCTCTTGAATGCGCTCCCAGTACGGCACACTGGTTAAGTCTCCGTGTACATCGCGGAACAGCTTCCGTAGCTCGGGGTCTGAGATTCGAAGACCCCATTCGATCTCTTCGGGAAGGAATATCACGCCATCCTCAAAATACCAGCTGGGAATGTCTTCCTCTCCATCGTAGCGATCCTGATTGCTCCGAATTTTGACTTCGGTAAACGTTTCCAGCGCGTCGTAATCAAAGAGATAAACCCGAATGTGGCTGCCCACACCATAGTTTCGCCCATCGAGGTCGCGGTTAAAGATGTTGCCGGCCATATTGTTCTTTATGCAATACCCTAGACTGATGACCGCCTCAGCGCACTCCTCCGCGGAGGCCTGCTCTAGGAACACCGGCAACGGAATCATCTTGCGCTGCACGATCAGATGATGGAAGAAAACATCTTCGCCCCGTAGCGATACGGCGGCACCCGCTGCATCGAGCATCTCCGAAAGCAACGCATCGGCAAAATGTTTTTTGGGCAGCGTGACGTTGTAATAAATGGCGTTGTCCAGCATCGATCCGGTGCGGTTAATGTCATGCACCCGCCGATACTTCTCGAGCACCGACGGCACCCCCTCAAAATCACCCCATTTGTAATTCTCGGTCGGGTGATCGCGAATAACCTTGAGGTTATAAACCGAGCCCGGCGCCTGGAACCCTATTGCGACGGTGCCGGGAAACCCAATCGCCGTATCGAAGATGGCTTCGGGCGATTCGAGTTCCTGCGCCAGCTCCTCCATCACCGCAACCTTGCCAAAGTGATTGAATCCGATAGACGAGTAGTGCAGGCCGAGAGGACGTTTTGGCATGATGCCGTGCAAGAACTTGGCCAACTCGTGATACTGATCATTGGTGACGATGAAATTCGCACGCGTCGTACTGAACAGATTGTGTGCCTGTGCTTCATCGCTCAACACAGCATCGATGTAGATGCCCTGCTCATCAATCTCCAGCGCCAGAATTAAAGGCGTGACCTCGTGAGTTTTCAGTCGAACGCGACCCACAACGTACACCCCGCGGTTGCGAAAGAATCCTCCGCGAACCACATCCACGCCTTCAATCTCATTGATCAGTCCGCGTGCCGAAAAGTCTTCTGTCACTCGGACCACAACACGCGCAACATCGTCGTCTTTATTCCGATACGGGACGGAGAACGCCGTAACCGAAAGCATCGCGTTGATCAACGATTCGTTGACCTCAGTGGCGTCGGTCACCAAAATCGCGTGGCCCTCATCGGTGGCGGTCGACTTAATTCCCACCTGGTAGTCCACCGGATACCACTCATCAAAGAAAACCACCCGCCGCACCGAGTGCAAAAATGCCAGGGCGAGGTCCGCTTCGTAGCGACCCGCTGTCGCTTCCCGGAAGAACAGTTCCAGCTGATCCCATAAGGCTCCGGCGTTAACCGATTTTGGGTATTCGGACATGAGCGTCTTTGCAAACGCGTACATTCGCTCGCTGTAGAGCGTCAATCGCTGACGGCTGTTTTCGATGGACTGAGGAAAGTCGCGAGACTCAAACGCCGCCTTGGCTATCTCGGGAATCGCGCAAAAATCCCGGTAGTACTCGTCGAACACATCAAGCGCCCACCGCGACAAGATATGCGCGCACTGCTCATGGTCGCTGGCCAAAACCAGCGCCTCGTGATCAGCAGCATTTTGCGGCAGTTGAATCGAGTGGGTCATCGCGCCGCGCCAATGCCTGCGATTGAGCGCGTCAGGACGGGATTAATCGGCGCCGAGAACGCTTGAGACGCGGATGCCGGACTGCTCAGCGATTTCGGCGGCCGAAAGTTTTGCCCCATCTTCGGTTCGAACCCGCTGTATCAGGATCGATCCGCCATTCGCCGCGACGGTCATCCCGCGTTCATCCATCGCAACCACCGTACCCGGGTCGCCATCGACCCCGCCGCCTTTACTGCTATCAAAAATTGTGAGCTTCTTTCCAGCAACGGTTGTCCATGCCCCCGGCTGCGGATTTGCTCCGCGGATCATGTTGTAAACGGTATCCACAGGCTGACTCCAGTCAATTTGCACATCCTCTGGACGACACCATCCCTCATAGGTGCCGCCCTCAGGATCCTGCACCAGACGTGGCGCATTTCCATCGCGCACAAGATCCACGCCTTCGCACATCGCGGCCACACCCATGGGGAAGAGGTGATTGAAATAAAGCGAGCCCAGCGTGTCGTCCGGACCGATCTCCACTTCTTTTTGGATCAGAATCGGCCCCGTATCCAGCCCTTCGTCAGGCCAGAAAATAGAAAGCCCGGTTTTCGTCTCGCCAAAAATGATCGGCCAGTTGATCGAGCTCGGACCCTTATGCAGCGGAAGCAATGAGGGATGATATTGAATGGAGCCCAGGCGTGGTGCGTTAAGCGCGGGTTCGGGAACCAGCAAGGTGACATACGCCATCACGCAAAGATCAGCTTCGTGACTGCGCATCTGTTCAACCACGGCCGGATCTTTATAGGACGTTGGCTGGAACACCGGCAGACCTTTTTCTTCAGCAAATGCTTTGAGCGGATCAATGCGAGTACCTTTATCGGGCGCGCAATAAACGGCGCATACGTCTTCACCCCGATCCAGGAGCGCTTCAAGGACCGCTTTGCCAAAAGCCTGTTGACCATGAACAATTAATTTCATCTGCTTACCTTCCCGTCAAAACAATGAAGCCGGGGCTCAACCCACGCCAAGCCCCGGCCCGATAAAACGTCGATCCCGAGTCGGTTACTTGTACATCGTCTGCGCCTTGGTGCCCGGCGCATACTCGGTAGGATCAACCCAAATGTTAACGACCGCCGACTTACCGGAGCTCTGAACCGCCTCGCGGGCACGCTGCAGGGCGGGGGCAATCTGACCGGCTTCGGTCACCTCTTCGCCGTAACCGCCCAACATCTCGCCGAACTTGGAGAACGGCACATCGCCGAGAAGATTACCGGTATCGCCACGATCCTCGCCATATTTGGTGATCTGACCAAACCGGATCTGATTCATCGCTGAGTTGTTGCCAATTACAGCAATATATGGCGCGCCAAAGCGATTTGCCGTTTCCATATCAAAAGCGGTCATCCCAAAGGATCCATCGCCGTAATAGCAGAGGACCTCTTTGTTGGGATGCACCAGTTTACTCGCCAGAGCGAATCCGGTCCCCACGCCGAGCGAACCCAACGCGCCGGGATCCATCCAGTGACCGGGCGTGCGAGGCTGAACCGCCTGCGCACTAATCGTGACGACGTCGCCACCGTCACCAATATAAATGGTGTCCTCGGTTAAAAACTCATTGAGTTCCCATGCCACGCGATACGGTGAGATCGGACTCTTATCGGTTTTGAAGAGGCCCATTAACTTTTCGGTCTTGCCCTCTTCGAGCGCGCGCAACTGCGCCATCCACTCCGCACGGCCTTTTGCCCCGTTATCACCGCCTGCAGTAGTGGCTGCCAGCACGCCCGCAAGGACAGAACCCGGGTGGCCGACGATACCCAGAGACACATCCCGGTTCTTGCCGACCGTCTTGTAGTCCATGTCGATCTGCACGACGGTGGCTTCCGCGCGCAAGCGTTTGCCGTAACCCATTCGAAAATCAAATGGGGTGCCCACAATGATGATGAGATCGGCTTCTTTAAAAGCGTCCCCACGCGTACGATGGAAATGATGCGGGTCACCCGGCGGCAACACCCCGCGAGCGGCGCCATTGAAGTAAGCCGGTACGTTCAGGGCGCGTACCAGATCGATCGCCTCCTGGTGGCTGCGCGATGACCACACCTGCGTGCCCAGCAGGATCGCGGGCTTTTCAGACTTAACGATGAGCTGCGCCAGCGCATCGATATCCGCCGGATCGCCGATACTTTTGATGGACGACCGATAGTGCCCGGCCTGGGGCACTACTGCTTTGTCGGTGGCGACCTCACGATCAAGCACATCACGCGGGATCTCAAGATAGGCAGGTCCGGGAGCACCTGAAAAGCATTCACGAGCCGCCATGGAAATCATGTCTGCCACGCGCTCGGTGGAGCGCACCCCCGCTGAGAATTTAGTGATCGGCGCCATCATGTCAACATGCGGCAGATCCTGCAGTGAACCCATCTTGTGCTGGGTCAGCGCGCCTTGCCCGCCGATATGAAGAATCGGACTCTCGGAACGAAATGCCGTGGCCACTCCGGTCATGGCATTGGTGCAGCCGGGACCAGCGGTGGTGACGACGCAGCCGAGTCGACCGGTCTGACGGGCGTAGCCGTCGGCAGCATGAGCCGCCGTCTGCTCATGGCGTACGTCAATGATCTTGATGCCCTCGTCCAGACAGCCATCATAAATATCAATAATGTGGCCACCGCATAGCGTAAAAATAGTATCGACACCCTCCTGCTTTAGTGCCTTCGCCACTAAATGGCCGCCGGAGATCACGTCTCCCGACTTATCTTTTTGCGCCAGCGTATCCGTGGCGGTGTCGGTCTTTTTTAAATTTGCACTCATCCTGTCCTCCTCGAATGTGGACAATTAATTTGCCGAACTAGTGGGTCGGCTTCCTATTCAGTCTGGAAACCATGCGCTGCCGCAACTTAGCCCTGCCAGTGGCTTTCGCCACCCGATTTTGCGGCTCGCTTTCGCCTAAAATTTAACCAAACGGGATACAGTATCAAAGCGATAGCAATCAGGATGCAGCCTAATGCGATTGGGTGTTGCGCGGGGTTAATGAACGTTGTTATATCGCCCTGGCTCGAGATCAGGGACTGACGCATCGAGCGCTCTGCGAGCGGACCCAAGACAATCGCGAGAACAGCGGGAGCCACGGGGTAGTTGAGCTTACGCAGAAAATAGCCCCCAGCGCCCAGTATCAGCATTAACCACACGTCGAACATTCTGTCAGTCGTCGCGAAAACACCGACGAAACACAGAATAAAAATAATGGGCGTCAGAATGGTGAACGGCATAGCCAGCACTCGGACAAATAGCGGGATAAGCGCGAGATTTAGAGCCACCGTGACGAAGTTGGCAACGTACATCGACCCGATCAGACTCCAGACAAAGTCAGGATTGTTCTGAAATAGCAAAGGTCCTGGACGCAGACCCCAAATGATCATGCCGCCAAGCAGGATCGCCGTCGTGGGCGAACCCGGGATGCCGAGGGTGATCATAGGCAGCATCGAGCCTGTCGAAGCCGCATTGTTAGCCGCCTCCGGTGCCGCAACCCCAGCTATATTGCCTTTTCCAAAACTTTCAGGATCCTTAGAAAAAGTTTTAGCAAGGCCATAGGCCATCAACGATGCAGGTGTCGCGCCAGCGGCTGGCAGAGTCCCCACGAAGAACCCGAGAGTCGAGCCCAGCGACGTGGTGGGGAGATACTTCTTCACAGAGCGCAGGTGCTCCTTGAACTCTCTGAGAGTCGTCTTAACCTGTTCGAGTTTTATCTTGCCGCCGGTCTGTTCGAGCGTCCACAACATCTCGCCAATACCGTAAATACCAATGGCAAGTACCAAGAAGCCGATTCCTCTCTGGAACTCCACCATGTCAAAAAAGATAAGGCGGGGCTTTCCGGAAATAATGTCAAAGCCGACGGCCGCCATCACAAGGCCGAGCAGAATCGAGAAGATCGTCTTGGGGATGTCGTCGCCGCCCAGTCCGACAAATGTCGCGAACGCCAAGATCATGAGTGCGAACTCTTCTTGAGGGCCAAACTTCAAAGCGACGTCAGCGAGCGGAGGAGCGAACAACGTGAAGAGGATGATGGAAATGGTCCCGCCTATAAACGAAGCGACGGCCGCACCCATCATGGCCTGATTGGCTTGCCCTTTCTGGGCCATTGGTCGTCCATCAAAAACGGTTGCTACCGCAGTGGATGCGCCCGGGATGCCTAATGTGATTGAACTTATCGCACCACCGTACATGGCGCCGTAATAAAGAGCAGCGAGAAAAATGATCGCGGCGGTTGGTGGCACAAGAAAAGTCACGGGCAAGAGAATCGCCACGCCGTTTACGGATCCGAGGCCGGGCATTGCGCCTATGAACAGTCCGGCCATGCAGCCCGCGATAATCATCGCAAAGTTTAAGGGCTCAAACGCATGGAGCAATCCCATAGCTAAAAGAGCAAAAATGTCTCCCATGCTTCTTCTCTTATCCTAAATTCCGAAATGTTCTATTCGCTAGCCAATACGCGTCACATTAAATATTCCCAGCGGAAGTTATCGATCCAAAGAAATCCGTCTTCGAAGATCGGCAAACCCTTGGGAAGATACTTAGAAAGCTGCCACTCAAAAATAAAGTAAACCGTGAGAACGAGACCTGTGACCGCCACGGACGTGAGGCTCCACGTATGCTTTCCTATCACCCGCATATAAAAGCCAAGGAAAAGCGCGATGGATATATACGTGCCCACAACGGCCACAAGCGCGACCATCACAGTCAGCGCAATAAAAGATATGGCTACGAGAGGCAGGTGATCTGGATCTATATACGGCGCTTCGTTTCGACTTTCGGTTGTTGTCCGACGAACCCAACGGACCAGCGTCCATACCGATGTGAGCGCCATACCCAGACTGAGCCAGAAGGGCCAAACCCCAGATCCAGGTCCTCGTCCCGGCACCCAGCCAATTTTCAATCCATCCGAATGGATCGACCACATCATGCCCAACGAGAAGAGCAGCAGTCCGATCGCTGCCAATAATTCAGCCGTGCGTGTCGACATATCTTCTGCTCTCAGTAGGGCATCACCCGGGGCACTTGCCGCTGAGCCTTATGAAGCTGGTTTTACGAGCCCAGATCAGTAGGGGCGCCGCGTGAGGGCGCTGTATGGATGACACTACGCTACAAAATACCACTTAGAACATAGTTAGAACATAGCCGGGCCAGCAAACGCTGGCCCGGCACAACAACATGACAAAAATTACTCGCCGGTAATGGCTGCGGCACCCACCTGGGCGATCAATTTCTCATGCGCCACATACTGCTTGGCGTGGAAATCACCCAACTCGCCGCCTTTCAGCATTTTGGAGCAGGTCAAGCCATCGCTGACGCAGAAATCCTGCCACTCTTTGCTGTCAAACAACTCCTGAAAAAGATTAGTGTAGAACTCCACCGCGCCGGCGGACATTCCCGGCGGGCCATTCACCGAGCGCTGCATGTAGTACTCGATATCGACACCAAGCTCCTTGGCTGTCGGCACATTCGGGAAAGCAGCCATTCGCTCCCCCGTGAACTGGACGAGCGGCTTTGAACTGCCGGCCTCATAGAAAGACATCTGCTCGGACGGGTTGTTGACCGTAGAGTCGATTTGCTTCCCAATCAGGTTTTTCGCCACCGTACCACCGCCAGGAAACGGGATGTAAGTGACCTTGTAGTCAAACTCGGCCTCCATCATGGCAGTCAGCACGCTGTCCTCCTGACCGGATCCGGTACCACCCACTTTCCAATTTTTGCCAGCGCCCTTCACGGTCTTCACGTAGGAATCAAGATCGGTGATGTCCTTGCGATCGGTGTGCACCCAAAGCAGGAACGTATCCATAGCCATCAGGCCGATCGGGGTGAACTTCGTCGGATCGACGCCGAGACCCGGCTGAATGATGGGGGTCGTATAGAAGCTGTTGAGGGTCATCATCACGGTGTGATCGTCACCCGCTTTATCCTGCATGTAGCGCAGAGCCTCCGCGCCGGACCCACCCGGCTTGTTGATTGGGATAAACGGCCGTGGGCTCAGCCCTTTTTTCTCAATCAAGCCTTGCAGCAAACGCGCTATCTGGTCTGCACCACCGCCGGTGCCGGCCATAATGATGAACTCAACAGGCTTCTTTGGCTCCCAAGCCTGCGCGGGCGCGGCGATGAGCATCGCCATTGCTCCCAGCATGGCAGCGAAAGAACTAAATAGTTTTCCTTTCATCTTTTTTTCCTCACTTCTCCCTCTAAACGGAGATTAGTTGATACCTAACCTACAGCGCCCAAGAAGATCGAAATCCCCAGCAGGCAACCTTTCGGTCATCCCAGCGCCAAGTATGAACGACTGTGATCACACCAGAAGTTAACTTAACGAAAGAGCCAATAAATGGCCGTTCCTCCCATTATCAATATTTTCCTAGGCGTGTAAATTAAATTATCTGATGCAAGCCATTGACGTATTCTTATCAAAGAAGGTCGAGCGAGCACAGCGTCACACGGTCTCAGGGCGCCACCCAGTTCCCACTCCAGCCAGCCTCGCCCCAGCGGAAGACCGCTCTGCGATGACCCTCAACACGCAGAAAAAGCCAATCCAGGGTCGTCACCTCACAGGCCAGCACCGCAAAATGCTCTCGACCCGTTTTTTCATCAACCGGCTCAACAATGTCCAAATCGCGCTCATCGCACGGCGCCCCAGGGGCAAAGGGCGTCCGATAACACTGAGCGCTGCGCCAGGCACCATCCTGCCAGCGCCGCTCAGCAAGCGCATCATCGTGATGAATCCACGCATGCCCGTAGGCCCTGAGTTGAATCTTGGCGTCGCGGTCATAGAAGAGCCATGAAAAACTTGGATCTTCCTTAAGGTGGGCAATCTTAGGCGACCGCGTGTCGGTATGGCAGGTGAGCACACGGCTTGCCGGATCCGCCGAGCGGAGCACGACGGTTCGAACCTGTGCGACACCGTCGCCCACATTCGCCAATGTCGGCGTGTGCCAGGGATGATGTCGATCCTTCGCGGCTGTCGCGAGCGTTGTCCATTGGTCTTTTACAATTTGACTCAGAATAGAGATCTCTGGGGTCACGGGATATTGCTTCGGCATGATTTACTGTCTTAAAAAAGTTTTTTTAAATCTAACATCGCGGTCAGAGCAACCAAGTCTTATCGGCATCCGGCATTGCTCAGGTAAACGCTTTCGCTCTTGACGACATCACACCGGTCTATCTTTCATAATAAAGTAGTAACAAGAATTTCTGAGTCGTCACCCAAGATGCGCAAGAGCGAGCTGCCCCAGAAAATCTGCGAACATTGCAAACGACCATTCACCTGGCGCAAGAAATGGGAGCGCTGCTGGGACGAGGTACGCTACTGCTCTGAGCGCTGCAAACGCAGCAAGTCATCGGTCGTACGATCTTGAGCCCCTGGATTAAATCGCTGACGTTGGCGGGTGCGCTGCCGTTTTTGGTGGGCTGCGCACTTAAGCTGGGATGGGTTTCCCTTCCCGGGGTGGATGCGGATACCTGGTTATGGGGCTACGCCGTGGTGATCAGCGCATTTATGGCCGGCTCTCATTGGGGTATCGCGCTGAAAAGCGCCGACCTGATCACGCTTTTGGCCAGTAATGCGTTTGCGCTCGGCGTTTTCGCGATTGCGCTCTGGCTCAGAACACCGCTCGGACTCGCCCTGCTGGTCATGATCTTCGCCACCCAACTGCTGGTGGATCGAAGACTGCTGGCGCTCGCGCTGGCGTCCAATGCCTACTGGCGTCTTCGCCTTAAGGCGACCGGTATCGTCTGCGCGCTGTTGGCGACCTATCTCCTGATCGCGGTCAGCGTCCCATAATCTAAAGAGCGTCCGCGGCCCGTTTGGTCTCGGCCATAAATGCCTGAAGCTTTTCAGGATCCAGAGCGCCGTCTGTTCGCACTCCACTACACACATCAACCCCCGCGGGCAGAACCGCAGCAATGGCGTCAAAAATGTTTTTGCTCGACAGCCCTCCGGCGAGATACACCGGAAGATCCGTCGATTCAACAAACCGTCGGCTGATCGACCAGTCGTGCACGGAGCCGGTGCCTCCAAATTGGGGCTTTGCACCAGCCGTTCGACCCGAGTCCAGTAAAAACGCATCGACCCGCTCTGCATAGGCATCAACCAAGTCAAGCGCGTGCTCATTCTCTACGTGGATAACCTGCACGCGGCGCACGTGAGGCAATCTGACCCGTAGGCGCTCATGCTCTTGTGGATCGATATGCTGGACCACCTGCACCGTGTTGGCGCCGCAATGCACAAGCTCGGTTTCGATATCGTCTGCGCGCGTCTTACTGGTCAGAAAGAACGTATCGATATCCGAGGGCAGCGCCCCGACAATTGTGGCAGCTGCTTCCACACCGATAACCCCGGGACCTGAGGGCATCTCTCCCACAAGACCAATGGCGGTTGCGCCCGCCGCGCGCGCGAGAAGCGCCTCCTCCGCGTTAGCCGTACAGCATATTTTTATCTTCATTCGGTATCGCTGAGCTCGGGATCCCGATTTAAGAGAGCCGGCAGCAGTTCGTTTAAATCCCCAAAGAGCGCGGCGTCGGCAAGATCATCCATGGCCGTGGGCTCTGCGTTGACGATGATGATTTTTGCACCCCGCTCTTTTGCCATCGGCACGAGTCCTGCAACCGGATACACCGAAAGCGTAGACCCGACAGCGAGCAACAGATCACACGCGCAGGCCGCGCGCTCCGCACGAGCTAAGTCCTCAGGAATCAGCGACTGGCCAAAAGAAACGGTGGCGGACTTCAGAATCCCATCACACGCAGGGCAGGCAGGATCCTCTTCTCCCGACTCCAACCGCTGTAGGACCTCTTTCATCGGAGCCCGGTAGGTACATTCGAGACAGGCAACCTCGCGGATAGTGCCGTGAATTTCGATAATCCGACCTACGGCACTGCCCGCCATCTGATGCAATCCATCAATGTTCTGCGTCACCAGAGTGTGCAATTTGTCCGTGCGCTCAAAAGCCGCGATCGCCCTATGACCGATTCCCGGTTTCGCTGCCCATACCGGTGAATCACGACGTGATCGCCAGGCTTTCTTGCGGATGCGGGCATCACTGACGTAGTAGCGAATATCCGATAACTTTTCTGCGTCGGGATCTTTTGTCCAAACACCCTGGGGTCCACGAAAGTCGGGAATCCCCGAGGCCGTTGAGAGTCCGGCACCTGTCAGCACAAGAATCTTATTCGATTCAAAAATCCAATCGCGCGCGCTAATGAGTTGCTCTTTGTCCACTTTAATCTGTGCCGTGCTTTTCCCCGCAGAACCATCCGAGGGTATCTGATACAGTCGTTGATGAACAGACAACAGGAGAACATCATGTACTACCGGGTTACCACCTACTCTTTTGATGCGGCGCGGCGCGATGAGTTTCTGGCGCTGGCTGACACCTTCCGTGACGAACTCAACGCGATTGATGGCCTCGAGTCCGTTCATTCCTGCGAAATGGATGAAGGCGAAGGGATGATCGTTTCGCGCTACTCGAGTGAATCGGCCGCCAATGACGCCCAACCGCAGATTCAGAGTATTTTCGGACGGATGGCACCTTTTATGACATCGATGCCGGAGGTCAAAGGGGGCGCGGTTATCTGGTCGCTGTAAACGCGGCTCAGAAGATCCCGCCGTCAAGACCCGCTGCCATCGCGGCGCCGAGTTCCTCGCAAGAATCGGCAAAGTGATCGCGCCACTCGCCTTTTAATACCAGCGGCGGCTGGACCGCTCGCCAGCCGAGCCCTGCGGTAATGGATTCGATCGCGCGGCTTGTGCCTGTTCCGTCGAGACCCGCGCGTATAAATGCCGCATACGGCGTGCCGCGGGTGACTTCAAGGCAGGGGTTGTAGATACGGTCAAAAAAATCTTTAAGCGCGCCACTCATATAGCCAAGATTCTCGGTGGTGCCGAGCACGAGCGCGCTTGCCGATTTAACGTCGTTTGCGTCAGCCTCAAACGGCGTGCGAATGACGAGTCGCACCTCGGCGGCTTCTATGGAGCGAGCACCGGCTTCCACTGACCGCAGTAGTTTTTGGGTATTTCGCGAAGGAGCATGCGCAACCACAAGAAGCGTCTTCGAAACCATGGCGCTACCTTTGTCGAGCCTGCGATCCAAGTCAACAGGCGGTATAGGGCTGGGACGCCTTAGGGCGAGAGTCAGCCGGTCCTGAAGATAGCTAACCGGCCAATAAAGAAAGGCCCGAGACTTGCCCGGGCCTTAATAACCGAGGAGGAAGGAGGGTTACATCGGGTCCTCATTCTATCAAAAACGTTTCTGTTTTTGAGCGTTAAATTGGAAAATTTCCTTTTATTATTAATTAGTTCCGATCTATCGAGCTATTCGAAGATACATCAATTGCTTGGATAAGAAAGCTCTAATCTACTTGAGAAGCTAAGGGTTTTACACGTCTCGAGCCAGCATTAAGCGACGAAATACTCGCCCGCATTAAAGCTCATCGGAAGCCCCTTCTCTTCGAACTCATCATCGGGGCAAACCACCACAGCGATCCCGAGAACCTTGAGTTTTCCCGCGATATGTCGAGCGCCAATGGAATCAAAAACGACGGGGCTAACGCGCCACTCAAAGTTTCCTCGAGTTTCCATGCGAAATAGCACCCGAGTGCTAGGTGGATCTGCTGCCATTTTTTCGTTCTGTCCGGCTGAAGGTTGCGGGTATCATCTCTGACAAGAAAAATAGCCGATAATCAATTGGCGCCAGCAGTTAATCATCTAGAGATTTTCTTGACCGGATGACATCAGACGCTCAAAACGAAACCGTGCTTTCCAACATCGGACTTGCGCTGGCTCGAGTCGCCCAGAGTCATGGCGTGGATGCAGGCGCCTTGATGCACGACGCCGGCATTGATACGGAATCGATTCATCAGAAAGAGAGCCGTATTTCAACCGTGCAGCATCAGGAACTCTGGAAGCTGCTGATCGAGCGAACAGGAAAGCCGTGTATTGGCCTGGACGTCAGCCGGTCTATTTCGCCCGGCGCTATCCATGGGCTCGGGCTTGGGTGGCTGGTCAGCGATACGTTAAAAAGCGCCCTTGAGCGACTGGTTCGATTCCAGCGGCTGGTCTCAACCAACGCCGATATCGAGCTTGCCGAGACCGCCGAGAGTTACGAACTGATTTATCGCGCAAAGACGCACCCCAAGAATTTCCAGACGGCCTCGGCTGACGCGCTGTTGATTCTCACCATGCGGCTTTGCCGGCTTGCGCTGAGCGAATCCCTTGAGCTAAAGCGCGTTGAGTTAGCTCACCCGGGCGCCGACTGTGTAGATGCCTATGAAGAGTTCTTTCGCTGTCCGCTTGAGTCAAACAGCGCTCGCTACGCGCTGATCTTTGACAAATCTACGCTTGACCAGAACCTGCCCGATGCCAACCCGCTGCTGGCCCGCATTAATGATGAATCTGTTACTGAATATTTGGCGCGATACGACCTGGCGGACTTCGTGACGCAGGTGCGAAAAATGCTGATCGAGCGCATGACGGAGGCCAAGCCGGATCAGGCCACGATCGCGCGAGCACTCAACGTGAGCGTTCGGCAGCTGCAGCGCGAACTTCAGGATCGTGGCTTTACCTTTAAGGGTCTTGTCGAGGAAGTGCGGCGCGACCTTGCTATCAGCTATCTCTCGGAGGGCGTGAAAACCATCGGAGAAATTACCTATCTGCTCGGCTATACGGAGCCTGCAAACTTCGGGCGATCGTTTAAAAAGTGGACAGGACAGACGCCAGGCGAGTTTCGGGCGTCCCGATAATGGCCGGTAAGGCGCTCACTGCGCGGAGATTAATCCCAGAGCTGCACCCACGAAAGCCGCTTCGCGACTTCCCCAAACCGCTCTCGGCAGTCGTTTCCTCCGCTGGTCTCCTCGCAGATTCCCTCGTAGTCACAGCCATGATCCCAGTGCGCATGGTTTGAATCCCACGCGGATTCCCCCACCGCATTGGTGTTACCAAAGTCGCTCTGGGATCCTTCACATAGCGAAGGATTCGCCACCGCCTCAGCTCTCGATATGTTGGAGTAGTTGTTGGTGTGACAGATAACGATCTTGCCCTCCCGGCCCTCACAGACCGCTTTTTTGGCCCCATACTCACACCCCCAGTTAATAGCGGGCGGCGGCACATAAAAGGTCGTCTCAATCCGAACCCCACCGGCTTCACCGCCGACCAGATCGGCTGAATCAATTTTTATGATTCCGCAGGTGAGGTTAACGATATCCTCGGGCGAAACCTCGCTGATGTCCTCAAGAAGTTTCCTAAAGTTTGCTTCGGTCATCGCAGCGATTTCAGACTCGCGGTTGCGGACCAGCTCCTCCGCGGTTTCAAAATTGCGATGCAGGCCGACCTCAGCGCCGGCCATCTTTTCCTGAAAAAAGGAAGTTTTGGCCGCGGCGAACACAACAATCGATAGCGCCAGCAGCACCAAAAGGCTGATTAGGAGCGTAAATCCGCTCTGCCGAGGATAGACCTGGTGGGACTTGTTCATGCGCTTTCGCATCTTATCCCAGCCCCCAAAACTCGCTATGAATAACCATTAGCTTTTTATTGTATTACGCAATTCTTAATAAAAAGTGGCCAAATTCGGTCTATTTACGGTCCAAAAGCACGTTTTTGCAGGTTTTGAGCAAAACTGAGATCTCCAAGTTAGCCTCCCAATGGCTGCCGTAAAGCCTCTCTCAGGATCCCACCGCCGATAACCAATGCTGTCGATAACGGCCGTCCGGGTCGTACCGATCGGCCTGTAGCTCAAGATTAAAAATCCGCCCGCCCCGCGGATCCGGCCCCACGCCGGCGATGTACGCCCAGTTACCCCAGTTGCTCGCCACGTCAAAGTCCACAAGACGACTTTCAAACCATGCGGCGCCCAGGCGCCAGTCAAGGCCGGCCTCATAAATCAGATAACTCGCCACGAGCTGGCGCGCGCGGTTGCTCATCCAGCCCGTCGCCTGAAGCTCCCGCATGGACGCATCCACAATATCCATGCCGGTAACGCCTGCACTCCATTGAGCGAGCGCCTCCGGGTTCACTGTGACATCAAGCGCTCGTCGCGTGGGCCCCGACCGCCTGAATAGACGCGAGCCCACATGGCGCGCATACCATCGAAAGAATTCGCGCCAAAGAAGCTCAAAGCGCAGCCAATAAGTGGATTCGTTTGCGCCGTGACTTTGCTCGTAATGAAGGATGTCGTGCCACACGGCACGCACAGACAAACAGCCATGAGCAAGCCAGGCCGATAAATGGCTGGAGTTGGTACGACCGGAAAACGCGTTGCGCGTCTTTTTATAGAACGACAGCGCGCCGCTGGCGAGATAAGCGTTCCAAAGATCGTTCGCGGCTCTCTCGCCGCCGCGAGCCTCCACCTCGGTCATGTCACTGATCGGGTAACCCAATGATTCCGTCAAAGCTTTCGGGTCCGGCCAGGGCTGCGCCGGCGATCCATCAAGCCTTGAGGTCGCGATCGGCGGCAGCGGCTCTGCCCGGTGTTTTTCTTCAATCGTCTTTCGAAATTTTGTAAAGCTCGAGGGCAGTTGATCCAACGCCATGATGATCTGAGACGAATCGAAAAGCTCGTCGGTAGGGACCGAAAGCACCTGAAGATCCAGAGCGGCGAGCGCGGCATTTTCCGACTCTTCTTCGGATGCCACCGGCAGGTCGGTTACGACCGATACAACTGCATGAGTCTCCAAAATACGGGACAACACTTCTACCGGGCCATCGGCATCTATCCAGAGGGCACCTCCGATCTCTTCAAGCGACGCCCGCAGCGCCAACAAAGACTCCGCGCGAAAACGGCGCCAATCTCGTCCTGATCTTGCCAACCCAAACTGCGAATCAGTCCAGCGGCGGGGCTCGAGACAAGCCAGCGCTACGACGGTTGCTTGCGCACGATGCGCTTCCTTCATCGCACGAGCAAGGGCCGGGTTATCGGTCACGCGGCAGGTGTCGCGCACCAACCAAACCACAAGCGCAGGATCAGAAGTAGTACTCATGGCAACCGAGGTGATTCGCATCAATAGCTCAGCTGAATAATAACCGGGGGCTGTCGCGCGCGGGTCGTAAGAGGCGGTGCACTAAAATTAAGCCACTGCAGTCTCTGAAACGCTTACATCTAATGGACTGGGAAACGATTCACACGTTGCTGACCGACACCACTTGGGTCGGGCTTGCGTTCGCCCTGGGCCTCAGCGCCCGGGTGGTCGGCCTGCCGCCGTTGGTTGGGTTTCTTGCCACGGGATTTGCACTCAACGCCTTGGGTGTCAGCGGCGGCGAGACGCTTCAGAAGATTTCAGATATCGGCATAACCCTGCTGTTATTCACTGTCGGGCTGAAGCTCGAGATCAAAACTTTGATCAAGCCTCATGTTTGGGCGGTGACCACCCTGCACATCCTGCTTGTGGTTTTGATTTTCGGGGCCTCGATCCTGCTTCTGGCCGCGCTTGGCACGCCGTTATTTACTGACCTAAGGCCGCAGCACGCAGCCGTTCTGGCATTCGCATTCAGCTTTTCGAGCACGGTTTTTGTCGTCAAAGTGCTCGAGGATAAAGCCGAAGTCAAATCGCAGTTCGGCAAGATCGCGATTGGCATTCTGGTGATGCAGGATCTCGCGGCGGTTGTTTTCCTCGCGACATCTGCCGGAAAAGTTCCCACGCTGTGGGCGCTTGCACTGCTGGCGCTGATTCCGCTGCGGCCAGTATTCCTTCGGCTTCTGGAAAAAAGCGGACACGGTGAACTGCTGGTGCTTTTCGGACTGACGCTGGCGCTTGCGAGCTCTGAAGTCTTTGAGCTGACCGGCATCAAGGGCGGTGTGGGGGCACTGGTCATGGGCGTCCTGATTGCCCACCATCCCAAAGCCTCGGAGCTCAGCAAAACGCTATTGAGTTTTAAGGATCTTTTTCTTGTCGGCTTTTTTCTCTCAGTGGGAATGAGCGGCGATCTGACGCTTATGGCCATCACCATGGCAGTGCTGGTTGTGCCGTTCGTATTTGTAAAATCCGCCCTGTTTTTTGCGCTGATGACTCGCTTTCGCCTACGTGCAAGAAGCTCGCTGCTCGCGTCTTTGAGCCTCAATAACTACAGCGAATTCGGGTTGATTGTCGCCGCCATTGGAGTCAGCAACGGCTGGCTGGATTCGCAATGGCTCGTGGTGATCTCACTCGCACTATCGCTCTCTTTTGTTGCGGCATCACCGCTGACCCACCGCGATGAGGCGCTTTACCGTCGCTATCGGGAATTCTGGCTGCGTTTCCAGAGACCAACGCGTCTTGCGGAAGACGAACCGGTCGAAACCCGCAATGCCCGAATTGCGATATTCGGTATGGGTCGTGTGGGCACCGGTGCCTATGAGCGAATGAAAGAGCGCTACGGGGAAACCGTTATCGGCATCGACTTCGATGCCGAACAGGTCAAATATCACTGCGAAGTAGGTCGCAACGTCATCCGTGCCACTCCAAGCGACGCGGACTTCTGGGAGCAGCTGCGCGGGCAACATAAGTTCGAGCTCGTCATGCTCGCGTTACCGAACCTCGATGCAAGCCTTAGCGCGCTTGAACAACTGCAGGCCATTGAGTTTCCCGGCCGAATCGCCGCCACCGCGCGTTATCCCGATGAAAACGAGGTGCTGCTACAAGCGGGGGCAGACGCCGTTTTCAATATTTACGCCGAGGCCGGGACCGGCTTTGCCGATCATATCGAGGGCTTTTTCTCTACCCCATCGGCCGACAACTAAGCGGCGTTTTGGCCCGCGGCCCCGGCAATCTGATGGGCTACGAGCTGGGCATACAAACCACCGTGCGCGAGCAACTCGTCGTGTGAGCCGATCTCCATGACACGGCCTTTATCGAGAGCCACGATTTTATCGGCACCTCGCACCGTAGAAAGCCGGTGCGCAATCACCAGCGTGGTGCGGTCCGTCATTAATTCCTCAAGCGCCTCGCGCACGGCCTGTTCATTAACCGCATCAAGGTGCGAGGTCGCCTCATCCAGAATCAACACCGGCGCATCCTTTAAAAACGCCCGGGCGATAGCGACGCGCTGACGCTGACCGCCCGATAGCCTCATGCCGCGCTCACCCACCATGGTTTCAAGACCATCGGGCAAGCCTGCCACCAATTCGCTCAACGAGGCTCTATCCAGAGTGCGCTGCAGCTCGGCATCGCTCGCGTTCGGCTTGGCAATAAGGATATTTGCACGCAAGGTATCGTTGAACAGAAAAGTATCCTGGGCAACAAGCGCAATCTGGCCGCGCAGCTCATCCAGTTTGTAATCACGAAGATCGTGCCCGCCAAGTAAGATCGCGCCCCGATCCGGATCCCAAAAACGCATCAGAAGATGCGCAATCGTTGTTTTTCCTGCGCCGGAAGGTCCTACCAGCGCAATCGTTTTGCCGGCGTCGGCTTCAAAGTCGGCGGCGTCGAGCGCCAGACGCGTGCCGGCTTCGTATTTGAAATCCACATGATCCAATGTGATGGGTACGCCCCCCGGATGCGAGGTAACCGCAACCCCCGGGCCGTCTTCAACCGGTACCGGCTCCTGATCCACGGCATACAGTCGCCGAGTGGAGCCTAGCGTGTCCGCCAGCTGGCGGCTGACCTGGCTGATCTCCGAAATCGGCAAGAACGCCGACATGGCCAAAAGTGTCAGCAGCGGCAGCAACGTACCCTGAAGCGTTCCGGCATTCACCAGAACCGCGCCGGAGATCACTACCGCGAGCCCGCCCAACCCGGTGACGACATCCAGCAGCTCTTTTTGCAGCGTGAGATCCGAGAAAAACGGCAGGCGAATCCGGTGGTGCTCGCGAGTGCGAGCGGCCAGCTCTTCGCGCCGATCATCGACGTAATTAAAGGCGATCACCTCGGCGAGACCCTGCACGCTATCCACGGCATGTGCGTTTAATTCACCCAACGCTTCGCGAGCACGCGAGCCCATCTCATCGACGCGCTTTCTGAGCATGAACGGGCTTAGCGCGACGATTGCCAGAAACGGCAACAGGACGAGAGCCATCAGGCCGCCAAAGTAGAAAAGCACGCCAATAACTACCGCCGGAATCAGTACCGCAACAAAAGCCGGGGCAACCGTGTGCGCAAAGAAATATTCCACCAGTTCAACGTCATAGGTTGCCATGCCGACCATATCGCCGGTGCGGCGACGAACCATGTACGCAGGCGCAAGCTTATTGAGCTTCTCAAACAGCGCGATGCGCATCTCCGCCAGCAGCCTAAACGCCATATCGTGGGCTATCCATGATTCGAGCCAATGGAATATCCCGGCGACCGGCGCGAGTACCGCGAGAAAGATCAGCAGATCTAAAAACGGCTCTCCGGTTTTGACGGCGCCCACGGCCAGCGCACTCACAACGCCAATGCCGATGTACGCAATCACTCGAGTGACGCCAAAACCGAACGTCATCGCAAGCCGGCCTTTATAGGGGACGATGTACTTCATCAGCTCCCGCGCCGCCGCAAACCAACCGAGCCCATCGGCTTTCACGATGGCATCGGTTGGCGCAAACTGACCCTCCTCGCTGTACGGCAATGGTGACTCGGCGGCGGCTCTTTTGACGGGAGCGAGATCAAGCTCACCCGCCTCGCTCTCTTCCGCCTGGGCCGCCATCAGCCGGTGATAAACGCCGCAGCGCGTCATTAACTCGCTGTGGCTTCCAGACTCTGCGATAGCCCCTTCGTCCAACACCAAAATCCGATCGGCATTAATGACGCTTGAAAGCCTATGGGCGAATATCAGCGTGGTCCGTCCACGCATCAGCCGATCAAGCGCCTCCTGAATGATGGACTCATTCTCAGCATCAACAGCGGACAGCGCCTCATCCAGAATGAGAATCGGAGCATCACGCAAAATGGCCCGTGCAATGGCCACGCGCTGGCGCTGACCGCCCGAGAGACGAATACCCCGCTCACCAATGACCGTGTCGTAGCCCTGCGGTAATACGCTGACAAACTCATGGGCGTTCGCCGCGCGGCAGGCCGCCTCGAGCTCGGCTGCTGTGGCATGAGGCTTACCGACCCGCAGGTTATCGGCCACCGTGCCATGAAAAAGATAGGTGTCCTGATTCACCACCGCAATCTGTGAACGGATATCCTTTTGCGAGAGGCTTTTGAGGTCATGCCCGCCGATACGGATGACGCCCTCGTCCGGATCGTAAAAGCGCAGCAGCAGTCGAACGATGGATGATTTACCGGCGCCGCTCGGTCCCACAAAGCCCACGCGCTCACCGGCTTTGATCTCAAAGTTCACGTGCTTATGCGTTTTGCGTCGACCTCCGGGGTACGCAAAGCCCACGTGTTCAAAACTCACGGTGGGCTCAATGGAAGAAACATTGAGCGGCGTCCCTGGCTCAGAGACCCGAGGCATCGCGTCCATTAACTGAAAGATCGTCTGGGACGCGCTTAGGGACATCATGCCGGTGTGCATCATGCCGCGCATTTCGCGAAGCGGACGGTACACCTCAACGCCGAGCATCAGCACGATCAGCAGAACCGACAGGCTGGTCTCGCCGTCGACCACCCGATACGCCCCAAAGGCCAGCGTGCCGGCGGCGCCCAGCGTGATACCGATATCGGTAATGCCGCGGGCAAGAGAATTGGTGGCCAACACCCACATCGTTGACTCAAACAACGCATGGGCCTTGCGCCTCAAGCTTTGGGCGCGGGTATCGCTTTGGCCAAAGGCTTTCAACGTGGCAAGGCCCTGCACCGAGTCCAAAAATTCAGCAGCAAATGCTTTGTAATCTCGGCCGCGCTCGAGGCTGCGCTTACCGTCCCAGCGGTGAAATACCTGCGGGGCGACGAGGGTAAAAAGCGCCGCCGCCAACATGACGAGCGCGATCGGCACATCTAAAAAAGCCACCACAGCAAAAATCATAAAAGGCGTCAGGATCGCCACCATCAATTGCGGCAGATACTGCCCGAAGTAAATCTCAAGCTGCTCGACGCCCTCGATCATCGCCACAATGGCATCGCCCGTACGCTCAAGGCCGAAGTAGGCGGGCCCGAGTCGGGTGACCTGATCAAAAATCACCGTGCGCAGGTGAAGCTGCACGATCGCTGCCGTGTTGTGCGCCACCATCGTTCGCCAATACTCCAAAACGCCGCGGGCGATCATCACCAGCGCCACCCCGGCAAACGGCATTAAAAGCGCCTGCAGTGAGGTGCCGGAAAATACCTGAGCGATCAGCCAACCCAAAAGCGCGAGGCGTGCGATTCCGAGCAACACGGCGAGCACGCCAAGGGCCACCGCACCAAAAATACGAAGCCGAACGCCGCGCGTAAATCCCCAAAGCCGCCTATCGAAGTACATGTCTTTCTCTCAAATGCCTGCGCTGATTCTAAAGGAGTGGTGCAGAGCCTTCGGGCCAGTACTCGGGTAGACTTTTACGTCACACATCTCGCGCGCCAAAGCCATGTCGAACACGCCCCAATACACCGAGATCACCGTCACGCCCTATTCGCCGGCGCTTGGCGCCCTCATCAGCGGAATCGATCTCGCAAAACCCATCAGCGAGACCGCGCTTAAGGAGATGAAAGATGCGTTTGCGCGTTATTCGGTGATCTTTTTCAGAGATCAGGATCTGTCACCGCAGCAGCATATTGATCTGGCCAAACGCTGGGGCGACATCAATGTGAATCGTTTCTTCAAGCCGCTGGATGGCTACCCGCAGATTGCGCAGGTGATCAAAGAGGCCGATCAGAAAGAGAACATCGGCGGCACCTGGCACACGGATCACTCCTACGATCAGATTCCGGCAATGGGCTCACTGCTTTATGCCCGCGAAGTACCTTCTTCAGGCGGCGATACCCTGTTCTCCAGCATGTATCTCGCTTTTGAAGCGCTCTCCGACGGACTGAAAGAAATGCTGCTGGGACTTAAGGCCTGGCATTCAAGCCGCCATGCTTTTGGCTACGGCGTGGCAGACAGCGAACATTACGGCGACGGTCGCCTCGCGAACCCTGACCTTGCCGTACAGGATGCACTGCATCCGGTGATCATCACCCACCCGCTTAGCGGGCGCAAATCGCTGTATGTCAATCTGGATTTCACCGTGCGCTTTGACGGTTGGACGGTCGAAGAGTCTCAGCCCCTGCTGGACTATCTGTACGCCCACGGCGCCCGAGAGGAATTCACCTGTCGCTTTCAGTGGGAGCAGGGATCGATCGCGCTCTGGGACAACCGCGCCACGTGGCACAACGCCATGAACGACTATCACGGCCACCGCCGCATCATGCATCGCATTACGCTTGAAGGCGTGGCGCTGCACTGAATCAAAAATGGATGATTCGTCGGCTATTGTTCTTGAAGCGCTCAAGACACTCGAGATTGAGCATGAGCTTATGGACTGCGATCCGGAACTTGCGGACACAGCCCAGTTTTGTGCGCACTACAAGATTCCCCTCGAAAACTCCGCTAAC
>Ga0255772_10001182_pt1 | contig 26029 bp, 29 predicted proteins | sample 071ome_34_FD_179970 | JGI IMG/M metagenome (GOLD analysis project Ga0255772, IMG submission 179970) | Coastal salt marsh microbial communities from the Groves Creek Marsh, Skidaway Island, Georgia - 071411BT metaG (version 2) | ecosystem: Environmental > Aquatic > Marine > Intertidal zone >...
ATAACACAGGTAAGATCTTGTTCTGTAGATGTATTAGGTTTGTATCCGTTACCAACTCGGGTAACTCTAATCTCACTAACTTTATTAGCATTGTCTAGCAAAGCAATAGCAGTTGCTCCAGACCCTGCTCCACCGATAATAACTCTTGGTGGTTCTAGGTAAGGACAACCCTGATTGATGACAGGAATGCTAATGATGGATCCAGTATCATCAGTAATGGGTTGACCTGCTATTGGTTTATCAAGACATGGTTTTAGTTCGACAATAGGATCTGTATCCGAATCTCCTTCATCTAGAATCTCTCCGATGATGATTACAGAAGCGAAAGCACCAGTTCCTACAAGTAGGAACGTCATGTTTTCAGATCCTTCTATCTCTACATCTTCCTCAATAGTTACATATACTTTTGCCGAGTTGTCGATGATGACACTATTTCCATAGAGATTACCTCCTACAATATCTTCTGGTGTAATACCAGCACCAGACAATGCCCATTGTAATACAGTTCCGTCAGGAACATTATCAGTGCTGATAGTATATACAATCGTTTCGCCTTCTTTATACTCTAGTTTATCAGATACTACCTGATATAATGGAGTAGTATCTTCTTCATCATCTGGAATCAATCCTGTAGTATCAGGTGAAATGATAACTGTTACTCCAGCATCCACGTCAAGATCAAAGTTCAGAAGTCTGCTAGGATCGATAGTGTCATTCGTAAGTAGAGTAACAAAAACCTGTGCTACTCCATCTACAATCTCAAATGATCCAGACAGATCACCATCAACTACTGTTGTTCCATCACCGGAAAGTGTATAGAATAGAAGAGTACCTGTGTCTACATTATTTGTTGTAATAGTATAAGTGATAGTATCTCCTTCACTATAGGAGTTAGCATCTGCTCTAACAAAGTAGGATGGTTCTCCGTTGTCCTCTCCTAAGATTGTAGTGAATCCAGAATCTCCTGTCTCGGTGACAGTGAGTGTTAAAGTTTCATTTAGATCATCAAACTCTGTGACGATTTCTTCTTCATTGTAGATAACATTTCCTTCCTCATCAAGTTGGACGTTGCCCTCGGCATCTAGGACAGGGATTGTTCCTGGTGGATCTACTCTAAAGTTATCGTTGTCTGTAGCAAGTGTAAAGATAACAAATCCTTGTTGGTCTTCGTTTACAACGAACGTTCCTGTAGTCTCACCATCTACAATATCTTCTGGATCTACATTGAGAGAATAGTTATATGTCTGACCGACTACAGCATTTCTTCCAGTGATAATAAACCTAGGAGACTGACCCTCCAAGTAGAAACTTCTTTCTGCCTTAACATTGAAGCGTGTAATAGATGGAGTGATAGTAGGGATAGGATTTGGTGTTACATAGTCGGGTGGTAGTACAATCGATGGGGGAATGTAAGGGTCTGGATCATTTGGGTTAGGAACAAATGGAAGACTAGTGAAAGCATCTTCAATAGTACAACGGAAGTCTCTGCCATTGGGGAAGTTGACAGCGTAATCAGCAGGCAATACTCTACTCTCTAATCTAATAAAGAAGTATTCATCTCCTTCCTTTTGGTCTTTATCTTTGAAGGTTCTGAAAGCAATATTTTTTTCTGTTTGGTATGGTCCAAAACCAATAGAACTTCCTTCGAAATCTTCAGCAAAATCTTCATTTAGAGTTGCTGTCTTAGGAACAACTTTAAGTTTGATGCTACTAGACTTACTAATGTCACCAAATCTTCTTATTGTAAAGACGGCAGGCTCACCTTCGATAACAGTGATGTCTTCACAGGTATACTGAATAAGTTTTGTAGTTGGTACTGGATCACCTTCACCCGGAGTATCTCCTCTTCCTACCGCTCCGGGAATGCCGCCAACAAAACTGATGACAGTTGCTGGTGTATCGGCTGCTACTAGTGCTTCATCACAGATGTATTGATTATTGTCAAGGGGACCATCACTAATAAGATCTAGTAAATCATCCAACCAGTTATCATCTGTGTCTCCGTTGTTACAGTCAACACAAACTTTCTCGATCTTTTCACAAGTAGCCTTGGGACCATCACAAGAAATGCCTAGAAGATCAAATGCCTCGCTAACAATATTACCGATTAGGTTAACGGGTTCTACTAGAACACCAAGTAAATCATTGAGTGGTCCTAGAATAGATGCTAATGTAGTTTCGATAAACTCAATGATTTGGTTGATGATACCACTAACCAGTGTATCTACTAAACATGCTGCTCCTTCATAAGCATCCTTTAAAAATCCCCAAAGTAGGTCAGTAACGTAGTCGGAAATCCTTTCAGTAAGATCCTCCATGCTACATCCAACTTCCTCAAGTACATCGTTGATTGCATCAATAACCTCTTTGAGTCTACTTTGTTTCTTTGTAATAGGTTTGAAGGGTTCGACACCTAGATCAGGTGCAACAGGTCCGGTGTTGACATTGCCTAGAACATCTTTAGTGTCAACGTCTTCATACAATATAACTTCTACCAGTTTATCGATGCCATCACGAATAAGTTTTACAATCTCTCCTTTTAGTCTGGCAATGAGACTTGTTACTAATCTGATTGCTTTATTAATATATGTTCTTCCTGTGGAAATATAATTATTAAGTTCGCCGTTTGCCTTACTAACATAATAGGTGCCAATGTTTCCGTTTGATTGCTGGTTTGCTTTCAACATATCAGCAATGATATTCTTTAAGTTAGACTCAAAGTTCTTTTCAGATCCACACTTAGGGTTAGCGATCTCTACACATACTTTCTTACCCGTTGGATTTGTTTCGGAAGCATCAGCAAACAAAGCATAGAAAGCTGATGGTTGGTATCCAGGACGAGCAGCAATGGCAGGTAGTCCTGCTGCTGGTAGCGTAGTAGATCCTTCCGTCTCTTGTGCCGCTGGTCTAGCATCCTCTCTTAAATCTTCCTGAGAGATAGGAGCATGAACAAATGGATTGGTTCCGGGAGAAATAAAAGTAGTAAATGATTTACATGTTCCTGTTGGATTGGGATCGTTCTCTACATTTTCTAGTAGAGTAGCACCAGCAGTGTGTCCAATAGAACCAATGATCAATGGCTTCTGTTGATCATTGTCTAGATAGATTCCAATGACCCAACTACCTACAGTATACCCGATGGTTCCTCCAGTTTTACCACCATCAGACCATGGAGATGTAGCAGGCATCATTACATGTGCCCAAGGTAGATCAGAACTAGGTGTAGAGTTACAATCTTTTAAGTGTCTACCTACAATCCTTACTCTATATCTACCAGACTTCTTAGGATCTTTGAGATCATTATTACCGTTGGGATCTCCCTCTGCAAAAGATTCTACTTGCCCTACCCACCAGGACAATCCATCGGAACCAATCTTATGTACGGGATATGCTGTAGATAATACTGGATCCATACTACTTCACTTTGTTCTCGTAATCTTTCATGCCAGAAGTGTCTCTAATCAACTCAAGTTTAGTTTTTACTCTACTATTTAGTGGGTCATAGTTATGTCCTATCTTAGAAATCAAATACAATCCACTGTTATTCTCATCATACTTTTGTTCTTCTCTATATTTCTGGGCAACCATGTTAGGTAGTCTGATGTCAAGTTTGTCACCTACAGTTAGTTCTGGGTTGCCTGGGATAAGAATCTCTAGTTTATGTACATCCATAGTAAAGTATCTAGAGAATGATTGTGCTAGATAATGCTTCTGAAAGTCAGGGAATGTGTTGCTACTCGATCCACCATCTCTATCTTCATTAGATCCTGTGTCAGCATTGTTATACCATGTCTCATGGTCAAGAATGGTAGAGATAATCCTAGTAGGTCTAGTAGACAACTCGGTTTGAACTTTACCTAGTTTTGTTTGACTTCCTAGGTGTGCTTGGTTCTCGAAAGAATCTGATAGGTTGTAGGTGTACTCTTCATATGCTCCAGTAGAATAGTTATAGAACACACAGTAGGTAGAGAACACCCCACTCCTCATCTGTTCGAACAAGTCTATCTCAGATCTAAAAGCATAGTCTTCGATAATATATCTGTCTGCCTGAGTTGATGAAGCGGAGTCTCTATTAGTTGGTCTCGCTTCGTAAACATTTTCATATGCTTTCTGTCCACCAAAAGAATCACTACCATCAGAATAGTAATAGTCTACCGACTTAAAGTTAAATCCATTCTTGTTCTCGAAGAACAAGAATCCAGATGTACCAGATGATTTGTTAGTGTCTGATGGAATAGAAGTCTTTCCTGATTTAGTTTCCGAGTCAGATGATCCCGATCCTCCAGGTTCTGATGTTTGTGGTACTGCCTTCGGACAAATCTGATTGATGAGAGCGTGTGCTCTCTTTCCTTCAGGAAATAGTTTGATATTATATTTACATGCCTCTAAGTTAATCTCTTTATCTGTCTCCAGATATTCTTCTAGAATCTTCTTGACAATACCCTCCGGTGAACCAGACAAAGGTTCATAGATTCTAACGCCTTCATTATACAATGCCTCTAATGATATTAGACTCAAGTTATAGAATTGCTTAGAACTGTCGAAGACTCTACCACTAACCGCCCACACATATAGATCGTAGCGATGCTCTTCTTCTTTAACATCTACGATGTCAATGACTACTCTTTCTCCTCCCTGAATAGGTAGAGTACCAATCAAGTTTTGACCAGAATCAATCATGCTAAGAGTAGCACTAACAAATGGTTTCTCGATGTCCTCGAAGTATAAAAAGGCAGCGATAGACTTACTGATTTCAATCTTGTCACCAGATACTGACTCTAATGTTGCTGCTTTGATTCTGAAAAAACTATTAGACTGTTCCATGATTTATGCTCTCGCTCCTGTTGGATAGTTTTCTTTATTTTTTTCATCCTCTAGTTTTGCATCTGCTAATCTTTGAGCTTCAATGGCATTAGCCTGCATTTGTCTTCTTCTAGCAGCTGCTCGGGCCCGTGGATCTGGAGAGTTATAACCCAGAGGAACAATCGTAGCAATCGGTCTTTCAGATGCTTGTTGGACTATTTGTTGTTCCTCTGGCGGTAGTCCTTGTGCTATTCCGTCTAGAAAATCCTGTGCTGCACTTATATTAAAAGGTTCAGCATCAGGTGAAACTTCGCCAGGGGAGACCTGACCACCCGTTGTTACATAGTCATTGACAACACTTGTTGGATCCATGTTACCTTGTATAGTTCCATTCCAACCAGTTCCTAGTTCAAAGTGTAGATGATAATCAGTCGATCTACCAGTGTTTCCGATCTTTCCGATCACTGATAGATTTCCATCTGAATCTGGTCCTACTCGTTGACCTTGCTTTACATTTACTTCATCTAAATGACCATACAAAGTATACTTTCCATCATCATGTTCAACCACCACATAGTTGCCCCATCCATTTGGTTGGTTTCCTATTTCATGTACCTTTCCTGGTTTCTTTACAGCGACAGGTGCTTTTGCGATGAAAGGTCCTCCAGCAACATCAATCCCCATGTGGTTTGGTCTTCTCGATGATCTGTAAGCACTAGTAATATAACTTCCTGGTTTTCTTTGTCCGCCGGTCATTAACATGGATCTACCCATCTTGGTAGCAATTCCTGTTAGTGGTCTTCGCCTAGGATTAGTAGGATTATTGCGAGTATTTCCGAGTCCAAAAATATTTTTGATAGCTTTTACCCATCTGGGTGTGTTATCTTCTTTTTTCTTAGACTTCTTATCATTGATTGTCGTGATACTACTACCTGCTGATGCTGCTATCCCACCAGATGTTTTCTTCTGTTTGATTACTTCTGCTCTCGTTACATTACCAATGAGATTTTCTGGTAATCCAAACTCTTTTGCTTTGTCTCTAGCAAAATCTATTAGATAGTTTGATACCCCAGGGACAATACTTAATCCAGGCACCAAGTTTCCAATAGAACCTAGAGTCATTCCAGCAGCAACTTGGGGTAAAGATAACGTAACATCTTGTAGTAACTTTGCTTCCTTATCAACACTAATCTCGCTAGAACCTCCCTTCATTTTATTCTTAGCACCCTCTGCCTGATCCATAAGATCAGAAATAGGATTGTTCTTACCTAAAGGAACAACAGCGTCGTCCATTCCTAAGGATCCTACAGTGGGTTTATTATATCTTCCTGGTTGTAATGTAGGAGCAGTGCCGGGCGCTAGTTTAGTCATCGGGGCAGTGCCTTCTGCCAGTCTGGGAACAAACCCAAAAGCATTACCCCTCTCACCGGGTCCAGCCTTTGCCCACGGAGCTTTGGATCCCATTTCCAGTGGACCAATCTTTTTCTTATACGCGTTCCTCATCCTCCTCTTACCAAAAGGAGTTCTTCTTAAGATTCTCCCAAACTTGTTACTCTTACCTATTCTATCGACTAACTTTTCTGTAAATCCTTCGGCAATCCCTTCGGTAAGTCCCTCTGTAATATTGCTAAGTAAACCACCACTTCTACTACCTTTCTTTTTACCTGCTGTGGCAGATTCTTCTCCTTCTCCTTCTCCTTCACCACCATCAGCAGAAGAAACTCCAGGTGCTTCTTGCATAGACTCAATACCTGCCATGGAAGCATCATCCTGTGCTTCCCTCATTCTATCTAGTTTTTCTTGGTGAAGTTTATTTTCTTCTTCCCAAAGTTCGTTGTCATTATCAATCCACGAACCTAAAAAATCAAAGAACTTTACAGTTTGTTTTTTGGTTTGGTTTTGTTCTTCCTGTTCATCCGATGCTTCATCGGTTTTCTTGCCCATGTTTCTGAAAGCATCGGCAATCTTTCTATTGTTGCTAGCAATGGCATCAAGTAGAGGAGTTAACCATGATCTTAATGGTTTGTCTTGTGTTCCTCCCTCGTCTATAACATCTTGTACACTCTTAAGTTCTCCTGCAATACCACCTTCAAACCTTTGCTTCTTAGATAAAGCAGGATCTTGTGTAACATCAGGGTTTGTCTTAAACATTCCCTTTGTTCTTGCTATTCTATCTCCACCAAACTCAGATGCTAATGCCTTACCGAAGTAATATCCTCTTCCTGTTTCTACATCACTATCTTTGTTCTTTTTTCTTGCTTCCGCTGCCATCTTACGTGCAGAACCAATCTTATCTCCGATAAACTTCCCGAGATTACCTACATTTGCCTGCCTGTATATGGTGGTTCCTGCTGCCATGTTTTTTAGCGATTTTTTGGCGGAAAAATTTTTTCCAGATTCAAGGAATCAACTAGTGATTTTTCCCCTAGTATTTATTGCCTCTCTCTAATAATATTCTTCAGCATCTTCATTCTATCTGGTTCTGAAGATGACATGGATGGTGCCATGGGGACGGGAGATGGGTCATCCATCATCTCCCCACCATCATTGTTCATCATGATTGGCATGATAACTACTCCACCACCAGTAGACATGTTATTAGAAACTATCTCTATCTTTTCTGCTGGTGCTGTGTCTGGTTTCATAGATGCCGAAGCAGAAGGAGAACGATAGTTAACAGAAGGATCCTCTCCTCTGTTAGTAACAGCAGTATTATTTCCTCCACCTTCAGCTAAAGAATAGGCAGACTGAGCAGCACCTATTCTATCATCCATGGAGTCTTCTAGTTCCCAGTCGGCTGCTCTCTCTACTTCATAACCAAATCCTTTTGTTTTTAAAGCAACACTATCACCATAAGCCATCGCTTTTTGGAACTGAGAAGTTTCGTATGGATTACCACCCTTTAGTTCCCAGGCAATGTAATCCAACTGTAGATCAACATCATCAATCGACTTACCTTTGTCTCTAGCGAGCTCATCTAGTTTATCTTTTCTACCATCCAACCATTGCATCAATCCATAAGCACGAGATTTAGGATTAACTGCCTTGGGATCAAACCTAGACTCTGCCCATAAGTTACCAACAATAGCAGCAGCTTCTATCTTAGTAAATCCTCTATCCATTAATCCTTTCATTAATACTTTAGCAGCTGCTTCTTTATCTTTTGGTAGAGGAGTTCCTGTTGGTAGTTGATCTTCTCTTGGTCCACCCTCTCTGTCTCCTCCACCATCACCGCTACCATCACCGCTACCTGTTAAAAACTCAGCAGCATTCATTGGCGTAGCATCTTTTGTTTGTCCTAGACCAAATCCAGTAGACTCATTGACTTCTTCCATGCCAAAATATTTCATGGCAGCACCAAGTTTCTGAGTGATAAATGGTTTCAAAGCACTACCAATAGGACCAGATCTAGACAATAAGTTGTCGATAACACCTAAGATTAATCTAGCACCACTGTATACACCACCGCCTACACTTTCTGCTACACTTTTATTAACCATGGCAGCAATCTCTGCCTTGTTACCAACTAGTTCTCCTTTATTGTCGCTAGAGTTTGCTTCGCCAACCATTACTTTACTTCTGGCTGATTGAATCTTCTGTGCTGGGAAAGAATCAGGTTCAAATGGTGCTGTGCCGGATGCCATCTTAGACATCATTTCTTCCTGTGCTTTAGCATCACCATAGATGTTACCAAACATTCCCTTCTCTTTAAATCCTAATCCAAGCGTAGCAACATTGAGAAGTTCTCTCATCTGTTCACGAATTCTGGCATCAAACTTAGCAAGGTTAGTTGCTTGTTTCTTCTTATCCTCTTCATTGAGGAATGGATATCTAATCAACTCAATAGCATATCTAAATGGGGATCCAATAATATCAAGTGTAGTTCCAAGACCATTAAGGGTATGGTTTGTAAACTTCATACCCTGTAGTATGATCCAGTCTAACGACTTCCTAGGATCTGCCCAACTCTTTTCTTCGTAGTTTTTTAAAGCTTTTTCTTCGACATCCTTTCCCATCTTTCTGAGTTGGAAAGCACCTTCGCCTATAGCAGAAACAGCGAGACCAGCACCCAGAATGATAGCAGCAGCGGCACCAGCACCCACACCAGCAACACCACCAGCAGTACCACCGACAGTACCACCGGCAGCAGCAGATCCTCCGCTGGCAGCAGCGCCAGAAGCGGCAGAGGTTGCTCCAGACCTTACAGCCTGCTGTGTTACTGCTTGCCCTGCCCTACGCTTGAGGAACTTATCTGCCAGTCCTTTGATCCCTCTCTCAGATGCCTCCTCACCAGCAATCTCCAATCCAAATCCTAATAAGTCTTGCCACCATGGACTATCTTCTTCCTCACCATCACCTTCTCTCGAACCGAAGATAAGATCCGCAAGTTTATCAATAGGATCGTCAGGGAACTGTGGAATATATGCTTTAACACCAGCAGCGCCAGCAATACCTTCTAATAACTTCTCTCTTTTTGATATCTTTTTCTTGTCTGATGCCTCTTGCTCTATCTCTTTCTCTTCTCTAGATAGTTCAAGTTTTTCTTCCTTTATCTTTTTTCTATTACCAATCTTGTCATAGATTTCTTGAATCTTTTCTTTGATCAGAAAATCTGTATAGGTTCCTCTCTTCTCTGTCTCTACATTTCCCTCCAGTGAACTACCAGAGAGAGAGTAAGCAGATAAAATATCCGAATAACTACTGTCAATAATCTCTACATCAGGAGCAAGACCAGCATCAGCAGCAGCAGAATAATCAGGTGGTTCTGGTGCTCTAGATGGTAGAGTAGATGACATCAATGGTCTGATGCCAGCACTAAATCTTTGTCCTCTAGTTAAAGCAGGATCTTGTGTGAGTTCTGGATCACTAGAGAACGTTCCTCTAGTTCTATTGATAGCATCACCACCGAACTCAAACCCTAATGCTCTGGAGATGAAACGATCTTTAAGTTTTCTATTCTTTAGGTCTTCAACAGACCCACCCATATCAACGAACTCTTTACGGGCAATGGCAGCGTTCTTAAACGCCGACATAATCTTGCCACCAACAAAAGCATTAAAGTTAGGTGCTTTCTTAGCACCAGCACCATACTTTACATTAACAAACTTACTGGCGACCTTTTTACTTTCTTTTGGTTCCTTATCTGGTTTAGTCTGCTGTTGATCGGGGTTATCCTTAAGACCTTTAATAATCTCGTCGGCATTTCTTTCTAGAAGTTTTTCTATGCCACTAGCATATGCCTCGGCAGTTGATCTACCTAGTTTAAGTTTTCTTTTTGATCTCTTACCTACTTTATTAGTCCCCGCCATATTAGGGGGAGCTTCAACTATAAATTTTAAAGGACCAGCATCATCTCTTTCGTATACTTCAATCTCAGCAGAAACTTCAGACTCACCAAACTTAGTGTCGGGATCGGAACCAGTATAACTAACAGGAACAGCTAGATATGGATATTTTTCTTGAGCACCGGGAAGATCAATAAGATTCTTGATCGTTACTAAAAGATCTTTTCTTTTATCTAAAATGTCACCATAAGAAAGACCAAGACTTTGTAGCCATGCTAGTGCTTCTTTCTGATCAGCATTTCTTTCTTTACCAGTGCCTGCTACTGGTTTTCCACAGAAATAGATAGCGTGGTCAACATCACTTTCAAACTCGATCTCCCAGCGTCCTGCCTGACCTTGAATGTAGTGTGCTGGTGGTAGTCCTTTAAATATCATTGCTGTTGAGCTTTCCGTTGATCTTCCTTCTCTTTCATATGATTGTTCAATAGAGCGATGTAAATCTGTCGCTCCCAGGGAATAAGATTTTCAATCTCTGTCAAAGAATATTTATGCTCGGACATCAATAACATGTTTGTTTTATAATAGTTAGAAAGGCTATTATAAAACAAACTCACCCGAAAAAAGACTGTAATCCCTCAAGTGTATACGTACTGGTGACACCAGTGTTGGGGTTAGTTACATCAAAACTATGTCTCAGCACAGGCATAGTCGTGAAGAACTCTTGTAGTTTTTCAAACTGTTTCTGTGTCATACCCTCAATGAACTCAATGATTTCTTTCTGAGGTGTATCAGCAGCGTCCCATACTTCTTCACCTTGGAAGATCTGATCTACACATCGAGAAATCATATCAAACAACTCTTCGGTGTTGTCCATGCTCTTGTTTAGAAGAGTGATATCAACAAACTGATCGATGCCAGGATATTTCATGACCATTCCTAGGTCATCACTCAACATGATTTTATTTGTGTGGTTCTCTTCTTTGTCTACCTTGACATCAAGGAGATTGATTCTTACATTAACTTGAGTCTCGCCATCATCTCTACAGGTGACTTTCATATTGATGTCTTCGCCAGAAGACACAGCTCTAATCTGAAGGAAGATATATTCTAGGTCAAAGTTAGCAAGGTCTTCGATCTTAATCCTAGTTTGAATACAGTTCTTAAGTAGATTCCTTACCGTATCTTTTACTTCTTTCTCCCAATCTGTCCATGCTTTTTTAGGGGACCCTGGTTCTGGTTCACCCTCCATAGCAAGCAGCAAAAGTTTTTCTTCTTTTACTAGGAATGGACGGTACTTAATCTTTTTTCCCGTAGAAGGAATGGTTCCCTCATATGTAGGAACCGAAGGAGATGGTAAAGCCATACAAAAAAATCAAATCAATATATGTATTTATGCTACGTTGTTATAGGTTACGTAATGCTTGGAGTAATAGAAGTTGGCAGAGATTTTTGTAATCTGAGAAGCACCATACGATAGAGGCGTTGTGTCAATAGAGTATGGGAAAGCATCAACTAAAGTATATGATATAGATGCTTTTTCGTTAGCAGCTTTCGGTCCTCTCTCTGTTTTAGTAACAATGATGTTACATAGATAATCTTCTGGATAGCTTAGTCTTACTTGACGTGCTGCAGTACCAACAGATGCTAACTCTTTTACAGCAGTCAATGATTGCCCTGTTAAGTTAGAAGGATTTACTTCTGTATCTGCCACTGTATTACTATACTCTTGGAAGATAAAGTTATACCATAAGTTAACAAACTTTAAAGGTAACATATTTCTATCACCCATCCACCCTAGTTGGAAGTCGCTATACAATCTAGTGTGTGGGTAGTTAACGATACCTTCTCCTAGATATCTGCCTGTGATTTGTCCTGTCGATGCCTGTACGTTGGGTAGTTGTGCTTCATCACAGAGCATTTTAATAAGACCACCACTTCCAGAGACACCTGAACCTCGGTTTGTTCCATTGTCACCGGAACTTATAGTGCTTCCAACAGAAAAATCAATACCAAAATCCCTCATTCTTTTTACAAGAACACCGTCTGGTTTCTTGAATGAAAAGTCTACATCATAGTTATTGCTGAAGGAAAATCCACCTTGCTGCTTTACGCTCTCGATAAAGTTCGTAAGAGATTTTGCCACTCTAAATATTTACAGACATATCATGACTATTTATGGCTTACTCTGGGATATACAAACCAGTTAACCCATCCAAGTACCGTGGTAATCCTACCAGGATTATCTACCGTTCTTTATGGGAACGTAAGTTTATGACATTCTGTGATAACAACCCAAACATTATGGAGTGGGGTAGTGAGGAGGTTATTATTCCTTATCGTTGTCCTACTGACGGCAGAGTTCATAGATACTATCCAGATTTCTACATCAAAGTAAAAAGTAAATCAGGACTGACTAGTAAGTATATCATTGAAGTGAAGCCTAAGAAACAAACTAAGAAACCAACTGATAAACCTAAAAGAAAGACTGCTGCTTGGAAGAGAGAAGTGATGACCTACATGAAGAACACTGCTAAGTGGAGAGCAGCAGAAAACTTTTGTGAAGATAGACAGATGAAGTTTATGATACTCACCGAAGATCACCTAGGAGTGTAAGATGGCAACAGGGTTCAAGCCAGTAGCAAGAACAATAAAAGAAGATCCTGGATATGAAACTATCTTTGAAAAGATAAGACTAAAAACTAAAGGGGAAAGTAAAAGTTATGACTGGTACAGACAACAGATCTATAGTCTAACTAAGAATGTAAAACTGGTCATGGATGAGAGGAGAGATGCTCAACAGAATCCAGAGCATCAAGATGAGAATGAACTAAGACTCTTCCCTCTCAAAGGTCATCTATATTTCTTTGACTACAAAGCAACAACAAAAAGTCTACCATTCTATGATCAGTTCCCTCTTGTATATGTGTTTGCTGTAGAGTCATCATACTTTTGGGGTGCTAACTTACACTATCTCCCACCAAAGAAGAGAGTGTATGCCATCAACAGTATGAAAGAAGGAAAGCTTAACGTTCCTCAAGGTATTGTTCATAAATATCTAAAGAAGAATACAAAAGACTTCTATCTAGATCTAGCCAAAGATGAATGGGAGACCGCTATATTATTACCCGTAGAAGATTTTGTTCTACAGGGAAAGAAACTTGTCCCTTATGAAAAAGAACTAGTCTGGAAAGAAACAAAAGGTTCTGATAAGAAACTCAAACTCATCGTATCAACCAGAGAATATAGCGGGAAATGACACTAAGATACCCACACAAAACATTATATGATGCCGACACAGATTACATGTCGTTCGAGTTTTATAAATATGTCCCTCCTTTTTCTAAGGATATCACAAGCGATCAGTCTGCTATCAATGAAGCCCAATACTACACTACCAGCGGGAATCAATCAGCGACAAAAGACGAGGATTTAAATACAGTATTCCTTTACATGCCAGAAGATGTAGAAGTAAAATATGCTGCTTCGTGGGGTGATAAATCATTTACTAATATACAAAGAGATGCTCTAAGAGTAGCTGGGGCAGCTGCTGCTGTGAAGCCGGGGGCAGCGATTACTGCTATGGTTGATGGTGCAAGAAATATGACTGGAAGAGTTGACTCTGTTGTTGCTCAAGGTATAGTAAGTACCTTAAATAATCTCCCTGGTAACATTGGCGGATCAAATGATATCAATCAAGTCTTAAGCACAACAACAGGCACCGTTCTAAACCCAAACGTTGAACTATTATTTGAAGGATTTGGTTTAAGAAACTTCAGTCATACATGGAAGTTTGCTCCACAAAATGAGGACGAGGCAAGAGAAGTTAAAAGAATCATCAATACATTCAAGCAAGCATCTCTTCCTAGGTATGGCACCGATGCTGGTGTTTTTGAAAATCTAAAGAAAAACCTTTTGGACAACCGATCCGGCGGTGGGCAGCAGCAGTCTGACATCAATAGAGAACAAACAAACGCAAACTATATTGGTGTTCCTGATTTAGTAGATGTGCAATATAAAAAAGGATCGAAGTTACATCCATACCTTCCCAAGTGGAAGTATTGTGTAATATCTAATGTTGATGTAAGTTATACACCTGATGGATCTTTCGCTACATACAAAAGTGGTTCTCCTGTAGCAACACAGTTGACTGTAGGATTCCAAGAGACCAAGCTCGTATACAGAAACGACATTACAGACAACGAAAACGCAACATACTAATGACATCATCTTACTTCTCACTCGTACCAAATCTAAAGTACGATCAAAAACCTATTAGTTATCCGTTCTCGGAATCAGATTTTGTCATTGCTAAAAACTTTTTCAAACGATTCCGTATCAACAGTGATGTATTCGATCAAAGTCAACTGTATAATAGGATCACGATTGATGATTCTGTTAGAAGGTTAGACATAGTATCCGAAGCATTGTATGGTAGACCAGATTACGACTGGATTATTATCCTAACCAATGGTCTGATCAATCCTCTATTTGATTTTCCTTTAACTGCTACACAGTTACAGAAGCAGGTAGAAAAATCTTACAAAGATCCTTACAATACTATCAGACACTATGAAATCGTAGCGAATAGTGTACAAGAAGAAGTGTTTGGAAGAGTGTTATATGACGAGGGAACACACGTAGACGAGACATTCTACACCAGCAGTCATAAGTATTTTTTCGATGGTAGTGTAGAGTTTGCTGCTGGCAGAGACCTATCATTCCCAGTAACTATCTTCCAGTATGAAGAGAAACTAAACGACGACAAGAGAAATATGTATGCCTTGAAACCATCTCTTGTCGAACCATTTATTGATGATATCAGAAGACAGACACAGTACAAAAAATCTTCTGCTTTCTTGAATAGTAAGCTCAAGCAGACGGGCAAATAAAAAGGAGGGGATTGACTGGATTTTGCCAGTCCCCCTCCGTATAGCATAGCGCCGACGATATTCAGTTGTATTTATCAGAAGTCTTTGTTCTTAAGATTCTGGAAGAAAGAGAAAGCATCCTCTTCTTCAGTGCTGGATGATGTAGGAGCAGCAGCAACGGGTTCCGGTGCCTTGGCAGTAGGTTCTGCCCAATCCAGTTCATCATCGATCTCATCGGACACTTCCTCAGTGACACTACGACGCTTGGAAGGATTCATCACAGCATTGAGACGAGTCTCCAGTTCATCGTAGGATTTGAACTGACTCTTGTCGATAAGAGGGCTGATAGGATGGAGTTGGTTGAAGATCTCATCCAGCTCATCATCATCCATAGACAGAGCAGTAGGATCACCGAACGTAGAAGATTCATAGTTAGGATACTGACCCTTGAAAGTGATACGAACCTTGAGGTTAGCACCTTCCTTCACATCAAACACATCAACCGGAACGTCACCCAAACCTTCGTCGGGGAACATAGCACGTTGGATGATGTCGAAAATCTGCTGACCATAACGCCAGAGGAATACCTTACCCTCGTTCTCAGGGTTGGCAGGATCCTTGATCACATAGATGTTGCTGATGTACTTCTTCTTACGGGACTTACCAGCAGCAAGATCTGAGCGACCATCCTTATAGTAACCACGGTTCGCCTTACACACAGGGCAGTCACCACCCAGGGTAGTAGGGCAGTTCTCAGCAAACCAATCGTCTTCAGGACCTTGGAACATGTGAGTGAAGAGTTTCACAAACGGAGTTCCATCAGGACCAGGGAGCAAGCGGACAACTGCTCCACCACCAGTCTTCTCTTTGTTGGGAGTGGGCTTCCACTCATTACTAGGACTGCCGCCGCCACCAGACTTTGCTTTGGACTCAGACTCTAGTTCTTTCTGAAGAGCAGCGAAAGAAGAACCAGATTTAAAACTTGAAAATGACATTTTACTTTGTTAACTTTGTGTACTTTGAATGACCCAACATAATGTAAATGGCACGGAAGGGGGTCGTGTCTCCCGTGCCATGTCTGTATTATAGGGGATACCAGGGCAAGTGTCAACCCTCTTGTTCGATCAGTTGAGACCTCATGTAGTCCAGCTTCTCTAGCAGCTCGTCAAAACACTCGTTAAGGGTCGCCTTCTCGGGTGCTCCCAGCATGATAGCAGCATCCTTCATGCTTTGTAGCATGTCCTTTGCCTCGGGATCTTCACTCAATGAAATACGAGTGTTAAAGATCTTCTGCTTTTCGATAAGCGTTTTTAGAACATCAAAGTATTCTAGTTTCTTTTCATAAGAAAGAATAGGAAAAGAGTTAGCTGCCATGAAGCAATACTTTTGCATCTCCATCATCTCTTGGAGATCCCCTCTTACCATTTCTGATTTAAAAAAGTTACTCATAACGTTAGGATTTTTGATCTACTTTTCTTCTTCATGTAGTTTAGATTTTCAGCATCAAACTTAATCTTTTCTTTTAGTGGTTTAGAAATGAGTTTGGGAACAGACTCGATCTCAATCTCATTCGTTTCACAATAATGTAGGACGGCATCGATATAGTTCATGTCATCATTATCGATAGCAATCTTTTCCACTTCCTGTGAAAACTTCACAGATGTCATAAAATTATCCTCCAGATTTTTGGGCATATTTTGTCCTGTATTCTTGGATGTACTCTAATAACGAATCAAGATACTCCTTACGGACTGGTTGGATACTAACCTGAGGGTTACTATCTTCAATAGCCACGATAGTAACTAGTTGCTTAACCTGAATGCCATAGCGTTCTTGTAAGCAAAGAGCGTAGGCACACTCTTGAACATAATAGTCGTAAAGGTATTCTTCTTTCTTATACTTGTCGGATGTCTTGAAGTCAATGATAGATAAAACACCATCAAACTCAGCAATACAATCAACTCTTCCGGCAAGTTCCAGCGTATCTGAATATAACGCTGCTTCTTGTAGGTATATATTATTTATACGGTGGAGAGTATCCTTACTCCTTACAAACATATACTTAGAAAGAGGATCTTTGTAGTTTAGATCCTTATTGTTTAAGTAATCCTCAAATAGTTTGTGAACTTTTGTTCCTCTACTAGAAGACCTAGTAGTTTTCTTTTGGGCAGCTTCTTCTCCTACCCTTGCTCTCCATTTCCTAAGAACTTTTTGCTTCTTAGAGTTAGCACCAATCACTGTAGTGATTGAAGGATACTTATTACCTTCTGGTGTAACGTAAAACCGCTTGCCATTTTTTGTGACATCATCCATTTGGATGGGATCTAATCCTATGTGTGTAAATGTCACAGACCTAAGTTAAGCTTCGTAATAATATAAGACTTAACGATACCAGAACGAACGATGTCTTCGATACCATACTCAACGACTTCAAACTCCGGCATGTCATTAAGAATGCGTTGAAAGTCTAGAATGCCATCTTTCTCTGCTGACTTAACTAAGTCAGATTGACGAGCATCACCACAGAACATAATCTTAGTGTCCTGTCCCACGCGTGTCATGATGGAATCAAGTTCGTGGAAGTTTAGATTCTGACACTCATCAACAATAACAATAGCTTTGTCTAGTGTAGTACCACGAAGGAATGATGTAGACCAGAAAGAAATAGTTTCCTGATGCTTCAAGTTCTCATACAACATGTCGAATGAGTTATCATCAGGCATCTCAAACATATACTGTACCATTTTTTTATATGGTATCTGATACAAAGATGCTTTATCATCATGTGTACCAGGAAGGAATCCAATCTCTCTAGTTGCTACAAGAGAGCGTACAATGTATACCTTTTCGTATGGACTATCCTCATCAAGAACTTCCTTTAGTGCTAGGTAAAGAGGAACGAAAGTCTTACCTGTTCCAGCAACACCGTAAGAATAGATACACTTACCCTCACCATATGCCTCAAAGACTTTCCTTTGAGTATCTGTAATCGGTTCAATCGGAAGGAGATAATCCTGATTAATAGGCTTCCTTCGCTTCATCATCTTAGCACTCATACCATTGATATCAGGTTGTGTTTTCTTACGCTGTCTTGCCATACTAATAATCGTATTTTTGTGTGATGGTTGGGTTTCTCTTTGCCTTTGGGTCTTTAAGAATCTTGTTCTTCATGATGTCTGCCCATCCCGGATGAGTCTTTTTCATCTTGGATCTCCAGTCGCCAGTCTCTACACCCATGCCAGGCATAGTAGAAGGGTCAGACCAGTCACGGTCCCAGTCTGGATTGTCAATCTTCCACTGATCCCATTCATGAATACTCATGCTGACTTGTTTCTGTTCACCCGTGACCTTATTTATCACTGGATAGGTTGCCATCTTCTTGCTCCTTATTAAATCCAAATCTATCTAGTTTAGTTTGTACTCGCTGTTGTTGTGCTAACTTACAAACGTTCTCCATCACCTTGAGTGTATCTTCAATCGATGGATTAGGTTGAATACACTGTAAGCGTCGGTAAACTTCCTCATACAAAGGCAGGAAAATATCTGCTGCCTCTTGTACTTCTTCGAGTGTTAGTGGTTTACTTAGTTCCATTCTAATGCCTCCGCTACGTCAGGGAATTGTGTTACGAATACTGCCTTACAGTTGTTGGCAATGTCCATGTGCTCCTTCTGTGTGCCGTGTCCGGACCTCAGTTTGATGTAATGGATCCAACTACGGCACGAACCCGTCATGTAGATCCTTGTAGGCACCGCTGCTGGGAGAACAGCACGGGCACACTCCTTGGCGATACCCCGGTCAAGCATTTGTTTATACAATGCTTCAGCAGAACTGAATAGAGTTTGAATCTGCATCTCTACAGTCTGTTTCTCGAAGTCATCAAGATCATCAATGCTATTCTGTCGGTTCTTGGTATCCTGACGACGGAGTTCAGGCATCTGTAGATCTCCTAACTGAGTGCTATCAGCATAGCGTTGAGAAAACTCCTGGAAAGTAAACGAACGATGACGCAATATTTGAGGACTGATCTCCCTGGTGGTATTGATCTCAAGTGTCATGTATGCCTGCTCAAAGATAGACCAGTGCTCATGCTTGATACAATACCGAAGCAACCCAGCAGCAGTATCAAAACTCAACTGGTTGTTTGGATTGGATACACGGGCGATGTAAGAAATAACATCTTGAGCATTGTGTTCAATCAGATCACCAGCACCTTGAGTGATGGCAATCAGTTTCACTTGTTCACTCATTAACAATGTCCTCCACGACTTCAACATCAACAGATTCTACCACCTCTTCTTCGGCAGTGTCAACAATCTCAACAGCAGGCATTGGTTTACGTTGATATCCAAATCCCACATAAGACTTTTCTTCTCGTTGAAGAATCTGTTTCAGTTTCTTTGCTTGATACAGTTCTTTCTTAATACGAATGTACTCATCATTATCATACAACCATGGTTTTGCCTCTGCCCTTTTCAACCACTTGATATATTGAGGTAGAGTTTGAGGTTCGTTGTTCTTTGCCATAAAATATTAGAATAACATGACTATTATACTGCATAAAAAAAGGGGCGTCAAGCCCCTCTTTTACTCAAGTAAACTTCACTTGTTGTAAGTGTGACCACGATAGCAGAAAGTACCATGTACTTCATCAGACTCTCCGTGCTTACACTCAAACTTGACACCACGATAAGTGGTCATAGAAATTTGAGCATCATGAATAGCTGCTGCTTTTTTGATCTGGTTACGAATGAGATTAAGTGTGTTCATTGTAGGTCTCCTAAAGAAATGAGTTAATTAAAACCCGTTCCTTCAGTCGTTTGCGTCCCACTTACACTCTTTAGTATAGTCCTTTACGGTCTCTACTAACTCTAACCGAACTAATTCGGGTAAGTCTTCATTCAACTTAATCTTCAGCATGATAGCATCAGATTGTTGACAGGTGAGTGTGCTTGATAGAAGTAACTCTAGCATGGGATGAACGCTCCGTTCCGCGACTTACTTGCGACCCACCGAAGTGGGTTGAACGTATGGTAATACTACCACATATATTTATGGATGTCAACCCTTCTTCTTGGGGGCGTTAGGGTCTTGCCATAGTTTTGGATTGACCCTACCTTCTGACTGATACCAGGGTGGTTTAAAGTTTTCTCTATACTTGTCCCAGTAGTCATCAAAGATTTCCATTTGTTTTCTTGGTTGTACTATGTCGTAGCAAACTCGCCCATCTTCAATGTAAGTTACAATGTAACTATTGTATGGTAAATCCCTAGTGTTTGCCACAGAAAGATCACAGTCTTTGTGTAGTATTTTAACCCTCATCAGGAACGTTTGCCCCAAACAATCTGAGGGAATGCCTCTTCGATTACTTGTCTAGTGATACGATACTTTTTATTCAAAGACTTGTCCTTAGCAAGACACACAACCTCTGCTTCATCAGCATGTAGACCTTCAATCAACTGAATGAACAGTGCTTCTCTACGGAGAGGAGTTAGACCAGTTGCCCCGCCTTTATAAAACAATCTAAGTTGTCGAAACTCACGCTCTAGATATGTATGCTCCTCTCCCTTGGGAGAATCATTAGCAGTATAGGGAACTTCTCCTTCCGGAAGAAGGCACTCGGCACTCTCATCATAACTAGCAATAAGAATAGAACGAAGAGCATTAGTATTATACTGCCTTAAAAGTTTTACTTTATCTGCTTTAGTTTTGGCATTGCTTACTTTTTGTAAGACTTCAGACACTAACAGTTTCATTTTTACTATACATAGCAACGTTTACAGTGGACACATAGAACCTATCCATAAGTTCATTAAGCTGATGCTTGTGGAAGTATTCATGTGGGAATTTCTTCTCGATATTATTTAGTGAGTTGTATTCATCTAGGATTTTTTGTACAATCTCCTCGGGAATATAATCACAATCGATGAGTGTAAGATTTCTGATGTAGTTGTTGTACTCCTCCTCAGTTTTACAGAACGCTTGTGGGTCTTGTTTAACCCAAACGTTTAACTTTTTCTGACTGATGGGCTTTTGTCTAATCCCTTTGACAAATGTATCGTCAGTAGATAAAAAGTTAGGAATACCATCAGACTTATCGCCCTTAATAACATGTTGTCTGATATAAGTCCATGGGTTATCCGATGTTACATACCTTTTAGTGACAGGATTGTATTGTACCACCCCTGGATACCTATGGAGTTGAATAAAATCTTTATCTCCAGAAAGGATTAGTATTCTTTCTCTTGGGTTTTTATTCTTACAAAGAACAGCAATCACATCATCTGCTTCTGCTCCATCAACTTCTACCACTTTGTAGTGGAAATGTTCTTTGATTTCTTCTTTGATTTGGTTCAGTAGATCAAAGATAGAGTTCCAGTTAAGACCAGACTTTTTTCTATCTTTCTTTCTAGACCATTTGTAGTACGGGAAGTATTCTTTTCTCCAATAGTTTCTACTATCATAAGCAAGAACTACTTCACCGTACTCATCTTCATACTCTTTTTCATAGCGGGATAAACTCTTCAATATTAGATGACGAACTAAGTTCTCATCCAACACAGCTTTTTTAATCTGTGTCATCAGATTACTGATCATAATCTGATTCATGTCAATAATAATCATCCTCTTCGTCATCCTCCCTGATAACTCTTACTGATAGAAGTTCTTCGTTTACACTGATGCCTTCTAGTTCTGGATGTAGTCTAGGCGTAGTCATTTGCTGGATGGTATTGTATACAATATCATTAACAAACCAACCTGCTATGAATCCAACCACAAAGCAAAGAATGGTTGCAACTATAGCAACAAACATTATAGTTTGGGATTCCATAGGTAACTCCGAGTTAGGTGTCTTCTACCCTCCTCCAAGTAAACTCTACACCAATGTAAAGTTTTCTTTTTAGGAGGGTCAATGTTTGGAAAAATCTGAACCCAGCTTTTTCTGGTTCCTTTTTATCCCTCCTGAGCATTAGCTCCACACCTCTATTTATGGATTGTTCTTCGTTTGTTCTTGGATCCTTTTCTCCGTCCTGGACGTTTGTCATACTCATAGTCCTTAGCATCTTGAATAATCTTTTCTAGGTAAGCAATGATTTTTCTAGCCTTTGTTTTTCCGATGTGCCTATACGCTTCCAGCAGTTGTTTATTTCCACCAGCAACATAAAGATTAAGTTCATCGATAAGATAGTTAATATTAGCAGAGTTGTTTTCTAAAAACTCTGTGGCATCTTTTCGTTTTGCTTTCTGATTCTCAAGAAACTTATAGAAGTTTAATAAGTATTTGTCTTTAGCAAAAGCATCGTCGATAGCTCTTTCGATAATCCAGCATAAGTCTTCATTCATCCTCTTCTTTTAACTAACCCCTTTTGTAGTAACAACTTAGCAGTCTCTATAATACCTCCGACTTCTACACCATCAACAAAGACCCAGGGAAACCCCTTACAGTTTGGATGTAATGCTTTGAACTCGGCAGTATTAGTAACTGTTGTTTGTATATATTCGAGATTAGATCGATCTAGGAGTCTTCGTAACTTAACACAATAATGACACCCCGGTATGGAGTAAACTTCGATTTTCATAGGATTTAATCCTCAGTACATATTATAGCGGGTGTTGGGTCTGGTGTCAAGATTCAGTATCAAAGAAGAACATTTGCCACAGGCGGCAGTTATCTTTCTTGGTTCCGAAGTAACCAGAAGAGGAATGGATACAAGCAGCGTCAAAGATAACAAGTCTGTTATACACATTACCAAGTACATCTACTGGTTCCCAGTCTTTGCCATCTAAATGAGGTGAAGCATCTCCACCATCTTCTACCCATGAAACATCCCAACCTGGATCACGATACGTTCTTGCTCTACTCTTCTTGTTAGCATACATGGTGGTGCCAAGAGAGTAGGGAGCATCAGGTGTCAAGTATAACATACCTCCCCACATTTGAGAATCACAGTGCCAAACCTGAGGTTGTCCAGCAGGACACCACTGGAACCTGCCATTCATACCATGCTCCTCCCAGGCAGTGATCTTCTTACCCATGATACTCTCAAACCTTTCCTTAAGACCGGGGAACAGGAACTGCTGGTGAGTTCTGTTGCCAATGTATCCTCTACCCAGACCACCAATATGATAATCCTGATTGAGAGCAAACTCTCTAACAGCAGCAGGATCTTTGTAGAAGTTGTCAACAATCCAGCAAGAACTTTGTACATCCTGACTGTAAGCCCAGACTGGTTCTTTCTCTTCTCTAGGAATGTTGTCACCATTGTCAAGATAAATCATGAAGGCTTTATCATAACTATAAACCCAGTTGTTATCCCAGATTTTTTCAGATAGATCTAGATGTACTCCAGCACCATAAAAGACATCACCAAATGCTTTGTATGCTTTAAACTTACGGAGGTGCTTGTCCCTAAACTCAATAAACTTTTCACGATGGAAGTTGGTATACTTTTCACCGAGACGATTATCAATCAATAGGTGGCACTCCATGGCGATGAACTCTACATTGTTGAGTAGGTAGTCAACGTTTTCATCTGTAGAAAACACTTCATACTCCCCACCTTCCATGTCCATTTTAAGAAAATCAATATGATCGATATTCTTTTCGGCAATATACTCATTGAACTTGATCAGATTAGCATCGCCATAAATGCCCTTCCAGTAATCCAGATTCTGATAGTTCTCTGGATGAAGAATGATATCTCTTAGTCCACTATCATCGTGAGCAAAGAAACCACGGGTAATATCATACGGTACACTATTTTTTTCTACCAGTTCTTTAGTGTTCTCTTTACACATTCTTATTGCGTCTTGATCACCATCGACGGCATAGAGTTTGGATGGTTTCTGATCAAGGATTGTGATGTGATAAGCTCCACAACTAGATCCAAAATCAACAACAACATCACCTTCTTTTACGTCACGATACCACCTATAAACTCTATCTCTAAGAATCTCATGCTGGATCCAGTGAACATATTGAGTATCCCAACTCTCAGGCCATTGCATATGATGTGGATATTGGTAGAAACTATATCCAGAATCATCAACTGGTTCTCCTACATCCTCTAGTTTATTTTCTTTTACATGAACATCTAATCCAGATACTCTAGTCCTTCTATACATGAAGCACTGATCAACCGACCATATCTTTTCAAATCCTAAAGACTCCAAGTAGAAAGGAAGTGCTACCAGTTTACCCCAGTTAACATCATCAATCAGACAGTATCCACCAACACGAACCTTAGAGGCATACTTATCTACATCTCTAAATGCCTGAGATGTATGCTGTCCATCGATGTACACATAATCAATCTCTTCAAACTCAGGAGCATCATCACTAGGACACTTGTGGATATTAATATAGTCGGAAGTTCTTGTCTCCTCCATAGTGGTCCTAAAAACATTTTCAATCCAAGGAAGGTTTACGTTACCCCAATAATCGGAGTTAACAGTTTCATATTCTTTGATTGCTTCTTCATTAGACCAAGGATCAATGGCATGAACAACTCCTTTACCATTACGCTTGAGTTCCATTGCCACAGGGAAGACACTCTTTCCTCCATACACACCAATCTCAACACAGATAGGAGACTCTTGTTTGCTACAAATGTCACTAATACAGTCAACAATACTCCCTGCTTTATCTAAGCTACACCACCCCCATATACCATACAAAGCATCATTCTTAGCATAAAGTTCAATAATATCTTGCTTAGTGTCCTGATGTGTAGATGTTTCGGTCATTAGATTTTTGCTTATAAAGATTTGATTGCCACCAACATAGTCGTATAAACTATAACCACATTGCTTCATATATTTTGAGTATGCTGGATCACTGGTGAGATTCTCCAGCATTATAACATCAGGTTGATACTTTTGTATACTAAATCCTGATAGAACTTCCATCTCCCATCCTTCTACATCAATAGAAAGAACATCAACTTTCTCAACACCAATCCTACCAAGCAGAGTGTTCAGCCTAACAGTTTCTACTGTGATAGTCTCTTGCTTATTATGACTAGGTATATTTTTATGTCTAATATCTAAGGCAGAAAAACTTACACCATCTGACTCAGGTGTATAAGTTCCATCACTATTATAGTTAATGGTGAACTGAGAAGAACCTTCCGTATTAGAACAAGCATACTGGTAGATTTCACTACCCTCTTCCTTATGTTGCTTGACAAACTTAGGGTTAGGATCAATCGATATTGTTCTCCATCCAGAATCTCTAAAGTGCTTTGAGTTGCTGATGAATGTCGGTGGACCAGCACCAACTTCTACCATAACACCTTTGTAATCATAGTCTGGATAAAATCTTTCACGGATGATCTTATCCTCATGGCAATGGCTATAATACATTAATGTAGTCCTTCAAGTCAATGTTTATTTTTTGTAAATGGTTCCCAATGTTCCCAATGATATTTATGTATAGCCCAAATACCTGCTATTGGAACAACGATCAGCAGTGTCGCTAGAAACCCCAGACTAATAGGGTTCTCCATTATATGCCTAACCAGGATAAGCATGTGTACATCCCCAAACAAGTAATGTTACTATTGGTGTCCCCACAAACAGGGTCTTTATTAAAAGATTCATTGGTCAGTAAAAATAGAAACCAAAAATAAAAAAACTCCAAAGGAAAGCATAAAAACTAGAATGATTATTTGGGAGATTTCCACGTTGCCCACGGATCGCTGTTGTGTAAACAAGAGTTTGGATGTGCCCATTTCTTTTCGTCATTCATAGCCAGTTGATGTCTCAATCTTCTGATCTCTTCTTTTAACCAGCGGTTTTCGTTTTCTAGTTCTGTGATTCGATCCATAAATCTCTAAAGTATGTGTCAACATGACGTAAGCAATCTAATGGTGCTTCTTCGTCATGTAGTGCCCAACCTAAACAAAAGTCAGACATTTCTTGTGTCACCTTTGGTGGAGTATACATTCTAGCAAACGATGACATAGCAAACCAGTACCGCCTCTTAGTGAGCGGTTCCATTTCCTTTGTACATATCGGTGTCATAGTATCCACCTTTCTTTGCTCCAAAGTAGAGTGTAGTTAAAACAAATGGT
>Ga0255772_10001206_pt1 | contig 25814 bp, 21 predicted proteins | sample 071ome_34_FD_179970 | JGI IMG/M metagenome (GOLD analysis project Ga0255772, IMG submission 179970) | Coastal salt marsh microbial communities from the Groves Creek Marsh, Skidaway Island, Georgia - 071411BT metaG (version 2) | ecosystem: Environmental > Aquatic > Marine > Intertidal zone >...
GAATGTTCGTGGCGTTGCCCATGGTGGCATAGTTGCGTCATTAGTTGATGTTGCAATGGGAACTGCAGCCGGTGGCGGAAATTACGACACTAGAAAGCGCCTGGTAGCAACACAAGAACTGAAAGTTAATTACCTCACTGGTGCAAAAGGCAATAGACTTACGGCCACTGCTACTGTGGTTCGAGCTGGGAGTAGATCAATAGTTGTATCATGCGAGGTGGTAACTGATACTGGCCTCCATTGCGCCACAGCATTAGGCACATTTATGACGCGCAGGGTTGCTGAAGGTGATCCGGATCGTTTCCATAATACTGGGACTTAATTCAAAAACATCAGGAAATATTGCTACCGGAGGTAAAAACGATGATCGATTTTAGCCATATCGAACGTAATTACGACCTGGCAAAAACTTCCTACAGTTTGCCAATTCCAGAAGAGTTTAATTTTGCTTACGACGTCATAGACAGAAGGGCAGCAGAAGCTGATAAGACGGCTCTGATTGCTATTGGAGCGGATGGCAAAAAATCCAGCACAATTACCTACTCCGACCTTTCTTATCAGTCCGGTCAATTCGCCAACGCGCTAAAAAATCTAGGCCTTTCTAAAGGTGATTTCGCGTGCGTAGTAATTGGGCGAATTCCAGAATGGTATGGTGTCCTTTTTGGTTGCATGAAACTCGGCGTAATTTCGATGCCGGGGACCAACTTACTAACCGCTAAAGACATCGCCTATAGGATCCAACAGTCTGGAGCAAAGGCCGCGATTGTAACGGCAGAACACGTAGAAAAAGTTGATGCTATCAGGGAGCAATGCCCTACACTTAAGCATTTAATCGTTATTGACGCCGAGCATTTGAATGAAGATTGGCTGGATTTTAGAAGCCTTTGCAAAGCTGAAAGCTCAGAGATAGATCCAAAAAGTGTTGGCCCGTTTAAGTCTACTGACATGATGATGGCCTACTTTACGTCCGGCACCACAGCTCTACCCAAGATGGTGCCTAGAAATTTTGGATATGGGCTCGCCCACGCAGCAACTGGCCTCTTCTGGATGGATCTTCGTGAAACAGACATTCACTGGACCCTGACGGACACAGGTTGGGCTAAGGCTGCATGGGGAATGCTATTCCCTCAATTTTTACTTGGCTCAACAATTATCCTTTTTGATGGAAAGGGCCTAGATGTAGATCAGCACTTGCAACTCATTCATGAGTTCAAAGTGAGCACGTTCTGTGCACCCCCGACAGCCTATCGCATGTTTGCGCAGACTGATTTGAAACAATACGACCTATCGAGTTTACGTCGTTGTATGGGGGCAGGGGAGCCTCTTAATCCAGAAGTTATCCGCTACTGGGAGGAACACACAGGCACAATCATCGCAGATGGCTACGGTCAAACGGAAACAATCAACATCGTTGCCAATTTCCCTGGCCAGAAGACAAAATTTGGGTCCATGGGTCAGCCAGTTCCCGGGCTAGATGTAGCTGTCGTGGATGATGAAGGCAAAAGGCTACCACCGGGAGAGGTTGGGCACATAGCGGTTAGAACTGAGACCAGCGATGGTACATGGCCTCCGGGCCTCTTCGAAGGTTACCTAAAACCAGAGGGAGGGATTGACCGCGATGCTTTTCGTAATGGCTGGTATTACACCGGCGATACCGCTGAGAGGGATGAAGATGGCTACCTATGGTTTGTTGGAAGAGCGGATGACTTAATCTCATCTGCAGGCTACCGCATTAGCCCGTTTGAGGTGGAGAGCGCTCTTCTTGAGCACCCTGCAGTCGCCGAAAGTGCAGTGATTGGCGCGCCCGACCCAACCCGCGGCCAAGTGGTGAAAGCATTTATCATTTTGGCTCGCGGCCACAACGGAAGCCCACAATTGGCCCAAGACATCCAGGATTTCTGCAAAAATCTAACAGCACCCTATAAGTACCCAAGGCAAATCGAGTTTGTCTCTGAATTACCTAAAACTATCAGCGGCAAGATCAGACGCGTAGAATTACGAGAGGGAAATTAAGCAGCAGAGTTTTTTGACGGAAGTAGGTACCTCTTTGCGCGCCAAAGTAAGAAAAGGGCAAGTGAACCGTTCAGAAGATTCCAACCTATCCCGTTCAAGAATGCTGCTTGATAAGCGCCAGTTGCATCATGGATGATGCCCGACAAGAGACCTCCTAAGGCCATACCAAAAAGCGTGAAGCTCATTACCGTGCCTATCCGCCAGCCTGCATCTTTCGCGGGGAAATTTTCCCGAACGATCATAGCATAGGACGGCACAATCCCTCCTTGAGATAGACCAAATATGAATGAGACTACATAGAGAGGAAATAGGTCATCGAAAGGCAAAAATAGTGTCAACGCAAATAGTTGCAGCACTGAACCAAGAAGAAGCGTTCTGAAACCGCCTATCTTGTCAGAAATCCAACCAGAAATAAGCCTACTAGCAACTCCTGCTGCCATCATCAGGGCAAGCATATTAGCGCCATGTACAGCACCAAGACCAAGATCTGAACAGAGTGCAACGATATGAACTTGTGGCATCGACATAGCAACACAACAGGCAACACCAGCCACACACAACAATCCCTGCAATGTCTCTCGATGAAAACCAAGAGGTCGTTTTGACGCCACAAACTGTACTCCTGGCCTTATCTCATCCAAAGCGGGAGGTGGGCGACGCAGCATAAGAGTAAGTGCCGGCATAGCAGATAAACAAAATAAACCAATAAACATCAATGCATCACGCCACCCTAAGGCGTCGATAAGCGCTTGCGTGATAGGTGGCCAAATTGTTCCTGCGATATAGTTTCCAGAGATTACAATTCCAATTGCAAAACCACGCCGCTTCTCAAACCAAAGGGAAATATCAGCAACTAGAGGTGAGAATGTAGCGGCCGCTCCGAGAAAACCTATCGGCACACCAAACGCAACGGCATAAACCCAAAAAGCTCCTGCAGCAGACGCTATCAGGAAACCAGAACCATAAATTAAACTCGCTATAAGTAGTATTCTGGCTGTATTCCAACGAGATGTTGCCCATCCATAAAAGATACCACCCGCACCAAAACCAATCGTGAAAAGCGTGTAAGGCAATGATGCCTCACCCCTCGAAAGGCCAAATTCAGTAGCAACAGGAAGAAGTGCAACCGTACAGGAGTACATCCCAAAACCGCCAATAGTCATTATGGCAAGCGCTGCCCACAGCCTGGCCCAAGCATACAGACCGTCCGTTTCAGAGGATTGAAAGCGCGTAAAAATCTTTTTTGACATTAATGACTACCGTTAAGATGAAATCGCTCAGTAGACTGCGAGAGGTTCATGCGCAATGAAAAATACAAATTGCAAACCTCTAAATACTGGCAATGCATCCGCTAGTGAAAGGGACTTCCAATGGCTGGCAGAATAGAAATAGAGAGAGATGATCGCGGTGTTGAAACTATTTGGCTCAATAATCAAAATCACCGAAACACCCTAAACAATAGTTTAATCGACGACATGGCCGCCGCCATTCATCGGTCTAATAGTGATGACCAATGCCATGTAATTATCATTCGAGGACGCGGGGGTGTTTTCTGCGCGGGCAGAGAATTACGTGATCTTGCCGCTTTATTAGATGCTGACATTTCCTTAATCCAGGCAACTTATCACAGGCTACGGATGCTCAATGAAGCACTGTATTTATGTCGCAAGCCAACCATAGCTGTGGTTGAAAAGTATGCCTTTGGTGCAGGGGCTACTCTAGCAAGCTGGTGTGATATCGCTATTGCTGAAGATGATGCTTCCTTTGCCTACCCAGAGGTTCGGCACGGGATAGTACCCTCCCCAATTGTGATGGCTCTAAATCGTGGTGCTCCAAGGAAAGCAATAATGGATTTGATCCTTACAGGGCGTCGCATCGACGGCCGGGAAGCAGCTCTCTGCCATATTATAACAAGGGCAGTAGCGAAGGCTGATTTGGAAACAAATGTTGAAGCGACAATTTTAGATATACTCAAAGGCAGTCCAGACGCGATTGCCCGAACAAAGGACTTCATTGTTCACGCAGAAGATGCCAGCATGCGATCAGCGATGCTGTCAGCAGTCGATAGCATTTCGATAGGGCTAACTCATCCTGAAACACGGCGGCGTATTACCGCCTTTTTGGCAGGAGCAAGATAGGAAGGCATCCCAAAAAGTGAAATTGCACTGCGCCGTAATAGCTGAATTACTTAGGGCTAGCTGAATACATGAAAGTGGATCAAATAGCAGGCGCTCTCGGCGCAGACGTCACTGAGATTGATATCTCAGTACCACTTACAGATAACCAACTAAACGCAATCAAGGTAGCACTTTGGCAACACGGAGTGCTGGCATTTCGCAATCAAATTATGTCACCAGCCCAGCAGCTTTCCTTTGTAAAGCAATTTGGAGAAATCCATTACCACCCACATGTAAAAGGCCTTCCAGAGCAACCAGAAGTCATGGAAATCTTAAAAAGAGAAGAAGATCTCCATAATTTTGGATCAGGCTGGCACACAGACCAGATGTTTACTCCAAAACCTGCGAATTACACCTGTCTATATGCCAAAGAACTGCCAGATACTGGGGGTGATACCCTTTTTGCCTGCATGAGAAATGGCTTTCGAACATTATCACCCGCGATGCAAAAATTGGCCCAAACACTAGAAACAGAAAATCGTTCTTTTGCAGCACAACTTTCAGGACGCAACCAAACCTCAGCCGGATATTTTGGAACTGGGATGAGAACCAAAGAGGCGACAGCTGACGAAACCTTGATCAAACATCCTGTGGTGCGAAAACATCCTGAGACAGGAGATCCAGTTCTGTACGTAGGCCTGCACAGCATCAGGCTTGCAGGGTTTACCGAAGATGAAAGCAAACCGCTCCTAGACTTCTGGAAGACACACCTGGTTCAGCCGGAGAATACAGCGCGCCTGCGTTGGCAGCCTGAAACACTAGCCATTTGGGATAACCGTCTAGTGCTGCATAATGCCATTAATGACTATCCCGGCAAACGCCGTCGCATGCACCGGATCACGGTTGCCGGAGCGGCAACACAAAGATGGACAGCTTGAGGAACGCAATGACCCCTAACCCCGCAAATGTCGATCCAATCACAACATCTGTAATCCAGCATCGGCTGACTGCCATTGTAGAAGAAATGGGCGAGGCGATGCTTCGAACATCTTATTCTCAGATATTGAATTCCTCACGGGATTTTTCTGCTGCTATGGTCGATAGTGACTGTCAACTTGTTGCCCAGGCCGAGCATATACCCGTGCACGTTGGGGCGATGCCATGGGCGGCAAAGGCTGTAAGAGATTACTTTGGCGAGGATGTTAGTGAAGGTGATTTATTCCTCGTGAATGACCCCTATTTGGGCTACGGCAGCCACCTCCCAGATGTCACAGTGTTTGCACCAGTATTTATTGAAGGAAGTGTAGCCTTTTGGACTATCAACCGAGCTCACCATTCAGATATAGGTGGTTCAACCCACGGTGCCTACAACCCCTCAGCAACCGAGATATTTCACGAAGGACTCCGTATACCGCCATTGCGGCTTTGGGAACGAGGTAAGCCAAAACAAGATTTACTCGACATGCTTGCAGCAAATGTGCGCCACCCACGTGACTTTAAGGGCGATCTGGCTGCTCAAATTGGGTCTGTCAAACTTGGCGAGCGGAGATTAAAAGCACTCGTTGATGGATTTGGCGCAAAAATTGTTCTTCAATCCTGTAGACAAATTTTGGATGGAGCAGAAGCTCGTGCGCGCGCGGAAATAGAAACTTGGAAAGACGGAAAATATTTTGGCGAGGCTACTCTAGATGACGATGGTCATGGCCGTGAAAATATCAAAATTCGTGCCAAAGTGACGGTGCAAGGTTCGAATGTTGAGGTAGACCTATCAGATAGTGATCCTGAAAGTACCGCTTTCGTTAATTCCTCATTCGCAAATATGCAGTCAGCTTGCGCACAAACTCTTGCCTATCTGATCGATCCAACTATTCCGAAAAATGCGGGTGCATTTCGACCGATGAGTGTTATTGCAAAACAAGGCACTATTGTTTGGTCAAACGATGGACTGCCTGTAACTATGTGCACCAGTCACTGTTCAAACGAAATTATCGAGGCAATCATTGTCGCTTTATCCGAAGCCTGTCCAGACAAAGCAATGGCTGGATGGGGTAGACGACTTCGCATTGCTATCAAAGGGGAAGACCCTCGCAACGGAAAAACTTTTATTTGGCATATGTTCCACGCTCGACCTGGAGCTGGTGCCTCTCCTGGGGGTGATGGTTGGCACAATGCAGGTGAATGGCATTCAGCGGGGGGCCTAAAATTTGGCAGCGTGGAAGTGGCTGAAGCCCGCTTTCCTCTTCATTTTCGTCGGCATGAATTTAGGCCAAATTCAGGGGGAGCGGGTCAGCATCGAGGCGGTACGGGTGTGGACATGGAAATGGTAGTTGAGACCTTAGGAGATGCTGTAGCTAATACCGCTGGAGATGGCCAACGTCATGGGGCTCGCGGTATTTTGGGTGGCTCAGATGGAGACCCTCACTTCTATCGACAAAAGGGAAGCAACGGAATTGAGCTTCCCCTTCCCTCGAAAGCTACTGGCTTACCGGTCAAGTCGGGGGACGTGTTTATAGTTTCATCTGGCGGAGGCGGCGGATGGGGACAGCCAAAAATGCGCACAGATGATAGTCACTCGGATGATCTGGCTGACGGCTTCGTAACAAATTAATGGTTCAAAAAATTTAGAGGCAAGCCAGCTCTTGGCCAATCGCATCTCACTAATTTCCCCGCAAAGGAAAGTGTTATGAAGGCCGTTTTAAGGTCCTCTCCGCCAAAGCAAATATTAGTGACGTAGGGATCATCCATTGCAATATGCTCTATGGAGGAACCATCGGGAGCGATCACTGTAATACCGCCATCCATCAAAGTTGCCACGCATATATTTCCATGGCTATCTACGGCAAGGCTATCAAAATTTCGAAAGCCTTGCGTTTGCCCGACTAAAAAACCGCCGTGTGGTGATGGCCAATCACGTTTAATTAATTTACCCGGGCTCTCAATATCAAACCCCCAAAGACGACCGGTTTGGGTCTCTGCAACATAAACCGTTTGTTCGTCTGGGGAGAGGCCAACACCATTTGCTGTAATTATGGGATATGCGACTTCTTCAATGTGTTTTCCATCGATTGTAGCGTAATAGAGACCTGACCGATCCCAATCTCTGTGACGTGTTTTACCTAAGTCTGTGAACCAAAAACCGCCCTGCTTATCAAAAACAATGTCGTTTGGCCCACAAAGTTTATGTTCTCCACAACTCTCATAGAGAACGTCAACTCTACCAGTATTAAGGTCAATCCGTTGTATACTGCCGCCCTTGTAATGATCTGCCTGACCGACTGGTCGCTTATTACCTAAATCATCAACGTGAAAAGCAAGACCTCCGTTGTTGCAGACGTATACCGCGCCATCTGGACCAATTGCAGCTCCATTAGGACCTCCGCCTAACTCTGCATCTACTTCAACTACTCCAGCTGACGTCACGCGGCTGAGCGTTCCTCTTTCGATCTCCACCAGTATGATGGAGCCATCTTGCATGGCAATTGGTCCCTCGGGGAAGCAAAGTCCCTCGGCAACGGTAGTTAACTGCATATCAAACTCCCAAAACTGAGACCATTATATGGTGAATAAACTCACCTCGATATACCATAGACCTTGACCCAAGCCCCTCAGCAAGCGACGGTCTTTCAGAGCAAAAGGTTCAGGAGTTTAACCGCAATGGCGGTCTTAGAGACAAGTATTAATCCCCGTTCAAAAGCATTTCGCCAAAATGCCAATGAAATGGCTATCCTTGTAGAAGACTTACGCAGCAAAGTCGCACATGTTTCGGCAGGCGGCGGCGATAACGCAATGCAGCGGCACCTCGAAAGAGGTAAGCTGGCACCCAGAGAGCGAGTACGTAGGCTCACAGATCCTGGTTCTGCGTTTTTAGAATTTTCTCAACTTGCAGCAGATGGGATGTACAATGGAGAGGCTCCGGGTGCGGGAATAATTACAGGTATTGGCCGAATTATGGGTCGAGAATGCGTCATTATTTGTAATGATGCGACCGTAAAAGGCGGCACCTACTACGCTATGACTGTTAAAAAACACTTGCGCGCCCAAGAAATTGCAATCGAAAACCACCTGCCATGCGTTTACCTTGTGGACAGTGGTGGTGCCAATCTACCCGAGCAAGATGAAGTGTTTCCTGACCGGTTTCACTTTGGTCGCAGCTTCAGAAATCAAGCAGTTATGTCCTCAAAGGGCATACCACAAGTAGCTTGCGTAATGGGCTCTTGTACTGCGGGTGGAGCGTATGTGCCGGCTATGTGCGATGAATCTGTAATTGTTCGCAATCAGGGCACCATCTTCTTAGGAGGACCTCCTTTGGTAAAGGCTGCAACTGGTGAAGTCGTTTCAGCAGAGGATCTTGGCGGGGCAGACGTACATGCACGCCGTTCAGGTGTTGTAGATCACTATGCCGCCAATGATGATCATGCTCTAGCAATTGTTAGACGGATCATTTCAAACCTCAACATCGTCAAACCCAGTGGGCTGGACATTAAAGCTGCAAGAGAACCGCTTTATTCTCCATCAGAACTTTCTGGAGTGGTGCCAACAGATCTTCGCCAGCCCTACGACCCAAGAGAAGTAATTGCGCGTCTCGCCGATGGAAGTGAGTTTGATGAATTTAAAGCCCTATACGGCACAACGCTTGTGACCGGCTTTGCTCGTCTATACGGCATTCCTGTCGGAATTATTGCAAACAATGGAATACTTTTTTCAGAGAGTGCATTGAAAGGTGCACATTTCATTGAACTTTGTGGGCAGCGTGGCATCCCTCTAATTTTCTTACAAAACATCACAGGCTTCATGGTCGGCCAAAAATATGAAGCTGGCGGTATCGCGAAAGACGGCGCGAAAATGGTGACCGCAGTGGCTACAGCGAATGTTCCAAAACTTACATTAATAATGGGCGGAAGTTTTGGGGCTGGAAACTACGCTATGTGTGGACGTTCCTACGATCCACGCTTCTTGTTTATGTGGCCTAATGCGCGCATCTCCGTAATGGGTGGAGAGCAAGCCGCGAGTGTTTTAGCAACTGTACGCCGCGATGGTTTAGAACGACGTGGTGAAGAATGGTCCGCAGAAGAAGAAGAGGCTTTTAAAGCACCTGTACGCCAGCAGTATGAAGATCAAGGACATCCTTATTACGCCTCTGCGCGGATATGGGATGATGGGATCATAGACCCGGCTGATAGCCGAAGGGTCCTAGGCCTAGCCCTTTCCGCTGCCCTTAATGCACCTATCGGGGAAACCCGATTTGGTGTTTTCCGGATGTAATAAGATGATAAAGCGCCTTTTAATCGCTAACCGAGGCGAAATTGCCTGCCGCATAATTCGAACTTCCCGTGCAATGGGCATTCAAACCGTAGCGGTCTATTCTGAAGCTGATGCCAATGCGATGCATGTGAAGATGGCAGACACAGCACGTTTAATTGGTCCTGCAAGCGCATCTCAAAGCTATCTTGTCATCGAAAAAATAATAGAAGCCGCTAAAGCAGAACAAGCTGACGCCATCCATCCCGGATATGGTTTTCTTTCAGAACGTGCTGCCTTTGCAGAAGCATGCGCAGCAGCCGGACTCATTTTTGTTGGCCCATCATCGGAAGCAATTCGCGCCATGGGTGACAAGGCACGAGCAAAGGCATTAATGGGAAAAGCAGGGGTGCCGCTTACGCCTGGTTACCACGGAGAAGATCAGGCTGATGAAACGCTTGAAATAGAAGCTCAGAAAATTGGCTTTCCGGTTTTAGTAAAAGCATCAGCCGGCGGAGGAGGCCGAGGGATGCGCATTGTCAAAAATTCAGAAGACCTCATGCCTGCAATTGATGCTGCAAGACGCGAAGCGACAGCTGCATTTGGTGATGGCACATTACTATTGGAACGTTATTTAGGCCGCCCACGCCACGTAGAAGTGCAAATTATGGCAGATAATTATGGCAATGTAATTCATTTGCATGAGCGTGATTGCTCAATTCAACGGCGCCATCAAAAAGTAATCGAGGAAGCACCTGCTCCGAACCTTTCCAACGAAACCCGTAAACAATTAACGGATGCAGCGGTAGCTGCCGCCAAAGCCATTAATTACCTGGGGGCAGGAACATGCGAATTTCTCGTCGATGAGGATGGTAGCCCTTACTTCATCGAAATGAATACAAGGATCCAAGTCGAACACCCAGTGACAGAGATGATTACTGGTCTTGACTTGATTGAGCTTCAACTTCGTGTCGCATCAGGAGAAAAACTTCCTCTGAAACAAGAGGAGGTTCCTTGTTCTGGATCAGCAATAGAGGCTCGATTGTATGCGGAAGATCCAGAACGCGGCTTCCTTCCACAGACAGGAAGACTTGATGCATTTAAAGTTCCAACAAATCCAAAACGAGTACGGGTTGATACTGGGGTAGAGCCTGGTGACGTCATAACCGTCAATTATGACCCTATGATTGCAAAAGTGATTGCTTGGGGAGAAACAAGGGAGTTAGCTGCAGCGGAACTGGCCGAAGCCCTCGCAAAAACAGAATTATCCGGCGTTTCCACTAATATCGATTTCTTAACTAAAACGATAAGCCACCCTGCTTTTAGAAAGGCCGATCTCGACACACATTTTATCGACCGGCACGAGCCAGATTTGATTGGCAGCTCGGGCTCCACGCCAACTGATGTCTTGGGAGCAGCTTTGGCACTGATACTTGAAGAGCAACAAGAAAAAGCACGCGCGTTCGCTGCCCCGGGACCGTGGGTCGAGAATGACGGCTTTAGAATGAACCAGGACTTGGAAGAATTATTTCAATTCCGCAACGGCGAAGACGTTTTAAATGTGACCATCGCCTGGCGGCAGGCAGGTCAAGCTTTAATAACAGACAAAGGCGAGGTGCCATTTTCCTACATGAAGCCCAAGGACAGTCAGGGAGCGTGGTTTGTCAGTTGCGGTGAGCGCAGCTTTCAAGCTTATGTATCTCGGGCAGGAAACACTATAGTCGTGGGATTAGATGGGCAGCGATGGCGTGTGGAACCTGTAACCTTTGGCACCACAAATAATATCGATGCAGGCGCGGGCTCTCTCTCAGCACCCATGCCAGGTAAAATTGTGCGCGTACATGTGACAGCCGGTACAAAAGTTAGGAAAGGTGACCCCCTGGTCGCTTTAGAAGCCATGAAGATGGAGCATGTAATAACTGCCCCCAGTGTTGGCATTGTAACTAACGTGAAATGTGCGATTGGCGATCAAGTGGAGGAAGGTGTAGAACTCGTCGCCTTTGAGGCTGAAGCATGACTAGACGAATAATTGTCGGAATCTCAGGCGCCTCCGGCGTCATATACGGCGTAAAATTGCTTGAAATACTAAAAACCACTGATGTCGAAACTCATTTAGTGATGACTAAGTCGGCTGAAATCACACTGGCCTATGAAATGGATATAAAGGTTTCCAAGGTGAAGGCTTTAGCCACTAAGGTCTACGGTCCAGATGACATAGCTGCAGCCATCTCATCAGGATCATTTAAAACAGAGGGAATGGTTGTGGCTCCCTGCTCTATCCGCAGCCTCTCAGAAATTGCTTACGGCCAAACAACAAGTCTTCTCACTCGTGCCGCTGACGTTGCGCTAAAAGAAAGAAGGCGGGTTATTCTCCTTTTACGTGAAACCCCGCTTCATCTTGGACACATAAAAAGCATGGCTGCGGCAACCGAAGCTGGGGCAATCGTTATGCCCCCTGTTCCAGCTTTCTACGCGCGTCCTAAAAATCTAGACGAAATGGTTGAGCACACCGTTGGACGAACACTCGATCTCTTTGGAATTGAGACTGGTAGTGTCCGTCGCTGGGGAGAAGACGTCGGCAAAGGCGCCAGCTGAGCACTTCTCGTTGTCCATGTGTTTCGATTATGCTGAGACGCAGCACATGGGAGTAAATAGATTATGCAATTTGACTACATAATCGTTGGGGGTGGATCTGCAGGATCAACACTAGCAAATCGACTCTCCGCTCGAAGCAACATTAAGGTTTTGTTGCTGGAGGCAGGTGAGGACACTCCTCCAGGAGCGGAACCAGAAGAAATTTTGGATAGCTACCCAGGTCGCGCCTATTTGAACAGCCGGTTCATTTGGAACGACCTGCAGGTTACGACCGAAAATATTGCGCACAACCAACCTGACGCGCCAAAGCCACCTCTGAGAAAATATGAGCAAGCGCGCGTTCTTGGTGGAGGCTCTGCCATCAATGGCCAAATGGCGAATAGAGGGGCACCATCAGACTACAACGAATGGGAGGCCCGCGGCGCAAAAGGCTGGAATTGGGATTCCGTGCTGCCATTTTTCAAAAAAATTGAACACGATCTTGATTTTGATGATGAATGGCATGGTCAAGATGGCCATATTCCTGTTCGCCGTATCCCAGAAAACCAATGGAGTGGACACGGGAAAGCGGTGGCTGCGGCATTTGCTGCCGCCGGATATGATTACCTTCCTGACCAAAATGGTGAATTTAGGGATGGCTATTTTCCAATCACGATCTCCAATGCCAATGAAAAACGCGTTTCAGCAGCAATAGGATATTTAAATGCTGATGTGCGAAAACGACCGAATTTAGAAATCTCCACGCGCACATCCGTTACCCAACTACTATTCGAAGGACGGCGTTGTGTTGGCGTCTCTGCAATAGTCGAAGGAAAACAGCAGGAATTCCGGGGACGAGAAGTTATCTTGTCTTCTGGCGCCATTCACTCACCCTCCCATCTCATGCGGGCGGGTATTGGCCCTGCGGGACATCTGAGAGATCTGGGAATTGAAGTACTGCAACCGCTGGAAGGAGTAGGCAATCAATTAATGGATCACCCATCCGTTGCCTTAGCCGCCTTCATCAAACCTAATGCGCGTCGCATCAAGGGCGCAAATGCTACAGGCAGACATTTACTAGTTGGGCTGCGCTACACTTCTTCGCTTCCTGGTGTTCCACAAGGCGATATGTTCGTTGCGGTTGCCCATAAATCCGGATGGCATGCAGTCGGCGAACAAATTGCCTCAAAAATTCTCTTTGTTAATAAAACCTACTCAGAGACGGGATATGTCCGCCTTAAAGGTAACAATTGGCAAACCGAACCAGACGTCGCCTTCAATCTTCTCTCTGACAGTCGTGATCTTGAAAGACTTAAAGAAGGCGTTCGAAAGATGTTTGCCATCTACGCTATGGAAGAATTGAGAGCGGTTACGTCAGATCCCTTCCCTGCAAGTTGGGGTGACAAGGTTCGTCAAATTAGTGCCGTAACCACCAAGAATAAATTTATGACCCGTATTGCATCTTTGATCATGGATGGCCCTGCCCCACTCCGTCGTTGGTTTCTAAATAGCTACGTCATGGAAGGTGTGACTATGCAGGATGTCCTTCAAGACGAAGCACAGTTAGAAAATTTTATCAAAACAACCACGGTGGGTGTCTGGCACGCGTCTTGCACATGCCGGATGGGAGAGGACAGTGATCCCATGGCAGTTACAGACAACGAAGGACGTGTCCGAGGGGTTGAAGGATTGCGCGTGTGCGACGCTAGCCTTTTTCCTGTTGTGCCGTGCGCAAACACCAATTTCCCCACAATCATGACGGCCGAAAAAATTTCAGAGACTATATTATCAAAAAGCTAAATGGCTGGAATTTCATGCTCGGACGATAATTTCACGTTCAGCGCGCCTGATTGCCTGCACCTGCTGTAATTTATCGGGGTATGGAGCCAGTAAGTTATTGCGCTGGGACTAGATCAGGAGCTTTGGCCTCACTGATAGGCCAATGAATTATTGCGGCAAAAATTCCTAAAGCAGCTCCCATCCACCAAACCACGTCATAGGACCCGGTGTAATCGAAAACCAGACCACCAAGGTAAACCCCGGTAAAAGCGCCTACCTGGTGTCCAAGAAATACGAAGCCAAAAAGCATGCTCATGTATTGGGTACCAAACATACTTGCCACCACTGCTCCAGTCAGAGGAACAGTCGAAAGCCAAAAAAGACCCATGAAAGCGCAAAAGGCATAGATTGTGATCTCACTAACTGGAGCCAACATAAGACCAGAGATTGCAAAGAAGCGACCAATATAAATAAAGGTTAGCAACCTGGGCTTATCTGTCTTTCCGCCAAGCACTCCTGCAAGATAGGCCCCCAATATGTTCACCACCCCCACTAACATCAGAGCGTGCGCTCCAGTTCCTTCCCGCAAGCCTAGATCACTTACATATGCAGGAAGGTGGGTGCCGATAAACGACACGTGAAAACCACAAACAAAGAAACCAATGATCAACAATACATAAGACCGGTGGCGAAAAGCCTGTGTTAACGCCTGACGAACGGTTAAGTTTGCGACCGCAGCAATAGTTAGACTGTCCTGGCGCCTGCCACTCAATGGGACAGCCGCTAACAGAACCACTGAAGTCAGAAGGCCCAACATAAGGTACCCCCCCGACCAGCCAAAAGTTTCAAGAAAAAATTGGGCTACTGGAAGAATTAACAGCATCCCAGCAGAACCACCCATAACAGCAACACCCAATGCCCAACTGCGTCTTTCCTCCGGCACTAATTGAGCAACTGCTCCCATGGCGATGGCTTGTCCACATCCCGCTTGAGCCATACCAACCATCAGCCCCGCTGTCAGTGTAAAGCTCAGTGGATCGGAACTTAATGACATCAATACGAGGCCCAATGCATAAAGCAGTGCCCCTCCTACAATTACGCGGGAAGGACCAAACTTATCAGCTAAGCCGCCAAAAATTGGTGCAAATACTCCAACCATCAGTGCTTGAACCGCTATCGCAAGGCCAAATTCTGCCCTACCCCAACCCACGTCTGACAACATCGGAACTTGATAAAGCGGTATCGAAACGCGAATACCGTTTGCTATCAAAACTGCTAGAGCGGCGGCACCTACAACCACCAGAATAGGCCAGCCATTTGTGCACTTCATTTTTGCCTCACAAAGCTAAGATTAATTTACGGAACGGTGAGAACAGTTTTTAAACATCAAGTGTAATGCTAAGAAATCTCTACTACAGGTAATCAGAGACAAGTAGTTTTCATTCACAGTAAATCATTTTCCGAGACATGCCACCATCTACAATAATGGTCTCACCAGTCACAAAATCCGCTCCAGCTAGATATACAACAGAATTAGCTATATCGGTCACCTGTCCTACACGACCAACTGGATGCTGCTTATGGTCCGCTTGTGTTAAACCTTGAGCGTCTGAGATCCAACCTGGAGCAATAGCGTTACATCGAATTTGAGGTCCCAAGCTAATTGCAAGGGCATGGGTTAAAGCGACAAGTCCTCCCTTAGCTGCCGCGTAGGCTTCTGTATTAGCCTCAGACATAAACGCCCTGGTGGATGTAATATTTATGATAGAACTATTTTCATTCATTAGTGGCACAGCGGCGCGGGTCATCAGAAACGCACCAGTCAGATGACTATCGATAAAACTCTGCCAATCTGAAAGAGCAAGATCCTCAATTGGACCCATATGGGCGCCTTTGCGCCCTGCGCAATTCACTAAAAGATCTAGACTATCCCAACTAAGCCTTTCAAATGCAGATCTAACTGAGACTTCATCGGCTACGTCACAAGCTATCGAAGACTGGTCATGAGACTTAGAATTCAAGTCAAATGCACACACCTGCCAACCAGCTTTGCGCAATACATTAACGATCCCACTGCCAATAAGACCCACGCCACCAGTTACTATGGCGCGCTTCAAGAGTAGTAAATCACGACGGTCTCTGCGACCATTGCAGGACGATCTTGTCCTTCAATTTCAATTACACTCTCCGCTATTATTCGTACGCCATTGTTTGGCATATCATCGGCCGCCTGAAGACTTTGACGCAATCGAACGCGTGAACCTGCGGGAACCATGTTAGTGAATCTTACCTTGTTACAGCCGTAGTTTATGGCGTTTGTCATTTTTTCGACTGTAAAAACTGGCAGTCCAGCAACCATCGATAAGGTTAAAAATCCATGGGCAATTGTTGATTTGGTAGGCAATTCCTTTTGAGCCCTTGCCTCATCGAGGTGGATCCATTGAAAGTCACCCGTAGCCTCAGCAAAAGTATTGATACGTTCTTGGGTAACATCCACCCAGTCACTTACACCCAATTCTTGACCAATAAGGTCTTTAAATTCAGCTGGATTGGAAATAACGCGCATAGGTCCTCCAATTCGGTGGTAAATTTCGAATAAGTTCTAACCTACTTGTAAGGATCCGCCGCATCACGCAGCCCATCTCCAAGGAAGTTGAAAGCTAAAATTGTTAAAATCACGGGAACAACAGGAAGCATAAGCCATGGATACAGTGCAACTACATTAATATTCTGGGCTTCTGCCAAAAGCACTCCCCAGGACGTAATCGGAGGCCGAAGACCAAGGCCCAAAAATGAAAGCGCCGTCTCTCCTAAAATCATACTCGGCACCGAAAGAGTGGCAGACGCGATCAAATGGCTAGAGAAACTTGGAAGCAGATGCCTCCCAATCACACGACTAGGTGAAGCCCCCATAAGTTGTGCTGCTTGGCAAAAATCTTCTTCACGAAGCGCCAAAAGTTTTGACCTAACAGCGCGAGCTAAGCCCGTCCAATCTAAGAGCCCTAAAATAATAGTGATACCAAAATAAATCAGAATAGGAGACCAGGTGATTGGTAGTGCTGCAGATAAGGCCATCCATAAGGGCAATTCGGGGAATGACCTAACCACCTCAATCATCCGCTGTACTGAGCTATCGACCCACCCACCGTAATAGCCAGCTAAACCTCCCAACGTTATGCCTATTGCAAAGCTAATAATGATACCAAAGAGACCAACTGTTAGAGAAATACGAGCCCCATAAACAATACGACTAAAGACATCGCGCCCCAATCGGTCAGTACCAAGGAGGAATAAATTTCCATCTTTTGCTGGGCACACAAAGTGAAACGAGGCTTTAAAAAGACCAAAATAACTGTATTCGTCACCTGAGCAAAAAAAACGGATTGGCTGCGGCCGCGATTTATCCTCAGAATAAATCCGCTGCATTTTTTTTAAATCAAGCTCTTTATTGTAGGCATATACGAATGGGCCCAAGAATTCCCCTTCGTGAAAAAAATGTATCTCCTGTGGTGGAGCGAAAAGCGCTTGGGTATTTCTGGTTTCCAGTGCGTATGGCGCAACAGTCTCCGCAATGAAAGCCATAAAATACATCAGCAGCAGGAAGACTCCCGAAACTACTGCTAATTTATGACGTTTAAGCTTCCACCATATAAGTTGCCACTGCGTTGCAAGATAATATCGCTCCTGCTCCGGCGTGAGTACTTCAACTGAGTAGGGATCAAATGGTTCTTTTGAGACATAATGTTCAAGCCGGTCTGTTGAGGTAGGAACTTTAGTCATTTGTCGTTCCCAGCACCTAACCTGATGCGCGGATCAAGGGCTGCCAAGGCAATGTCAGAGATTAAAACTCCAACCACCGTAAGCATCGCAAGAAACATGAGAAAGGAGCCAGCAAGATACATATCTTGGCTTTGCAGTGCCTCAATTAGCATTGGCCCAGTTGTTGGTAAGGAAAGCACCATTGAAACGACGGCTGCACCGGACACCACTTGCGGCAGGAGATTACCAATATCTGCAATAAATGGGTTCAAGGCCATTCTAAGGGGATATTTAATAAGGGCGCGCGTTGGCGTTAAACCCTTCGCGCGAGCAGTTGTCACATACTGCTTTTGAAGTTCGTCTAATAGATTTGCTCGCAGTCGACGGATCATGCCTGCCGTACCTGAAGTGCCTATTACAATAACTGGAACCCATAAGTGCTCTAGCACTGAAATAAATTTTCCATAACTGAAAGGCTGATCGATATACTCAGGGTCCATTAAACCGCCGATGGATATGCCAAAGTGAGCCTTTGCCAAATACATCATGACAAGAGCAAGTAAAAAATTTGGTGTAGCTAAACCCAAAAAACCAATAAAAGTTAGAGCATGGTCTCCGGGACTGTATTGATTGACCGCAGAATAAACCCCAATGGGGAACGCCATTGCCCAAGTAAATATTATCGTAGCAAAAGATAACACAAAGGATAAAAACAGCCGATCTCCAACTACCTCTGAAACTGGAAGATCGTACTCAAAAGAATACCCAAAGTCCCCTTGCAGCATGCCTAAAAGCCAAATGGCATACTGCTCCCAGAGTGGCTTATTAAGACCATACTGCTCTCGCAAAAATTCAATTTTAGCTGAGTTAGTGTCTTGGCCCTGCGCTTGAAGCTCGGCAATTTGGGTTGTCAAAAAATCACCCGGAGGAAGTTGGATGATGACAAAAACGAGCACACTTATTGCGAGAAGTGTCGGGATCATGACCATTAATCGGTAGGCTATATATTTTAGCATATCACCCGTCCGTTTTACTCAGTGACAGCCAAAATGTATCTGGACGATATGAACCAAAATGCGCCCCTGGATCCCAGTTGTAATACCCCTCTGCAGGCAAGTTTCTAAGACGCGCATTAGCAACGATTGGCTGCAATGCCCCAGAAATCAATCCAATGGTAAACACCTGATCATTGTACGTTCGGACCATATCAGACCAGATTTTTTTCTTTGCTTCAAAAGATGCAGCCACCCGCCAAGCAAAATAACGCTCAAGTTGCAGTTCAGCCGCTGAAAGATCGACCGCCTGCCCCGCTGCGCCTTTAGTTTCTAGATACTGACCCCACATTGGCCATTGCAGTTGTTGTTGAGATGTTGGAGCTAATTCAGCAGGGCTCATTTCCGGACTTGCAAGACCATTTTGCAAGCCCGACCAAATAGCCATCTGGGTTTGTCCGGAAAATACACGATTTCTTAACACTTCGCGCTGAAGTGGCTTTGTGTAAACCTTAATGCCTGCACGAAGCCAGGAGTCATGAATAAGCTGAAGCACGTCTGTCTCTTCCGTACTCTCACCCGCCGTTTCAATAATTATTTCCGCTTTACGGCCATCAGGAAGGAGACGGATACCGCCAGGCCCTAATTTAAGGCCAATTTCATCCAACAGCGCATTTGCATTTTCAATGTCAAATTCAGCGTAGGCATAAGCTGATTTTTGATCATAAATCGGACTGCCGGGCAGGAGGGAATTATTTTGCGGTAACCCGAGGCCAAAATAAACTACCTCGTTAATTTCTTCTCTATTAGTAGCGAGAGAAAGTGCGCGCCTAAACTTTACATCACGGAATAGATCGCGCCACTCGCGATCCTCGATATTGAGATTAGGATACAAAGTGAGTTGAGAGCCCTTACCAGTGCGCCACAGGTGCGTTACGAAGCCATATTTTTCCTCATTTTGTTTTAGGAACGGCGTATCGTTGAAATTAAGATAACGTCCCTGCAGATCTACTTCTCCACTTCCAGCCTTTGCCGGTATAAGTTTCCCAGCAACAATGTCCATGTGCACTTCATCAATATAAGGAAGTTGGAACCCATTAGTGTCCACTCGATGATAGAAAGGGTTCCTCGAGAAAATGTAACGCTCTGCTGGCGGAGCTGTTTGAATGACCCAAGGCTGCAGTGTCGGTAGGTCTGGGTTATCATTCTTGTAAGAATTATCTTTTCGATTGTGCAACGACGCCCAATTCTGTCTGTTCTCCGCCGCCACCATCTGAGCCAGCTTGTCTGCTTCTTGATACTTGGGATGGAATTTTTTGAGGTATGCGCTGGGCGCATAAATATAAAGAGGCGATGCTTTAGCTAAGGCGGGAATAAACTCTGGGTTTGGATGTTCCCAAGCAAAACGAATTTCGGTCTCTGAAATTATTTCTACAGTTGGTAAAGCTCCATCGACCAACATTTGCACTGGCGGACCTGCTGGAAAAAGCTCTTTATTGTTAGCCATATCCTCCCACCAATAGCGAAAATCCTCAGTGGTGAATCGGTCCCCATTTGACCATCTGTGGCCTTCCCTTAGGGTGAGAGTGAATATTCGCCCTTTTTCGACATTGAACTTCTTCAGAATATCTGCTCTCAAAACGAGCTTGCTATCGTAGCCAATTAAGCGGGCATAACCGTAAACCACCATCTGCCTAACTTCTTTGGCCTTAGCCATGAGAATGCGGATTGTGCCGCCTGACATTCCGATTGATGTACCTTCACCTTCAAACGTTGCAACCGCAGGGTCCGAAGGGATGCGGTTGGCAATTGGAGGCAAAATTCCTTTTGTTACTGAGGCGGAGAAATAGTCCGCTTCCTGAAGCTCCAAAGCATCAGAAAAGTTTGCTGATGCAACCGCACAAAAACCAAGTAGAGTGAAAACTAACAGACGCATGGAAGTTAAACGCCCTCCAAAGCAGTTGCCGCCACACGAACAAAATGTCCTGGCGCATGCTGGTGCATACGAGCGGACTGACCAGGGCTTAACCGATATGGCTCAGCCCAATTTTGTGGCTCTGAAGCGCGCTCATCCATAAGTTTGGAAAAATCGAGAGGGCGGTCCAAGTTTGGTTCAGGTACAGCAGCTAGAAGGCCTTGTGTGTATGGGTGACGCGGGTCAGCAAAAAGATCTTCTTTTCTTGCTATTTCTACAAGACGTCCAGCACACATTACGGCAATGCGGTCCGCCATATAATCCACAACCGCAAGGTTATGTGAAACAAACAGATACGTCAGGCCTAATTTATCTTGTAAGTCTTTTAATAAATTTAAGATTTGAGCTTGTACTGATACATCAAGCGCAGAAACTGGCTCATCACACAGCAAAAGTTCAGGCTTCAATGCGAGGGCACGGGCAATGCCAATCCGCTGTCGCTGGCCTCCAGAAAAACTATGCGGGTAACGAGAAAGATGCCGGTCATCTAAGCCGACAAGTTGCATAAGCTCTCGAGCCATTTCCAACTTGTAGGAAGGATCCCCAATGTTATGAATGACTAGTGGCTCAGTTAAAATTTCTCTTACCGTCATGCGGGGATTTAAAGCACTGAACGGGTCTTGAAAAACGTACTGCATTCTGCGGCGATAGGGAAAAAGATCCTTTGGCCTAAGATTAGAGAGATCTACCTGGTTCCCTCCATCACCAAAAAACACATTACCCTCATCTGGTTTAAGGGCACTCATTATCATCTTCGAAGTCGTTGACTTACCGCACCCAGATTCGCCCACAAGCCCCAAACACTCTCCTCGCTGAATCGCAAAGCTAACATCATCGACAGCAAGAAACGATTTTTGCTCTCCGCCTAGAGAACGACGTGATTTGAAGCGCTTGGTCAGTCCCTTCACTTCGAGCAATGGCAATTCATCTGCTTTACCTAGCTGACCCGGAATATCCTCTAAAAGGTGTCCTGTCGCAGGTTTGATCTCACGAATTGGGCGAAGCCGCTCACCTTTTTTCATATCAAATCGAGGAACAGCGGCTAGCAGTGATTGCAAATAAGGATGTTCTGGACTTTGGAAAATCTCATCAACTGGTCCTGCTTCCATAACCTTGCCGTGATACATGACAACGACTTCATCGGCGACATTGGCTACGACACCCAGGTCGTGGGTAATCATCATTACAGCCATACCAAGCTCACCTTGAAGGTCCTTTATAAGTTTAAGAATCTGCGCTTGGATTGTGACGTCTAGAGCAGTTGTTGGTTCGTCAGCGATTAATAGGCTGGGCCGGCAAACTAGCGCCATTGCAATCATTGCACGCTGTCGCAACCCCCCAGAAAGTTCAAATGGGTAAGCATCAACAGCACCTTCTGGCGACGGGAAGCCCACCAAACCAAGCATCTCTTGCGTTAATCTCCTGGCTTCGTTCTTTGATGCTTGGCGATGAAGTCTTAAGGCTTCCGAAATTTGATTTCCAATTGTGTGTACCGGCGAGAGAGAAGTCATCGGCTCTTGAAAGATAATAGAAATACTCCCGCCACGAATGCGACGCATATGCTCTGTCTCTTGTCCAAGCGAGGCAATATCAACAGTTTCTTTTCCTGGTTCATGAAACAGGATTGACCCATTAGTGATGGAGGCATTCTTTGGGAGAATACCCATAACCGCCTGCGCTGTAACACTTTTGCCTGAGCCAGATTCCCCCACTACAGCTGTTGTCTCACCAGGCTTTATTCGGAAAGACACATCATCAACGGCTGTAACAATACCGCCAGGGGCTGCAAATTCGATAGCTAAGTTTTTGATTTCTAGAAGCTTAGCCATGATTTAATTCAAGCCTCATTTTCCAACGCCAAACCAACAGAAAGGCCTAATGCCGAAAAATTTTCTATCGTCACAGGTGACATCTGCACTTGACTAGATTTTAAAGCTTCAACCACGAAACTAGAAAGCTTATCAAAGTCCTGGACCGTAGAGTCGATGCGCAAAACTGCACCCTCACAATGCAATTTCATCTGCATCCAGCCCCCCTTTTCATCGCCTACCGCCAGTCGCCCTTTTTCTCTTCGCGTTGAGAAATACCGCAAATCAACTCTATCAATCCTGTCCCAAGGCATTTTAATAACCCTGGCACCTACTGAGCCAATCGCTTCATCAGTAACTAAGATAGAAGACTTATGCCTTCGCCAAGTTGCAAAGCCAAAACTTAAAAACATCAAAACAATCGCGCCGAGAATAGTTGCAACGTAAGGGTTGCTCCAAGCAACAATCAGGGGGGTACTGAAAATTGCCGCCCCCAAAAGGGACTGCATATAGTCCTTAAAGAGCGCCTTGGTTGGGTAATTAAAATAATATTCCGACACAGGTTTATTGCTCCGCAAAGAGTGATTCAGCATTTTTCCAATGCACACGGTTATCTGAACTAAGAAAAGTCAAAACCTCAGAAAAAGCTTTCCACGCGGTCTCATCCATAGTCAGATGATGGGATAAAATACCAGTTGCTTCAGACAAATCAGCCTCACCAGTTCGACGTGCAGCCAGATGACTGGCTATCTCTGCCGCAACTTTGTGCCCGGCTTTACCCACTTTGCCATCACGCCACGAAATAAGGTCAACATGGGTATTGATTTGTTTTACTCCAGTAGCTGCAAAGCTCGAAGACCTTGGCTGGAACCTACTCAATCCTGATATACCACAGTTAAAGAGGCTCTGAACTGCCGGCGATGATATTCGGTTCCAAGGGGGAGCCAAAACTGGCAGTGACTGGCCACCGAAAAGGTCTGCTATAACAGAGCGTCCTTTTACTAAATCTCCAATTACAGTGTCCAAAGATCTTGTTTCTGGGAATTCGGATTTTTTACCACCATTATTTTCATGGTTCAGGTGCGCATATCCGTGTTGGATAACTGATACCACCCCCAAAGGCTCTAAATAGCGAGCAAGACCTATAGTGGCTGAAGCTGGAATCACAGCCAGAGCCAGCGGTATACGAGCGTCATTTACGAAAGATAAAAGGCGATCAAGAGCAGGTGTCTGAATTGTTGCATCATCATCACGAAGCCAAAAGTCTGCTTGGCGCCCCATTAGCGCCCATCGTGAAAGTTCAGTGTCTAAATTCTCCAAACCAGATAGCATCTTAAACGCCCACCAGTTCTTGCAGTATACGGGCAGTCTCCTGAGCCCCGTCAATCTTCACGCCCGCGGCAGAACTTGGGGGATTATTAAGGGTTCTATCGATCGCAGCCGCAAGTTTTTCTGGGGAAAGGTCTCCCTCATGCACTACTTGCAACGCTCCCCTTGATTGTAATGCTTCAGCACGCAGCGTCTGTTCTGTCTCTAAACCACCGGCGTAAGGAGCAATTACAGCACGCGCCCCAGCCGCTAATGTTTCCATTACTGTGTTATAACCTCCTTGAGAGATGGAGAGCCGACATCGCTTAAGAAGGCTTGGGAAGTCTTTGCGCGCCCGTTCAACTATAACACCAGAGCTGGCCTGATGCTGAAGATCTTCAAAAATTAAATCTGAAAGATTATGACCCACCAAAAATCGCCATCGCTCTTGGGCCACCTGGGTTAATGCCCTTGCATCCATAGCCGCCCTCAACAAAGGCTCAGCTACAGCACCTCCTCCAGCCGAAACCAAAATTTCATCCAAACCATCTTTACCGTTGGCTTCCTCTCGTTCGTCCACCACATAACCTGTGTAACGAACGTTGCCAGAAATCTCGTCCAAATGTGGAAATGTGCGTTCAAAGGGAACTAGTTCGGGGTCGCCGTGTACTAAAGTTAGATCATACCATGTTTTGATACGCACCAGCATTTCATCAAGTCGTTCTGGCTTTGCTGGAGCAACTAATATGTCACGAACCGATGCGACGACCTTGCATCCATCTCTTTTTGCTTCTTCCAACAATGGTTCCATCTCAAAGCGGAACTGCCGGCGGCCATACGGAAACAACTCTGTTAAAAGTATGTCTGGAGCAAAATCACGATACGTGTTGAGAGTTGCCTCTAATCTGATTTTTTTCCATTCATCATCAATTTGGCAGTCATTTGCGTCGTGAAGCACTTTGAAAAAAATATCTACAGCGCGCGCAGATGGAAGTTGGACCAATTTTGCATCACCAACATCGATAACAGAGGCTGGTTCACCCCCTGATGCAATAACCACATCCATTCCTGCTGATGTCATTGCCTTTGCTAAAGTTGCAGCCCTAGCTAGATGTCCAATTCCAAGAAGGTGTTGAACCCAAATAAGAACGCGTGGACGTATCACAATTCAGGATCCCAATCTAACGACACATCGAGTGCCTGCACGGTCAGGGCTTCATTGGGTTCGATCCGAAGTAAGTTGTATGTTCCATGAGCTCCCTTTACTGGTGGCTTTCCCATAAAGTCCCAGCCAGTGGCCAAAGCAACAGCCGCACGGATTACCCCTCTATGTGTCACAGCAACTACAGGCCTATTTTTGATTGCAAGTTCTGCAAAAAAAGGCTTCAAGCGATTTTGAACCATACGCGGGCTTTCGCCACCAGGAGGCAAAAAGTCTAAACCACGGGTTTCATTCTCATGAAAATCAGAACCAAGAGTCTCTGAAAGTTCATTGCGCGTCCGCCCTTCCCAGTCACCCCAGTCCATCTCGATGATACGATCGTCCTTGGCGACATTCCGACCAGCAAGCACCCTAGCAGTTCTCATTGTTCGACCAAGAGGACTAGAAACCCAGTCAAATCCTGAAAATGCCTTAGGTGGTGCCCACGTCCGCAGCATCGCCTCACCTTCTTCAGACAAAGGGGTATCTCTGCGTCCTTGCAAACGGCCTTCGGCATTCCAGGTGGTAGGAGCATGACGAATAAGGACAAGTAGGGTCATAGAATTCCAATCCTGGAAAGTATTGTTTCAAGACGCAAGCTTGCGGCCTCAAGCGATTGTTTATCTCTAACTCTTATGTGAGCTGCGGAGGAATATGAAGCACGCCGACCATCATCCTGGATTAATACATCAATCGCGTTTGCGAAAGCAGAAGCATCGTTGGCTCTGACTAATGTTCCTGAAAGTCCGTCCTCCACGACAGCTGGCACGCCGCCCGTATTACATGCCACCACGGGTAAGCCACTTGCCTGAGCTTCCAGCATTGCCATTCCAAACGCCTCACCATGCGCTGGCCACACCATGCAATCCGAAGCTGCATAGAATTTAGCTAAATCCGAGTCGTTTCTCTCACCCGCAAAAATCACTCTCCCCATAGTCGCTGCCTGAAGGGTTTCTTGGATGACATCACGATTAGGGCCATCACCAACAACTACAAGACGCCAGTCCCGCTCTGGCCTCAATCGCCCCAGAGCGTCTGCCAATTTGATGT
>Ga0255772_10001216_pt1 | contig 25709 bp, 35 predicted proteins | sample 071ome_34_FD_179970 | JGI IMG/M metagenome (GOLD analysis project Ga0255772, IMG submission 179970) | Coastal salt marsh microbial communities from the Groves Creek Marsh, Skidaway Island, Georgia - 071411BT metaG (version 2) | ecosystem: Environmental > Aquatic > Marine > Intertidal zone >...
GTTTTATAATAACACAACTTTGCGTTGTGTCAACCGTTGTGCCACAGCCTTTGCTCTTCCAAATAGTCTGCGTCCAAATTCCTTTTTTCCATTTCGTCTTCCAATGCACATTCGTCTCCCGGATATGCATTTGCCATCACAGCATTGTAAGTCATTACAATTTCTTCGTCTGTCATTTTGCTGTAGTCTTCTTTATATGTTGTCATATGTACCTCTCTTTGTTATGTTATAAATGTAGCACAGTTTACAATATTGTCAAATTAAAAACAGTAATAAATTATTACGCAACGTTTTTAACTTGTTCAATTTTTGTTGTTTGCACAACAATGTACTCTCCCGTTAAATTTACCCAATTTTTTGCCCACATTTTTGCATCGCGTTGTGCTTGTTTGCGTGTGTTAAATGTCAACTTTGTAGTTTCAAAAGTGCCTTGTTTGTTTTTTAGCAAGTAAGTGTATGTCATGTGTACCTCTCTTTGTGCTGTAAGTATACACTAGTTCCCCAAACTGTCAACCGGGTTGTGCCTGTTTGTGTGCCTTTTTTTTGTAACAATTGCAACAGGTTTTGCACAGTTGGAACAGGGGTCTGAAATGGGACACAACATCTAGTGTGAACTACATCTAGTGTCGACCCCTGCCACCATGGCACAAGATCGATCACCTGCATCACCGGCAGTATCATTGAGCCGAAAAATTCCAAAAAAATTTGTGCCAGTCTTGACCAACCCCTCGTGAACCCCGTCATGAGGCCTTCGTGAAGCCTTAGTGAGACCTTAGTGAACCCCTAGTGAGCGGTCGTGAGGTAGTGAGGTAGTGACCCGTAGTGAGGGTCAGTGACTGCGGTGAATCAATTCGCACTGCATAAATACTTGCATGAAACTTTCAGAACTGTTACAGACTGCGGAAAACATAGGACCAGCACCCAAATCAGTGTGCAGATCAGGTAAACCAGATTCAGAACTGCCGGCTTCATGGCTAGCAAGTTGTAGATCACAGGGCCTGCGTAGAAGAGATTCAGACAAAAAGCACACCATAAAAGGCAAGCGTATCTCAATTGATGGTAAAAAGATCAAAGGTCGACCGTACGGGTCAGCGTCAAACACCACTCCCGATTACTCAGATTAACAGCCAATTGCCACAGAGTGCATTGTGTACTGCGGCAATCAGCAAAACCTAATAGCGAGCCCAGGAGCCCAATAGCGAGCTCTTTCGGAATTTACAGGCCTGCGGCATAAGTTTGGGAGTCGTTCACCTCGTCCCTACCTGTTGCTCTCGAGCCTCCCCGATGAACACGCTGAACTGCTACTAACCAGCTACTGCTTGAGCAGGTGCTTCTTGTACAAAGCCCTCCTGCACAGATTCAAACACTTGAGCCTTGGTCATTGGTGACTCCAGTGCAATCCACTTCACAGAATCCATGTTAACACCATTCTTTAACAGTGTTTTGGTTCTGCTCACAGTGTCGTTGGTAAACAAATGTCTCACTTTGCCAGTGGGCATTGTTACTGTAGCATAAAATTTATATTGTGTGTCTTTAGTTGCCATATTGTCCCTCCTTTATTGGATTAAGCATATACCTACAGTATAGCACATTTGGGAAATATGTCAACCTCTTTTTGGATGCTGTTGATAAGGTGGCATATGACTGGTCAGATATATAGAGGAAACAGCCATATGCCCTACAGTATATAGTATCACAGTGTCAATTATGGCACAGATCTGGGTTGGATAATATGGTTTTAAACACCTTTTCTTGTGTGAAGAGAGATAACCCTCAAAGTTTTGACCACCCGGGATTTGATCCTCAAAATCATGGGTTCGTATGGTTCATATGACCCTGTTGAATCGCTTCGTATGACTCGTATGATGCAGAAAATAATTCATCTTTTACCATAATAGCACCACTTTTCTCTCAGCAGTCATGTGGTCTTTGTTACTACTGTTACTACTATGCTCTAGTGCAACACACAGTATTTCCATGTCAACAAACCCACCAGTATCACAATCATTATAGTCATCGCTAGTGTGTATCCTTTATGCTGGTTTTCTGGGTGTGCTTGTGGCCGTTTCATTGCTGTTACTTATATCAAACTCACCCTACAAATCCGTTGCCGAAACCCAATCAACTGATGCTGTTGTCAGTGTCTGAACAAAAAGATCTTTTTTAATAATAAGGCTGAATGATGTCCCATATCTCTGGTATGTAATCTCGTATGTGTTGATCACGTGCTTGATCAAATCGTCTGGTAGCATCTGCCAACATTTTGGTGTCATATTCCACTCGATCATTGAGAGCCATTTTCACCACAGGTATCACTTGATCAGCACTGGGGCTGGATTGTAAAACATCACACAGTCGCTCCAGTTCTAGCTGTCTGATCTGCCATGGTATTGTACGCAAACTGGCCCATTTAGGACTCAGCAACAGTGTTGCAGTGATTCGCATGTTCATACTGTCTGCCCATTCCACAGTTGATTGCAAATTGAACAGATTCATGGCCTGTAGTGTGAAATGTATGTCACTTCTTCTCCAGCTGACAGCATTGTACTGAGGCACCACAGTTTTCACTGTGTCAAAACGCACAGGTGCTCTGATGTACTCCAACACAGATCCCACACCATCTATGCTGTAATTGAACTGCACTTTGTTAAACTGCTTTATTTTGTTCATGAATTTGGGTGAATTGTTGGTGCAATTGGTAGTGAAATGCAGAGGCACATCCAGATAATTCAATTCAATCAACTGATCCAATATCTGATCCACTTCAGGCATTATGGTGGGTTCACCACCTAAAAATTTAATTCTTTTACCGTGCTTTGTGTTTTTGAGTATGAATTTCAAGTTTTCTGGATTTTCCAACACTGTTGATGTTCGTAAGTCTCCATTGCCCAGCACATCTTTTAGTATTGAGTGCTCTTTTGCTTCTTTTTGCAACTGTGAACTGTATTGCACACCGCACATACGACATTTCAAATTACAAAAATTGCCCGCTCTGACATCTAAATCTACAGGAGAATCATGTTCGTTGCCGGTTTCCACATTGGGTTTAAGATCTTTTAAATATCGATCATTGAATAGCATTCTATCACTTTCGCCACCTGCTGATTCTTTAGAGAAACAATAATGGCAGTGTGCAGGCTTTTGATTTTTTAAAAACTGTGTTCTTATATCTTGTTGATAAGAACTAGTCCATCGCTTGGACAAATCCATTTCTGTGTCGTCTGATAATTTACCATTCTGATCTGCTACACAACACAATGATTCTGCTTCATTGCTGTGTACATATTGATGAACAAAAGGTGCTGAACAGAAGTTGTTGTATTCAAAGTCTTTGCCTTGATGCTGTTCCAGTAATTGTTTCAGTTGTTTACTAATAGCCATAAGTCAATGATAAAAAGATCTTTTTAATTGTTTTTATTACCCAGTTTATAATCTCTATTATTAAAACGCCAGACATTATAGCCAAAGCAAAGATCATAAATGTTATCATAATCAAAGATATTATAGTCCAATACCATAAATCATATAAAAATTTTATTAAACGTTCTAGCACACTAGGTGGAGTCACATTCTTCATTGCTGTTCCTTTGACTTAAAGATCTTTTTAAATATTTTTTTGATATGATTGATTAATTGTTGTGTTTTACTCACAGGTTTGTTATCATTCTGCTGTTCCAACTGTTCTATTTGTTTCCAGAATTCTTTGGCATCTTTGTCACTCATGGTCATAATACATATTTACCTAAATAAAATGCCACAGCTACAAACACAATAATCAATACGCCTTGTGTCACATATGAATTCATTTAATCTCTCCCGTTGTAGTCATCTTCCCATGCTTCATAATGAGTTTTCATTGGAGTATCACCTTTCCGCATTTTTGTCAGCAATTCACTGTGCTGTTGATTACGTTGACGCAGTTGTTCTGTTCTACGAATCTGATACGGCAGTACTCCTGCACGATACGATGAAACGAGTCCCATAGTAACAGGTACTGCCAGTATTGTCAACATTATTAAAAATGGTTTCACGTACTGCTCCGTTATGATGCCCTACGGCCACACTCAGCACTGTCATTATTGCAAACAGTACCAATAGTAGCCTAATCTTGGACATACATTAGTATTTAACTGAATTTTTAGTGAAATTTTCTGTTGAAAATGCTGGGAAATTTTCCTTTGTTTTGGTATGTGCTGTACGCCCAATACCAGTCTGATCCGTATTCTGTTTTGCAGAAATTAATAATACCAGAGTCAGGATTATGAGAGCTGAAGATACTCCGGAGAGTTTTATATATTTTCGCCATGTTATATCCAATATCCTTTCCTATTCATTAGTTGTCTTTGTCGCCATTCCAGTTCAGCAAGGCTTTCAGACTGAGCTAACCATTCTTCTTCGAGTTGTGTTTGTGATTTGAATGTGAACAAATTATTTAACAAGTTTGTAAGCTTCTTTAACATTTTTATTCATTCCCAATCTCATCATTGTTAACAGTTTTGTAAACAATTTCATTTGTAATATCTCCTACATGATTTTTAATTCGTCATATTAATTTATGACAGAAATCTCTAAAAATACAGTGTTATTTGTCAGCGACTGCTGTGCAGATTCAGTACAGTTAACGGTGAGGTTTGATGATATTATTTCTTCTTTGGTTTAGAAATCATTTCCCATTCTTCATCAGTATATGGCCACATTGTGATTTTTTCCTTAATAGTCTTTTACTTTTCCACTCCAAAACGCTACAGTTTTACCTCTCATGTAGTGTTTGCTAGGTTCGTAATTGCTTTTGGCTTTTTTAACTTTCATTAATCTCACACGAGCCATGTCGTGAAACTTTGATTTTTCTTCCAGTATTCTAATTTCTCTATTGATTAATTCAACTGCTTCATATTTTCCTAGACGATATAATTCTTGTCGAGCTCTTATGTAGCCTAGTTTAGAACACCATTCTATTATTCTATGTAAACTCATAGCACTTCATCCTTTATTATATTTTATTGGATGCTTAAGGAAAGCAATACCCCGGAACTTCCCCGGCTGTGCAACAGGTCTTTTCCTGTCGTCGCTCTTGTAAGGCGTGAGTTACGCCCTAGTCTTTCCTAGTGCCACGCACACGAGTGTGTGCCCAAAGGTATTTATAAAAATTTTAAAAAAAAAGCCTTAATTATCTTTTTTTGAAATTCTGTCTCTTAAATCAGTACTACTAAATCTGTGATCTCTACTGTTGAAATACAGTGCGATACCTCTTTGTTGACAAACTTCTTTTCCAGTAAAGTTTTGGTCTTTGTATTCTTTGCCCAAAATTCTCACATCTATTGGCAGTGTTTGTAATATGTCAACTAGATCGCTCTCAGTTTGATAAGGAACTATCTCATCAACATATTCCACTGCTTTCAATTGTAAGTATCTTTCAAACATAGTTTGAACTGGAGAATTTTTAGTACGTGGACGATCAATAGTAGGATCACTTTGCAATCCCACAATCAAATAATCACACTGTGCTTTGGCTTCACGCAACATAACAATGTGTCCTGCATGAAGTAAATCAAATGTACTAAATGTTATTCCTACCTTCATAACTCAATAATACAACAAAAAACAAACAAAATCAACCTCTATTTTATAAATAATTTTAGCGGAGGCCACTGCCGTATTAACAATTAAAAAAACGAGTAGTTCATCTCTTATCTCTCATTATCGTATATGTTAATGAACAGTGGCATTCTAATTAAATAGTATTACAAAGAGCAACGATTAACAATTAACCCAGGAAACACTCGATGAGAAGCAACGAATATACTCGTCGAAGGTTACGAAACAAGTACACTGACAACAAAAATAATCTTACCAGTGTTCCTGTAACCAACGACAGTAAAGAACAAAATCTAAAAAGGTATCATGAGCTGATAAAACAAGCAGAATCAGAGCAAGATCCTATTGAAAAACTCACTCTAGAACAAAGAGCAGAACACTTTAAGAAACTAGCAGAAAACAAATAAGTGCCACTTTAATTAGTATGGAACCATGCTATAAATATTTGCATGAGGGATATAATTGCAAACATAATGAAACCAAAAAAGTGGAAAAAAATAAAAGCCAAAGCACCAAAAGTGCCCGGCAACACTTGTCCACAAATAGATGAAGTGTTGTTGACTTTGGAAAAAATTCAAACAGGACAAAAAAGATTCACACAGTTTCAACATGATCAGTTGATGAAGAAAATGGAAAAACTGCGTATAGCCAATGAGTCATTACGTAACAGCGGTATCTATTGGTACGAAGTTTGCAAAGACAATCTTAAACCTGAATAAAAACACACCAGTTAATTCATAATATTTTTAGTTTAAATATTAGTATGAGTAGACGAAAGCGTGACAAATATCGTCACAAAAAAACTACACATCTAACACCAGAAGAAATTCATGCTTCAGATCTTATATCAGAAAAATTCAATCCAAACAAAAAAAGAAAGTTACAACCACGTGGATTGTCTCAAAGACAATACGATCGTCTTTTAACTGATTGGTCTAAGTCATTGGTGTTTGCTATAGGACCGGCAGGTACTGGTAAAACTTTATTTGCTGTGCATCATGCCATACAGGCTTTCAATTCAAAAGAAATCAGAAAGATAGTAATAACAAGACCGGCAGTGTCTGTACATGAAGATCATGGATTCTTGCCAGGAGGCCTTGTAGATAAAATGATGCCTTGGGTCAGACCAATCTTTGATATAATGACTGAGTACTGGTCTCCTCAACATGTAAAATGGTTAATGGAAAGTGAACTTATAGAAATTGCTCCGTTGGCTTTCATGAGAGGAAGAACTTTTAAAGATGCTTGGATCATAGCAGATGAAATGCAAAATGCAACTCCAGAACAAATGAAAATGATGCTGACTAGAATAGGAGAAAATTCTAGAATGATCATTACTGGAGACCTTGCTCAGCATGACAGAGGCTATGACAAGAATGGCTTACAGCACATAATTCAAAAAATGGAAAACAGTTCTAGTAGAAGAATATCTACTGTATTTTTTGGAAAAGATGACATTGAAAGACATCCTGTTGTATCTGAAGTGCTTGATCTTTATGACAATACTGAGTCAGATCAAAAGTTTAAACTATACAAATAGCAAATACTTTTTGAATTTACTTAGGAAGTTAATTTTGTGCTTCGCCTTCAATTTGATATTGTGGGTTCTTTGGAATCCAATCTTGTGGAGGATCCATCATTTCTGCTGTATCAATTTGATTCCAAAGATGAACAAATAATTCATCTCTATCTAAATGTATTTCATCACGTGAATCAGTTACATATTCTTCATTAAACTCTATAGAGTCTTCAACAACTCTTTCAACATAATCAAACAACTGCTCTTTGTTGTATTCAATTTTACGTTGATAGTCCCAATAAGGTTGTAGATCTGAATAACTTTTTAACGAAATCATTTGTTTTGTTCCTTCACTACAATTATTTAAGAAACTCATGTACATTAATATAGTATATGTTTGTTCAAATTACAAGTGATTAATTATTGCTTTTGATTAATTGATAAATTTCTTCCCAAGACTCAACAACATTTACATTGTCTCTTTTGTAATGCATATTGTAATCGTGTTGCATTAACAGAGATTTTAAACCTTGATTTGATGCAACATTAATATTGTAAATTCTATCATCAATATACCAAAGGTTAGTGTCTTTGAACTTTTTTAAAATTTCATCTTTGGTTTCACCAGCACTTAAAAAAATCATTGTGCCAAAACAATCTGTTGGAAAGTAATCTTCTAAATTCAAATATCTATAATATTGGCCAATTGGTTTATCACTGAAACTTGTAATACCAATAAATCTCCAACCTTCTTTATAAAATTGATTAATATATTTTACTGAATCTTTATAAGGATTTAGTGTACTTGCAATCATAGAAGTATTAAACTCTTCTTTTTTAACTTGTGATTCGTTATAAGGTATATTGAATTGCAGATGAATATCTGCATCGTGATGTGGAACACCTGAACTAACATAGCCCTGCATTTCCATCCAGTCGATAAATGATGTGTTCCAATCAAAAACAACACCGTCAATATCAGTTAAAATAATTTTATGCTGTTCCATGATAAGCAATCTCTCTCTGTATTACAATATTTAAGAGAAAACTTATCGAGAAAAGTAAGTACTTACTTCTTGCCTACAGCATCTAAAATGGCTTCTAGTTCTTCAAATGCATGTTCTTCATCAGCAAAAGATTGTTTATAGGCCACTTTCACTGCTTTTGATAATATAGTTGGTTTGATATCAAGCTCTTGTGCAATATGTTTTATGGTATCATTTAAACCAGTTTTAAGGTCTTCCATTTCTTGCATGACTTTTGCACCTTCGTTAACAAGAGTAATCAATTTTGTTCTTTGTTCAGGTCCTATTGTTATTGACATTTTATTTTCCTATCTTTTTACTTCTACCCATTGGTAGTTTTTGTGTTATTTCGTAAAGTCCGCCTTTCTTGGCTTCCCATTCTACTTTCACTTGTTTGGCTTTGGTACCACCTTGAAAACTTTTAACGGCTTTTTTATAACTAACAGCATCTACAGTTTTTGTTTCTTCACCTTCTGCATAAAAGGTGAATGTTCTCATATGAGCCATAACCCTCCTTAGGTTAAGTTTGTTTAATATACACAGTATATATAAAATTATTCAACAAGTCAATACAAAAAAGGTTGTATTTTACCAATATAGATAAATACTAATTTGATGCACAAGGCTAAAAAACGTCAAAAAACACCTCAGCATCGTCGTTCCGAATACTACGCATATCAATCCAATAATCCACTAACCAAATATGTAGAACGTGTTTGTGGAATCAACAGCACAGAACCTAAAAATAAAAGCAAGTCAAAAAAATAGGTTGTATTATCTTTTTTAATTTCGTATACTAATAGAGTAGAAGTAATTTACACACAAACAAACACACATGAAAGGAGAAAATTATGTCTACAAATAAAAACGCCTACGAAATCCGTGCTGATATCTTAAAAGAAGCAACTGGATTATTACAATGTCAATACGAAAGAGAGATGAATATCTGGGAGCAGACTAGAACCAGAGATCCTCAAACTAGTAAAATAATTGACGCAAATGATGGCAGTATGCCAAAACCAATCAAGACCAAAGACATATTAGATTGTGCAAATGAATTATATTCTTTTGTAGATTCTAAATAATCAAGTCAAAAAAATAGGGTGGGTTTTTATGCCCACCCTATACTCATTGTTTAATCGTTTACAAGTAAACTATTATACTAATGCTTTGTATTCAACGAACACTGTCATAGCACCTGAAGTCGGCGTAGCCGCTGTAGTACCATCTGATTGTTTAAATCTAACAGTTAATGTTGAACCACCTGCTGTTGCAGTAGCACCATCTAAGTCGATGATGTATGAACCAGTTGTTGTTACATCTGATTCGTTTACAGAAGCAAGTGTTGTTGTACCGTCATCAATTAACATAGAGTCAACTGAACCACCTGAGTAACCTGAAGTCACGTTGATTGCGATTCTTGTTACATAGTAAGTTGTTGAACCTGCGTTTGGCATTGTACCAACAGTTTCAGTACCGTTACCGTTTGTGATTGATGCTCTGATAGTTAAGTCATCAGTTGCAGTTACAACGTTGTCTAATACCCATCTTCTAGTTACTAGAGCATCGTCATATGTACCAACGTTTGATTCATAACCATCTGGCACGATCACAAGACCTGAACCTTTTGGAACGAAACCAATGTTAACGTTAGTGTCATCACCTGTTGCTGATACTAGTGGAGTACCACCTGTAGCCGCGTTAGTAATAGTAAGTTCATTTACAGCAGATGAAACGCCATCAAAGATTGCGATTTCATTGTCTGATGTATCTGTGATTTTTACTTTACCTTCTGCAGAACCACCTGTACCACCTTTAATTAACACATCACCTGATGCGTTACTTGATGTACCGTTACCACCTTTTAATACAAGGTCACCAGCATCAGAGGCACTTGAAGCACCACCTGAAACTGTTAATGAAGTATCGTCATCACCGATAATGATTGAAGCACCACCAGAGTTGTCTCTGATTAATACTCTACCATTTGTACCTTGTGATTCTAATACTAGGTTAACGTCTGCTGTATTATCATCTGGATCTACTGCTTTAATAACAACGTTTGCAGATGTGTTAGACACCTGTAATTTAGTGTTGTCATTTATGTTTGCACTGTCAATTTCAAATACAGAAGTACCTGCTGTGTCTCTTAATGCAGTTACGTAATCATAAGAAATAGTTGTTCCAGTTGATCTTAGGTATTTGTTCGCTGAACCAAGTGTGAATTCTTCTAAACCGTTAGAAGCATCACCTCTTAGTATTGAACCTTGAGCAACAGAAGATAAGTCAATACCTGTACCACCGTTTGATAAACCTAATTGACCTGAGAACGTGTTGTTCGCAAATGCAATAGTTTTATTTGTAAGTGTGTCAGTAGTGTCTGCTAAAACAACTGTACCTGTAGCATTTGGTAAAGTGATAGTTCTATCTGCTGTTGGATCCGTAACTGTTAAAGTAGTTTCGAATGCGTCATCAGAAGCACCTTCAAATACAAATGCGTTTTGTACGTTGATTGTAGTTGAGTCAACTGTTGTTGTTGTACCTTGAACTGTTAAGTTACCTGTTACGATAACGTTACCAGTTAATGTTGGGTCATCTACTATGCCAACTGTTAAAGTTTGGCCTGAAGCAGAAGTTTCGATCTCATTGGCTGTACCAGCAATAGTGAAAGTTTGAGAACCTAAAGAAACAGTTCCTGAACCTGTACCAGCACCGATAGTTTGTGAGATTGAACCAGCACCTACGTTGTCGTCAACATATTTTTTAGTTGCCGCTTCGTAATCACTTGTCGGTGTGTTAAGACCAACTAAATGATAACCGTCTGTGCCGTCTGTTGAACCTAAGCTGATGTTAGCAGTTGATGTAACACCGTTAAATGTTACTGCATCACCTGTACCTAAGCCTAGAGATGTTCTTGCAGTTGCGCCTGATTCTAACACGAAGTTTGAACCATCACCAACGATGATGTTGCCATCTGTTGGAGTTAAAGCCGCAATATCTGCCAAGCCTGCATCATAAGCCTGTACGTCTGTACCGATTGCTAAACCTAAGTTAGTTCTAGCACCAGCCGCCGTAGTAGCACCTGTACCACCGTTCGCTACTGGCAAAGATCCAGATACTTGTGAAGCAAGGGCTAATGAACCACCCATGTTCGCAAGGTCTAAGTTTGCTTCAGCAACGTCAAGTGTTAAGTCAGATCCACCACCAACAAGCACACCAGTACCACCTGTTACAGTGATTCTTGATGAACCTGCATCAGTTACGTTGTCTAATGATGTTTGACCAGTACCACCATTAGCTACTGCTAATGTACCAGTCACGTCGTTTGTTGAATCAGATAAGTCAATTGTTACGTCTAACGCACCACCTACAAATCCAAGTGCTGAGCTGGCCGCGATGTCAATAGCAATGTCGTTTGCGTTTGCTGTAATACCATCACCACCTACAACGTTAAGTGTGTTACCTGATTTAGTCATACCGTCACCAGCAGTGATTTGACCACCACCAGAGAACTGTGAGAATGCTAATGAAGTTGTGTCAACTGTGATATCATCATCAGTAGTTAATACAAAACCATTGTCACCATTTGTTGTACCTTCTTCAACAAAGAAGAAAGCGCCTGCTGTTACTTCTGAATCTGCATCGAAGTCAGCCGCTCTTGCCGGTGTCGCACCAGCAACGTATACACCGTTTTCAGAACCAGTTGCTTGATCTTTAACAAGAACTCTGTCTCCGTCTGCAAGTGTAATACCATCAATTGTGTCACCAACGTTTAGGTCTGAAGCAATAGTAATAGCCGCTGTTGTAGCCACTCTCACTGATGCTTTTACATCAAGACCGTTAATTGTTGAATCTACATATGATTTTGAAGCGATGTCGTTTGCGTCTGACGGAGTAGTTGCCACTCTAGCCTGAACTAAAGTTGAACCATCTGCCGCAGTAAATTTAAAGAACGATGATGATGAATCATATATGATTCTACCGCCGCCTTTACCATACTGGACGTCACTACCGACACCTTTCAAGCCGTAGTTTTTAATGTCTGCCATTTTATTTCTCCCTTTATATAGCAATTATAATCATGACCGTTTAGTCAGATTAATTTTAAATGTTCGCCTTATTATTGTTATTGCGGGAGGGTCTGCCTCGTTGTTGTTTTAATGCCTTTTTCGTTCGGAAAGGCTTCAATGTATATTTACCATCTATGGATAGAATTATAGTAGTTATATAATAAAAAAAGGGCGACAGTTTCCCATCGCCCTTTAAAGTTTCGTAAAACTTATGCTATTGAACCAAAGTCTTCTGACGTATTAGTTGTTGTCCCTAATCCACCAAGTGAAAAACTTGCGCCTAATAGTACTGTGTGTTCTAGACCAGCACCTTTGTTAGGAAAGTCATCACCTGCTGAACCAATACTGCCCCAGTTTGCGAAAGCCGAGTCAGTTAAGTCAACTGTTTTCTTAGCATTCCAGGAAATACCAAGACCGTTATACTGTCCAAGACCTGATAATCCAGATAGGTTAAAATATCTAAATGAGTTAGCCATTATTTTATCCTCCTATTCTGTATTACATTAAGTTAACAAGTACTTCGATAACTCCTGACTCACCGTCAAAGTTTTCTAATGCTTTACCAATCATCGCACCACCTTTGAACTCGCCCGCTTCTGCGTGACCAGCCATTGCTGATGAGTGAAGTAAATCACCTTTTCTGATTGAACCTGTTACTTTACATGGTACACGACCTGCTAATGCAACATATGGATGAGTTGAATCATCACCTGCATCTCTGTTCATCATGTATGCTGGTGCTGTAGAAATAACACCTGCTACTCTTGTTGAACCTGCTTCGTTGCACATTTCGATTTCGTTGTCGCCACCAAAACATACTACTGAACCTGCTTCAATTGGAGAACCTGAGTGATATCTTTCAGCCAAGTCGGCGTATTGAGCCGATGTTGCTGTACCTTCAAAAGTTCCTGCAACGAAAGTTTCTGAACCGACAGTCCATTTGTCATCAGTTTCGTTCCAAAGTAGTTGTTTGTTTGCGTCATCGCCTCTTTCAACTTCGATACCAGCGTTTTGTGATGCTGAACCTGTAGCATTGTTGTTTAGAACAATGATGTTGTCGTCAACAGTCAACGTTTCAGTGTTGATTGTTGTAGTCGTACCTGATACTGTGAAGTCACCAGTTACTGTTAAGTCACCAACGATTGAGTTGATGTTTGAAAGGTTTTGTGCTCTAAAGTCAACTGGAGATGCGATTCTTAAATCATTACCACCTGCACAAGTAATAGTCTTTGTAGAGGCCAATACCACATCCGAGTTTAACTCGATCTGTGCGCCGGCTGTTAGTGCGATATCACTTGAACCACCTGTAGTTGTGATGTTAACTGCATTCTCTGATTGCATTGTAGTTGCACCAGTACCTGTAGTTTTGATTGTGATTGCTTGATCGTTATCTGCTGAGAAAGTGATCGTGCCTGAATCATCTGAAAGTGCTTTTGAACCATTAATGTATAATGATCCTGATGATACGTATACGTCTCTCCATTGATATGATGAAGAACCTAAGTCGTAACCTGTTGAACCGTCTGAGTTAACAGTTGGAATAAGACCAGTTGCTTCCATTTTTGCGATTGTTGTACCCGCTACTGTGAAGTCAATTGTGTCTGCGTCCGAAGTTGTTTCTACTTTTACATGAGTATCTGAATCCGCATCAATAATTGAATTTGATGATAGATTATCTACAGATGCTTTAGTAGCCAACTCAGTACCGCCTGCTGTTGAACCATCGTGTACGTGAATTGAAGAATTCGACGTGTTAACGGTGATTTCACCAACAAGACCAGTAAATGAAGAGTGCTCTGCTGAAGTACCTCTTCTTAATTGAATTGCGTAATTTGCCATTTTTTCTGCTCCTATCGATAGTTAAACACTGACCCATGTCAGTGCCTTGTTCTTTTGTTCCATATTTTTACATATGGTTAGTAATTACTATTGAACTCTTTGTATTTATATGTTATTATTAAAAAACAAAAATGTTCAATATTATTTAAGTTAAATAAGCATATAATAATATACACATATAAACCGCAAAGAAAGAAACAATGAAGAAAATAAACCTTGTTTGGGATAACTGGAGTGATAAAGACACACCAATGCCAAACGGATTGCACCATAAGTATCGAGACCAGTGGAAAACACACTGGAAAAACAAATATGAAATCAACGTTTTAACACGTTTCATTCCATATGATCGATACAATATTGGGTTTTTTCCTTTGTTGCTCTCTCAATGCAGTGTTACTTATAATAATATAAAGCCTGATCAAATATCACATAATGATAATTGTGAAAACTGGTATGTTATGGAACCTAACCACATGGATGTTAGTTTGATAACAGAAAATATGTTTGGGTGCATTGATGAAAAAAGTCTTAAACTGATCAGAGAAAAGAAAATGAAAATCATTTTCTACTATGCCTATGAGGCATTTCCTTTTTGGCAAGTGGATTGGATGAGAATGTTACAACGAAGTTTGGGTTGGCTACAAATACCAAGCTCTCAGTTTGTGTTGATATTTGGTGATCTCAATGTCGGTGAAAACTATCAAAAGTATATGTCAGATTATGAACAATATTATGGTTACTATTTTGAAAATATTTTTGTGTTTGATCATTTTGGTTGGGAACTACATGACTACATAAAAAATTTTGTGTTGACAAACCCTGATCAAAAAGAAGTATTACCTGCTACAGATGAAATAAGAGATCATAAAAGATCTCACAAGTTCCTTTGTTTAAATGGTGGAGGCAGACCACACAGAAAGTTTATGCTGACTGAATTAAAAAGACAAGGCATACTAGATGATGGCTTATGGAGTTATCTAAACAAATTTGACATTCCGTATGAACCTGCTGATTACTGTTTCAAACCAATAAAAAAAGGTACAGGTGATATGTCTTTTATAGAAATGATTTCATATCACAAAACATACGGTAATCAAATGGTTGAAAAACATCTTGATGTAAATGCTGAACAAGATGCATGGCACAACAGAGGCATGACTGCTGATCATTACAAAGAAACTTATTTTAACATTGTTACAGAAACATGGCCGGCAGATCCAAGTTTCTTTGTCACAGAAAAAATATTCAAACCTATTATTAATTTACAACCGTTTGTGGTTTGTGGACTACCAGGCAACATCAAGTATTTAAAAGACAAAGGATATGAAACATACAACGATTGGTTTGTTGAAGATTACGATAATGTACAAGGACACAAACAACGAATGTATTATTTGATGCAGGAAATTGTTAGAATAGCAAAAATGCCAAAAGAAGAATTACATAAAAAATATCAGCAATCATGGGAAAAACTTTTGTATAACAGAAATCATTTTTTCAATTATGATCACACAAAAGGATTTAAAGATCTTGTTGAAGGAATACAACGACTAACTTAAATGGTTAAATACTAAAAAGAGAAAAATTAAAAATGGTCACATGGGGAATCACAGCACTAGGACATGATGCTTCAATTACAGTTTTAGAAGATTCTAAAATTTTGTTTGCGGCACATTCAGAAAGATATTCTAGAATCAAAAACGATGAATATTTAAACGAACAAATAGTTAATGATGCATTGCAGTACGGAATACCACAAAAAATTATTTGGTATGAAAAACCTTTGCTTAAGAAAACAAGACAAATATATGCTGGACAATGGTCAGAAGCTCTTTCAAATAAAAACTTACCAAAAAATTATTTGAAACAGTTTTTTGATTTCATTGAACCAATGCCTGAAATAAAATATGTTCCACATCATAAAAGTCATGCGGCCGCTGGTGCTTACACTTCTCCGTTTAGCAAAGCAACAGTTGTAGTATTAGACGCAATTGGAGAATGGGACAGTTGCAGTGTTTGGAAATATGATAGAAGTATAACTGCTAGTCCTTTGAAAAAATTACAATCATCTAGATACCCACACAGTTTTGGATTACTGTATTCGGCATTTACTCAGCGTTGCGGCCTTAAACCCAACGAAGAAGAATATATTTTAATGGGTATGTCTGCTTATGGCAAACCAATTTATGCTGATCAGATAAGAAAAGATTTTATTGAAAATGTGTTTCCTTTTAAATTAAAAATTAATCCTCATGCTGGTATTGGTAATTATTTGCCAGAAGCATCAAACGAAGATCTTGCAAGTTCAATACAGTTTATTGCTGATGAAATCATATTTAGATATGTGTCAGCCGCAATTAATTTAACAAAAGAACGTAATTTAATTTTTATGGGTGGTGTTGCACTCAACTGTTTATCAAATAGAAAACTGTTAGACATCTGTGACAGCATATGGATTATGCCTAACCCAGGTGATGCTGGTAATTCATTAGGTGCCGCCTGTTTAGAACACGGACCAGTTTATTGGGAGTCACCATTTTTGGGAACAGAAATCAAAGGTGAGTATCCTGTTGATGAAATCATACAAGAACTAACAAAAAACAAAATATGTGGAGTAGCCAATGGTCGTGCAGAGTTTGGGCCAAGAGCATTAGGCAATAGATCATTACTTGCTGATCCACGTGGACTAGAAATCAAAGACAAAGTAAATGAAATCAAACGCAGACAAAAGTTTAGACCTTTTGCACCAAGTATTCTATCTGAACATCTCAGCAATTACTTTGATGTAAACACAAATCAAAGTCCATACATGCAATTTATTGCTGATGCTAAACCTAATACAATAAAAGAAATGCCAGCAATAATACATGCTGATGGTACTGCTAGAGTACAAACAGTTTCACAAAATGACAATCCAGGATTTAGAAAATTGCTTGAAGCATGGTATGAAAAAACAGGTTGTCCAATGTTGTTAAATACTAGTCTAAACATTAGAGGAGAACCTCTAGTTAATAATGAACAAGATGCTGAAGCATTTGAAAAAAAATATAATGTAAAAGTTTTTACAAAAGGAGTTAACAGTAAATGAAATTTGAAAATTTACAAGAGAATATAGATCTTGATATAGATCCAAAGCATACCAAAAGATTAATGATGAAAGTGTCTGGAGGTATTGATAGTGCTTTAGTTTTTTATATGTTGTGCAAGTCTATAGAACAGTATCCTGAGATAGAAATTATTCCACAAACAACAAATGATTGGAAAAAGCCTTATCAGGTAAACTTTGCAAAAAAAGTAATTGAATGGATGAAAAATAAATTCCCAACAGTAAAAATATTAGATCATGAAACTATACAATTGGAAAATGGAACTGATTATATCAAAGGACAAGATGCTCACCGTAATAGTATAATTACAAAATATTATGATAACGGTCAATCTGTAGATGCAATAATATCTGGCGTTAACAAAAAACCGCCTAAGCATATCACAGATACTTTCTTTAATAATGACGGCGATTTACAAGCCGGTCCTGACGATGATAGGTCTACATGGAAACCACAACGGATTAAAAAAACGCATAAAGAAATAATTAATCCTTTAATCAATATTGACAAAAAAGGAATAGCTGAATTATGTGAAAAATTAGATTTAACAGATACACTTTTTCCAATCACAAGAAGCTGTGAAAATGTACATGCTAGTAAGACAAATAATTTTACTACACACTGCGGAGAATGTTGGTGGTGCCATGAACGTGATTGGGGATTTGGAAGATTAATATAAAGGAGAATAATTAATGAAGAAAAAAGTTGCAATGATAGGTGTTGGCAAACTAGGTGAACCTTGTGCTGAAGCCATGTCAGAATATCATGACGTTGTAGGTTATGATGTATTACCAAGAACACCAAAGTTTCCAATCAAAGAATCAATTCAAGAAGCAGTTGCTGATAGAGATCTTATTTTTATTGCCGCTCCTACACCTCACAATGCCAAATATGATGGAAGACATCCTACAGCACACTTAGACAACAAAGATTTTGATTACACTATTGTAAAAAACATTCTTAAAGAAGTAAACAAATTTGTAAACAAAAAACAGTTGGTAATTTTAATTTCAACAGTGCTTCCAGGAACAGTGAGAAGAGAGCTTGAACCATTAATAACAAATGCAAGATTTGTTTACAATCCATATTTGATTGCTATGGGCACAGTCAAATGGGATTTCTTAAATCCAGAAATGGTCATGATTGGCACAGAAGATGGATCAGAAACTGGTGATGCCAAAGAACTTGTAGACTTTTATAAAACCATGATGCAGAATGATCCAAGATACGTTATTGGCACATGGGATGAATGTGAATGTATCAAAGTATTCTACAACACATTTATTTCTGCAAAAATATCATTGGTAAACATGATACAAGATGTTGCTGAAAAACAAGGCAACATAAATGTGGATGTTGTTACCAAAGCACTTGCTGATTCCGATCAAAGAATTATGGGACCAAAATACATGACAGCAGGTATGGGTGATGGCGGCGCCTGTCATCCAAGAGATAATATTGCACTGCGTTACATGGCAGAAAATTTAGGACTGGGTTACGATTTGTTTGATGCTGTAATGAAAGCAAGAGAAATACAAGCAGAAAATCTTGCTAAGAAATTAGTCAGTTATGGCAATCCTGTAATCATTGTTGGTAAAGCATACAAACCAAATGTCAAATACATTGATGGATCTTACAGCATACTTGTGGGTCATTATGTAGAACAAAATGGAACACAACTGTATTATCATGATCCTTTGTGTGGAGAAACTGCACCAGAAACAGCAGGACCATACACTTACTTAATGGCACATGATCCATCAGTTTCGTTTTTGATGAGCAAGAAACCCACTGAAGGTGAAGACATTAGCATAGCATTTCAACCAGGATCAGTCATTGTTGATCCATGGAGAAAAATGAAATCAGTGGATCAATGTCAAGTGGTTTCATATGGTAACACAAGAACTGACAAAAAGCCTGAGCTAGTAGTACTGCCTGTTAATAATAAAACAGCATAAATACTAGTATGAAATACATTGAGCTAATCACAGAAGCCCCAAATCCTGACAAAGAACAGGCACAGCGTGATTTAGATAGACTGAATTATATCAATACCTATCTAAAAAACAATCCTGCTGAGTTGGGTAGGTTTCACAAAGCACTTAGACAAAAAGAAAGAGAACAAAAAGTTGCCGCAGGAGATATGGATGCTGATGATATTTTACCAAAATTAGATCTAAAAAGAACTGATCCAGAAAGAGATCACAAGCCTCTTGTGAAACGTTTCATTGAAGCCATGGTACAAGCAGAAGGTGACGAAGATGACATGATCAACTTTGTTAACACATATGGCAAAGTCAGTTACATAGACACAGCAAAATTAAGAACTGAAGGTGTAAGACAAGATATTAAATCATGGTTAGGCGGACGTGGTGAAGTGAGTGATCAATTCATTTACAGTTTGTTTTTTAGTTTGTTTCCAAAAGACTCTTATGGTGGTCCGGGAGAAACTGCTATGGCATTGTTATCTCCATCAATCACAAGACCAGAAGGTAACAAAGGTGATTTAATTATTGACAAAGTCAAAGTAGAAGTCAAAGGAGAAGCACCACAAAGTAAAAAAGGTGGTGGCGGTGGTAGATTCAAAGATGAAGCCACAAGCATCGGTACTCCTAACATCAAACCAATATATGATAAAGTTTTAGCCAAACAACCAGATATAAAAGTTGACGGATTTGATTTACCAACACATGACAGAATATCTTCCAGCACAAGAGATAAAGTTTTCAGCAACAAGTTTCCATTATTAAATGTTGCAAGAGCAATTGATCTTGTTGACAACAAACTAGCAGATGACTTTATGAAAGAAATGTTAACAAAAACATTTGTGAAGTCAGCAGAAAACTACAGTAGTTTATTTAAGAACTGGAGACAGATGAATCATGCTCAGTTGAATCGTGCCGCAACAAAAATGAGCTATTTGAATTACAAAACAGAATTAGATGCCAAAGGTTTTGAACACATTCTGTTAATTAACAAACCAAAAGAAGTGTCACTATATTTTAATACAAATGATTTTGATACAGCAAGAGAGCTATTTAAGTTAGGATCAGTAGACTTTGGTGACAAACAAAACATGGGCGCCGCCCAAGTGTCATTATAATCACTAAAACATAGTATAAAGTTTAAGATTTTAAATTAAATAATAATGTTATGAAACTACGAGATTACATTCTAGGTATACCTATCTTTATAATATTAATGTATATCATTATAAGCAAAGTGCTATTTGGTAGTTCAATACCAGAATTTCACAAAGCAGAAAAAACTTGGTTAACATTTTCCAGTTACAATCGCACTGACACTGGTCATTTATCATTAATGAATCAAAGAGGATACGGAGTATATCCTGCTGAACCAATTGTACATTCGTGGGAAATAAAAAACAACAGTAACCAAGAGTTTCACGGCATAGTTAATTTAATTTTAGAAAAGCAAGATAACTCAATAAAAATGTATTACACATTTAACAATTTGAGAAACGAAATAAAAATACCTCCAGGGGCAACAGTACGTGTCACATTACTTGGATATCTTAATCCAGAAATTTTATTAACTGATAAACTTAAAAACTATTACAATAGATCACTATCAATTAGTTTAGTTGTACATGATATAAATGAGTATGATACCTTTTATTGGGACTCTAGAAGTTATTATTTTGCACATGAACATTATAATCCAGAAACAGATGATTACAAATTAGCATCAATTCAATTTATTAATGAAACATGCAGTCAATTAAAAGAAAAATATGCTGTAAGATGGAATATACAACCAAAAATTTGTTACAACAGAAATCAAGATAGTAACGTAAGCAATGTAGATGTTAAAGCAGGATCATCACCTGCTCCAATGTCAATTCCTTATTAAAACAGTTAAACTATTTCTTCAACAATACCTAATACTTCTGCTAAGAATAACACTGCACCAGCCAGCATCATAAACAATCCTGAATCAGCAATAAAAATATCTGAATACATGTTTGCTGACCACAAGACATAACCTGCCCAGCCTAACAATCCTGATGCTACAAATCTAAAAATGCTTTTGATTATACTAACTGAAAAATGACCTTTGCCTGGATCTTTTGTTGCGATTTTCATTTTGATTTTATCCATTCTAAGAAATGACTTTAACACTACTTGGAAGGCCTTGCTGTGAACTCACCTCCAACTTTCGGATAGCAGATCACATCTATAATTTTGCAAGGTTTAGATATGAAACCTACTTCCAACCACCTCCATCTAAACCGAGCCACTTGGCCGCTTAAAAGACTTTAGTGTGCATTACCCCCCTGCCGAAGAGTTATTCTGCCACAAGTGCTAAGACTTAATTACTTTCTTAGTTTGTGTTAAAGTTAATAGTAATATAACACAAGAGAGTATTCTTGTCAACCTTTTTTTAAATTATTTTTTAAATGGATTTAAGCCTTTGATCTTGTCTGAAACACCTTTTGTGGCCTGTTTAGTTTTGTTGGCCATAGATTTAGTCAAACCTTTTGCTTTGCCTGTGACATCTGGCATTTTAGGCATTTTGATCTTGGGCATTTTAATTTTATCAAACATAATAAATTCCTTTATTTGAAGTTGTATTTATTTCAGTTTTTTATCTTTTTGTCGTTGTACCACTTTTTCAATTGGGAATAGAATCACGTTTTTGTACTGTAACAAACTGATTCTCCACTTTAAATAATCAATATATTTCATTGCTTTTTTTATTTATAATAGCACTTTTTGAAGATAAATAAACAGGAACAATATATAATTAAATCAAAGGTTGCAAAAAATTAAAAAATATTATATAGTACAATCTGTTTTTTAAACAATCCAAAAGGAAGGATAATAACATGAAAAAAACAATAGCAATCATCGTGGCGGCAGTTGTGGTAGTATTAGCATGGCTATTTTGGCCATCAAAACCAGCTGAAGCCTCTGAGATTGAAGTTGGCAGTGCCAAAGTGGAATTCTATGGTACTTTGAACTACAAGCTCAGCAACGATGAAAATTCAAGTGGTAACACTTATACCAAAGCCGAAAACAACGGTTCAATTCTAGGAGTGAATGTGTCTGAATCAATCACAGACGGCATTTCTGGTTTTGCCACAGTTGAATTAGGTTTAGATGCTGATGACAGCAACAACAATCCATTGGACTCAAGACTGGCTTTTGCTGGTATTGACTTTGGAACAATTGGTGCCATTTCAGCAGGTAGACAATCATCTCCATTCACGTCAAACATCTCCGGTCACACAGATGTGTTTGAAGTGTACGGTTCGGGTGCAGATCAAAGTTTATTTGTACGTGACACAAACACTATTGCATACAGCAATAAAGTTGGTGCACTGACATTTGATGGTTTGGTCAAAATAGATGGCTCAACAGGCCAAGACGGTATTGATGTGCAAGAAGGCACAGTGTCAATATCAGAAGGCATGGTTTCAGCATCAGCAGGTGCTTCAAGAGACAGAGTCAATGATATCAACTATTATGGTGCAGGTGCCACAGTGGATCTAGAAATAGCCACAGTTGGTTACACTCACACTATCAAAGATGCGGCAACAGACGTTACTGCCAATGAATACATTGTGTCAAAAAACATTGATGCAACCACATTCACAGGCGGTTACGGCAAAGTTGAAGATTCAACAGCCTACTACACAGCAGGTGTATCTCACAACTTTAGCGAACAGTTGTCATCATATGTGGAATATCAACAGCAGGACAACACCGGTGCCACACTGGACACTGAAAGTTATTCAGCTGGTATCAAGTTCACATTCTAATACATTGTGATAAAAACATTAAAGCCCGCTCCGGCGGGTTTTTTTGTGGCTGTTATGAATAATTGAGAGTATTGGTTGTTGTTTTGTTTGCTGTGCAACGTGACAGACATACTGTACACTTGTTGTGTTTACCAGCAAAACTGTCAGGCAACCATGCTGTGTAGAGATTGTGTTCAAGCATGTCAAGTATGGTGTTGCTCTCACTTAGATGGTTAAAATCTTTTCCATACATATTTTCAAATTTGTTTTTCCATACAAACCAGTGCAATGAGTCTTTCTTCCATCCACCTTCATCTTGAGAAGCCCAAAAGCAACAAGGCCACAGTTTGCCCCATTGATCTACAAACAGATAACCTTCTTTGGTTGTTCTACAGTCTATGGAAACAGATTGATCTTGATCCAGTGTGTGCCATGATTTGGTCTGTTGTTCTATTGTTACAAGGTCACTGGCTTCTGCTGGTTTTATGGTAAAACCTTGTTGTTTGATTTTTTGATCCACTTTGTTTATTTTGGGTGAATATTTTTTAGAGTCCACATTTATTGTGCTGTCTGGTTTTGAAAAACGATTGCTCACAACAGTGGAGAACTGTGTGAATCCCATTTTTTTAGACAGCTCACGTGCCTGCTCCACCTGATGCTGATTGTGATCAAATATAATGTACTTCCATTCAGCTGTTCCTCCAGCATCTATAAACGCCTGTGCGTTGGCTATTATGCGATCAAAGTCGGTGTTGATTCTGTACAATGCATTTGTGTCTGCCAACCCATCAATGCTGAATCTTATTTTGAGCTTGTTTTTATGTGCCAGTTTGCGATAGAATTTTGGTGTTCTTGCACCACCGTTTGTTTCCATAAACACATCTTTGTAGTACTGCAAACCAATGTCTATTATTTGTTCTATGTTGGGATGACTGACTGCATCGCCAGTGGTACCACAAAATGATGCTGTGATGTTGCCAGCATGTGAACCCAATCCCTGTGCTATGGTTTCAAACAGTGCAGGTGATATGCTGGTCAAATGCAATTGATTTGTATCTCCACTGTGTTGCCATTCCAACATCTGTGTTCTAACACAACCCGGGCAACCTGCGTTGCAACGATTTGTTATGTTGAATTCTATGTAGTTGATCTGTTCCGGAGCAATCATTCTATACGTATTTATTGATTATGTAAATACTGTTATGAACAAACAACAAGTGTTAGACAGTTTAAAACAGTTGATTCCTTACAAAAAATACGAAAACACCGGTGAAGAAATCACACATATCAAACAGGTGCTAGGCCCTGATCGTGTGTTCAACGACAGATCCATCTGTGCTGTGTTGTCTGCTATTCATGAGCTCACCAACGATGCAGACATCAAACAGTTGGCACTGGAAGCCATATGGATGTCAGGACGTATGCACGAAAGCATCAGGCTCAGCAAATCCAGATCAGACATATGGTTGGAAGTGCTGGATCCATCACACCCGGAAAACAACAAACACAAAAAATAAGGCGACGCCTTTACTTGCGGATTGTATCCGCATTTAGGTCCCTCGGCGGTTATCAAGAGTAAGAGGCATCCAATTTCCTTTATTCTACTAGATCGGGCAGGCCAACGGTGCAAGAGATATCTCTCAAATCTAGTCAACCGCACACAGGCTACTCAGAATACATCCAGTCTAGAAGTCATGATCCAGATTCCGCAGATTTCAGTCACTGTTGTCACAGTAGTCAAAAGTACTAACCCTGCTGTCAGACTTGCTGTAAGGTGCTTAAAATGTGTTTAAAAGGTGTTTTTAACGTGTGGATATGCTAGATCATTCTTCACAGCCTCTCAACGGTGGATCACGCTCAGGAGGGCGTGGTGGGTTTCCGCGGCGTTTTCACATACATTGCTCTCTTACAATAAACGGGGTCACATACAATTGGTCGTATGCTATTTGCTGAGCCTGTTGACAATACGATCATGTAATGACACTTTTTCAGTTATCACATATCCTTTGGCTCCGTTATATGGATTCTGCATATAACTTTCATTAGTCCAGTAATGTTTCAAGAAAACAAATGTGCCATTGGACAGTTTTATTGGATACCAAGCAAATGCTTTCTTCCATCTTGATCGTAATTGTGGAAGATTCATAAAATGAAGTCTAAATTTTCCAACTTTTCAATTGGTCTTTGGTAGGCTTCATTGGTTTGAGCTTTTCTATTTTGCCACCTTTTTCCAAAAACTTTTTCATCTTTTCATCTAATTGACGTTGTAGTTCTTCTGGTGATGGCTTTACATAGTCTCTTTTAATTGTCATAACTGATTACTTTCGCAGAAACCTTTTGGCCACTGCAATAGGATTTTTTAAACCTTCGTATGTTTGATCAATAAACCCAATATGCTTTTCTAATTTGTCTGTGAGTTTATCTAGTTTTGTTTCTATTCTTGACATTTTCTCGTCTAGTTTATTAATTTGTTTTTGAATAAATTCTTCTTGTGTCATCATTTTTTACTATTTAGTATGCTGAGTGTGGCTTCCACAATTTCTTCAATTGAATACTTGCCATACATCTTTTTTTCTAATTCCTTGTCTACTTTTTTGTAATTGCCTTTTTCTGGAATCACATGTCTAACTCCGCCTCTTGGATCTTCCATGTCTCCTTTGCGTCTTGGAATCAAATGCACATGTGGCCACATCACAGTTTGCCCTGCTTCTGCTCCAATGTTCTGTCCTATGTTGTAACTGTCACAATAACCTTTTTGTACCCAATCATAACCCCAAGCATAGGCGG
>Ga0255772_10001219_pt1 | contig 25662 bp, 20 predicted proteins | sample 071ome_34_FD_179970 | JGI IMG/M metagenome (GOLD analysis project Ga0255772, IMG submission 179970) | Coastal salt marsh microbial communities from the Groves Creek Marsh, Skidaway Island, Georgia - 071411BT metaG (version 2) | ecosystem: Environmental > Aquatic > Marine > Intertidal zone >...
GTCTTTCTATTTATCATTTTATTCTCTTTAATTGTAAATCTGAAATATCACTACAACTAAGTTGATCCATTATCTGACTTAATTGTTTTTTAAGCATAGTTATAGTATGTGTTCCGCCATTCTTTCCTAATGCAGAAACTCCATACATAAATGTTCTTCCAAGGAAACAAAAATCTGCTCCACATGACATTACTCTTGCAACATCTGCTCCACCTCTGATTCCACTATCCATCATAATTTTTATTTTATTCTTATATTTTGGAATTATTGAATTCATAGAGTCAATAGTAGCTTGTCCAACATCTACTTGCCTTCCTCCATGGTTTGAAACAATAATTCCATCAAGCCCAATATTGTAAGCTTTTTCTACATCATGAATTGATTCAACACCTTTTATTACAAGCTTTCCTTTCCAATTATCACGAATCTTTTTGATTTTTTCTTCATTTAATCTACCAGAAAAAGTTATATCCATAAATTTCGCTAACTGATTTAAATTTAAATTCTCTGGCATATATGGTTTTAAAATTTCAAAATTTGGTTGACCATTCTTTAAAGTTTGTATTAACCATTTTGGTTTTTTTATTGCTTCTAGAATATTTTTAATACTCATTTTTGGAGGCATAGATAATCCATTTCTTATATCTCTTGGTCTATATCCAAAAGAAGGAACATCTGAGAGTATGACTAATACAGGACAACCTGCATTTTCAGCTCTTTTTAGAATATCTATAGTTACTTCTTCTTTAGCAGGATGATATAATTGAAACCAAGCATTTCCCTCAGTAATTTCAGAAATTGTTTCAATACTAGATGTTGTAACTGTACTCAAAATGAATGGAATGTTATTATCAAATGCAGCTTTTGCTAAAATTTCAGGAGACTTAGGCCACATTAGACCTTGCAACCCAATTGGAGATATTCCAAATGGTGCATCGTAATTTTTTCCAAAAAGCTCAGTTTTTAGATTTGTAGTTTTATAATCAATTAAATACTCTGGTTTAAGTTCAATTTTTCTTATTCTTTCAGTGTTTTTTTTGATATTGACATCTTCATTGCAGCCTCCATCTAAATATTCAAATGCAAATTTTGGAATTCTTTTTTTTGCTAGTTTACGTAAATCTTCTACTGAGGGATATCTGTTGTCCATTAAAATATTATTTATTTAAATCAAAAATTTTAGTCATTAAAACCCATTTAGAGCCCTTATCAGAGTGAGGCAAAGCTTGTTGATAATTCCACATCAATTCTTCCCATTTTTGAACTTTAGGATTTTCTAAATCCATTTTTAATTTTTTTTCAAAAGAGAATGTTTTATCAACTTCAATTATCATAAAAAGTCTATTACCAGTATTATATATTTCCGCATTTATAATTCCTGAGTCTTTTAAGCTTTTAGTTATTTCAGGCCATATATCTTTGTGATAATCTTTATACTCTTTAATCTTATTTACATCATCTTTAAGATCCAATGCTAAACAATATTTTTTCATTTTATTGATTAATTAAAGCTCTATCAAGATGAGTATAACCACCATCGATATAAATAAGTTGACCTGTAGTGTGACTTGAACGCTCTGAAAGTAAAAAAACCACTGTATTAGCAATTTCTTCTACAGTTGTCATTCTTTTTTCTAGTGGGATATTGTTTTCTATTGATTTTAGCTTTTTATCTGGATTTTCACATTGATTTATCCATTTTTCATACAGCGGGGTTAGACATTCTGCTACAATAACAGAGTTTACTCTAATCGAATATGGCAATAATTCAACAGCCCATTCTCTCGTAAGAGCATTTCTTCCTCCGTTAGCAGCAGCATATCCAGATGTTTTTCCTTGTCCAGTTGTTGATACTTTTGATCCAATATTAACAATCGATCCCTTATTTTTCTTTAATTCAGGAAGAACAAGTTGGGCCATTTTATAATAATGTGCCAAATTATTTTTAATCGAAGAAAGAAAATCTTCATAATTCCCGTTTTCTAGTCCTATTCCATCGTTAACACCTGCGTTATTCACTAAACCATCAATTCTTCCAAATTCTTTTATAATTTCATTTACAGCTTTTTCGCACTCATCTGGTTTGCTAAGTTCTGCAAAAGCATATCCAATTTCATTTCCATTTTCTATATAATTTGACACTTCTTTTAAAATATCTTTTTTATTTCTTCCAATAATTACTGGAATCGCTCCTTCATTAACTAAAAGATTAACAATACCTGCACCTATTCCTTTTGAACCTCCAGTTACTACAATTACTTTTTTGTTTAACAGTAATTCCATACTACAAATTATAAATTTTAATAGCATTAGTGCCCATAATATTGTCTATTATTTTTTTTGAGCAATTCTCAAGATAATTATGAATTATTTTTATTGTTTGATTGTATGATGCTGCAACCAAACATACTGGCCAATCTGATCCAAACATAATTCTTTCTGTTCCAAAGCAATTAAAAATAACATCTAAAAATGGTATAAAATCATTGTTATTGAATTTAAAGTTTTGTGTTTCAGTAACCATTCCTGAAATTTTACAACTAACATTGTGATTTTCAGATAATAGTTTAATACCATATTTCCACTCATCTGAAATTGGTTTTGAAATATTTGGTTTTGCTATGTGGTCTAAAATAAATGTTTGATCTGGAAACTTTTTTACTAGTTCTACAGCATTCATGATTTGATGAGGATATATAAGTAGATCGAATGTTAGATTATATTTTTTTAGTTTGCTGATTCCATGTTGAACATCTTTTCTAAGTAAATAATTTTTTTTTTCTGCTTGAACAATATGTCTTAGTCCTTTAAAACAAGGGTTTATTGAAAAATGTTCTAAGCGATTATCAATATTATCAGAAGTTAAATCAATCCATCCAACTACACCCTTAATAAAAGAATTGGAGCGTGCACAATTAATTAAAAATTGTGTTTCAATTTCAGATTGGTCAGCTTGAACTGCAATGCATCCATCAACTCCATTTTCATTTAGTATTGGTTCTAAATCTTTGGGCAAAAAATTTTTTCTAATTATTGACATTGAATCATCAATCCATGAATCTCTAACAGAATCATAATTCCAAAAATGTTGATGACTATCAATTACCATATTTTTTACAAATCTGTCTTGACGCACCTAACTTTTCAATTCCTAATTCCATTACATCTCCATCTTTCAAATATTTAGCAGGGTTAAGACCAAGACCCACACCAAAAGGGGTTCCAGTTGAAATTACATCGCCTGGGAGTAAAGACATATATTGACTTATATAACTAACTACATATTCTACATTAAAAATAAAATCTGAAGTACAACTATTTTGCATAGTTTCTCCATTAAGTTTCAACCATAATCTAAGATTATTAGGATTTTCTATTTCATCACGAGTAGCTAAAAATGGACCTAAAGGAGCAAAGCTGTCGCAACTTTTACCTTTTACCCATTGACCAGATCTTTCTAACTGAAATTCTCTTTCACTAATATCATTATGAAGCATATATCCAGCAACATAATCTAAAGCATCATCTTTACTTACATAGCTTGCTTTTTTTTCTATAACTATTGCTAATTCAACTTCCCAATCAGTTTTTGAACTATTCATAGGTATAATCACAGGGTCATAAGGACCAACTATTGCTGAACTAGCTTTGAAAAAAAGAACCGGTTCCTCTGGAATATCCATACCACTTTCAGCAGCATGTTGTGCATAATTAAGTCCAACGCAAACTATTTTGGAGGGTCTGGCAATAGGTGGACCAATTCTTACACTATCAATAATAATTGGACATACATCTTTATTTTTTTTCAACCAATTTTTTAGTTTTAAAATTCCTTCATTTGCAAAAAAATCTTCATTGTAATCTTCTACAAATGATGAAACATCTAATCTTGTATCATTATCCAAAAGAATACCTGGTTTTTCATTGTCAATTTCTCCAAATCTTATAAGTTTCATAATTAATTATTTTGAGTTAAGCTTTATAAATCCCCCATCAATATTGTAATTTGAGCCTGTTATAAAACTGGATTCATTAGAGCATAAAAACAAAGCTAAATCAGCAATTTCATTTGGTTTTCCCATCCTTCCAATTGGTTGTGTTTTCGAAAGATTTTCAAATATTTTCTTTTCTTTTCCAGGATATTTTTTTTTTATAAATCCATCTACAAAGGGAGTGTGAACCCGAGCAGGAGAAATACAGTTACATCTGATATTATAATTCAAATAATCTTTTGCAATAGAATATGTCATACTAAGTACAGCACCTTTTGACATTGAATAAGCAAATCTGTCATAAATTCCAACTGATGAAGCTATTGATCCTATATTAAGTATTACTCCATCATGATTTTTTTTCATGGATTGTATACATGCCTTTGTACAATTGTAAACACCTTTTACGTTGATATTATATAGTTTATCTAATTCATCTTCATTACAATTTTCAATATTTCCAACATGAGCTATACCGGCATTGTTAACTAAAATATTAATTTGAGTTTTTTTATTAATCTTTTGTACAATATTTTCTACTTCATTTAAATTAGACACATCGCATTTGTGTATTGTAGCTTCAAATCCTTTCTTTTTAATTTCATCAACAGTTTTTTTACCATTATTTAGATCTGTGTCAATGATATTGACAAAAGCTCCTTTTTCAGCAAATGTTGTTGCAATTGCTTTTCCAATTCCACTAGCTCCGCCAGTTATTAAAGCAACTTTATTTTCTAAAGAAAATTTAATATTCATAGAATCTATTTATAAAGAAATTCCTCTTTTCCAAGGTATAAAATCATTTTGATTTAATCTTCTGGCTTTTACTTCTTTTTCTCCACTAGCTACGCACACTATAAAATTCAACAACTCTTTTGCACATTCATCAATACTTTTTTTACCATCTATAATTGATCCGGTATCAAAATCTATTAGATCACTCATTTTATTAAATACATGTGTATTAGATGAAATTTTTAAAACTGGCACAGCTGGATTTCCTGTTGGTGTGCCTAAACCGGTTGTAAATAAAATAATATTTACACCAGATCCAGCCAGTCCAGTTGTTGATTCAACATCATTACCTGGGGTACACAACAGATTTAAACCACTAATTTTAATTTGTTCAGTATAGTCTAAAACATCTACAATTGGAGAGGTACCTCCTTTTTTTGCTGCACCAGCAGACTTAATCGCATCTGTAATCAATCCATCCTTTATATTTCCTGGGGATGGGTTTGCGTAAAAGCCAGAACCAACCTCAGCAGCTTTTGAATTATAGTTAGTCATTAATTCATTAAATTTTGTTGCTATTTCAAGATTCTGACATCTATTTATTAACTCTTGCTCGACACCGTTTAATTCAGGGAATTCAGAAAGAATCGCAGATCCTCCCAATCCTATGATTATATCAGAAACTAATCCTAATGTTGGATTTGCAGAAATTCCAGAAAAACCATCAGATCCTCCACATTCTAGCCCAATTGTAAGTTTACTTAAAGGAGCAGGAGATCTTTTAATTTTATTAACTTTTATTAATCCAACAAATGTTTTTTTTATTGCTTCAGCAATATATGTAGATTCAGATTTACTATTTTGTTGCTCTAGATAATAGATTGGTTTTTTAGAATTAGGAGAAATTTTATTAATTGCTTTTTTCATTAGACTTATCTGTGCATGTTGACATCCTAAACTTAAAATTGTTGCTCCTGCAACGTTTGGATTATTGATATAGCCTGCAAGCAAATTACAAAGAGTTATAGAATCATATTTTGAACCGCCACAGCCACCATCGTGTGTTAAAAAATAAATACCATCAACATTTGGAAATAGAGGGTTACTTTTTTTCTTATAACTACCGTGATTAAGTTGAGTATTTAGAATATCTTCCTCCGAACACCCCTTTTTGTATTTATTTATTAATTCACTTAAATCATAATCCTCATCATCAAAGCTTGAATAGCCTAAGGATTTAATTATATTTTTTTTAATTTTTTCAATATTTCTGTTTTGACAAAAAACTAATGGAATTATCAGCCAATTATTTTCTGTACCTACTTTTCCATCACCACGATGATATCCTAAAAATGACATTTTTGAAAAATTCTCAGTACTGGGAGGAATCCATTTTTGTTTGGATTCTTGTTTTGGAATTTTATAATCTTCAGTTTCATGAATAATATTTAAAGTACTAATCAGCTCTCCAATCATTATTCTTTTTTTTGCTTTACCTACAACAACTCCATACATAAATATTGGATCACCTACTTTTAAGTTTTCAATTGAAAATTTATGTTTTGCTTTTATATTATTCTTGAGTTTTAAGGATGGATTTAGATTGATAATTTCATCCTTTTTTAAATCTTTTAAAGCAACTATTATATTGTCTTTTTCGTGTATTTTAAGTACTCTTTTGTTCAAGTTATTGTTAAAATAAAAAAAAGTAAACTATAAAAGTATAAATGTTTAATTAATATTATTTTTCATCTTTGCATAAAGATTTAGTTTACATGAAAAATTTTTTAATTTTCAATTTATTGATAATACTTTTTCTATCATGTGCTAATATTTCGTCTGAACCTAAACTTGGAAAATATAGAGCCGAAATGATAACTATGGATGGCTCAATTCTTCCATTTAATTTTGAACTTCTAAAAAAATCAGAACAACTTATAATGAAAGTTGAAAATGGTGAGGAAACTCTTATTTATGATGAAATAAGAATAGAATCAGATTCAATTAAAATCTTTATGCCTCCATTTGATGCAGTGATTATAGTTAAATCAGAGGGAGAATATTTAAATGGAAGATATTTAAAGGAAGAATCTGGTATAGAAACACCATTCAAAGCTTTTTTAAGTAATGAGCCTAAATTTAGATCTAATATTAATGCAAATATTGATTTAAATGGAAAGTTTAAAACTGAATTTAGGCCTGAAAAACCCTACCCAGGTTTAGGATTATTTACTCAGAATGGAAACTTAATCTCTGGTACATTTAAAAAGAATTCAGGTGATACAAGGTATCTGTCAGGTATAGTTTCAGGAGATTCAATTTATATGTCAACTTTTGATGGGGCACATCCTTATTTAATTAAAGCGGTTAAGATAGGTGATACGATTGAAGGTAATTTGTATTATCAAAGTAATTCAATAACTAAATTTTGGATGGTTAGTGATGATAATTATGAACTTCCCAATAAGAAAGAATTAACCAAGTTAAAAGAAGGATATAATACCATTGACTTTAGTTTTAAGAATACGAAAGGAGAAATGATAAGTTTTTCAGATGATGAATTTAAAAACAAAGTTAACGTTATTCAAATCATGGGAACATGGTGTCCAAATTGCCTAGATGAAACTCAGTTCTTTTTATCCTATTTAAAAGAAAATAAATTTGAAGACTTATCATTTATAGCATTAAGCTTTGAAGCTGCAAAAACCGAAGAAAAAGCTATGAAAAGAGTTCAAAGTTTAATTGATAGGTTTGACATTCCTTATCCAGTTTTATTAGCTCAATATGGTAGTACTGACACAAAGCTTGCAGCTGAAAAACTCCCAATGCTTGATGGAATTCGTGCATATCCGACAACTATTTTAGTTGATAAAAAAGGAAATGTAAAAAGTATTTATACAGGATTTGATGGACCTGCTACAGGAAAAGCTTTTGAAGATTTTAAGAATAATTTCAACCAAGAAATTGTAGAGTTATTAAACCAATAAGAATAAAACGGCTATACTATAAAGTATAACCGTTTTATTATTTTAGTAGCGGGAGCAGGACTCGAACCTGCGACCTTCGGGTTATGAGCCCGACGAGCTACCTACTGCTCTATCCCGCGATGTGGATGGCAAATATAAAATAAATTTTTAAAACTGTATCTAGAATAAACTCTCTAGATAAATTTTGATAATAACTTATCATCCCAAATTCCCCAGAAAGCTCCTACATCACCCTCACTATCAATTTTCCAAGATTCATCAAATGATGAAAAGTAGAATATTTCAATATTATCTTGTTTTGACCATCTTTGAGTGTTCAAAAAATATTTTAAAAAATTCTTTTCAGACGGAAAGGATCCCTCATAGTTAGTTCCTTTGCTTGGCCAACCTGTTTCAGTTATAATTACTCTTTTTCCATTACCAACATCTCTTGCATGGTAATACATTTGTTTCATGTATATCAGTGAGTAATCTATATCACATCCTTCCCAAAAAGGATAACAATTTGTAAGAATAACCTCACATGCTTCAGTTATATTTGGTCTTTCTGAAAATTCATAATAAGCATCGACATATCCAACAGGAACATCAGCGTTAATTCCCTCTTTCGCATGATTGATATAACTTATAAGTTCTTCTTCACTTATGTCTTTCCTGTACATTACTTCATTTCCAACAGCAGCAATATCAACATATCCATCATTGCACAACTTGATTAAATTTTCAACTTCACAATCATTCTGCTCTTTATCTTTTCCTAACCAAGCTCCAACTAATGTTTTAAAGCCTAAATCTTTAGCCAATACAGGGATTCTAGAGTTTTCATCAGAACAGGAAAAAGTTCGTATCCAACTCACATAAGGTTTAATTATTTCTAATTTTTCTAAAATTTGCTTATCTGAAATCTTTGATCCCGGTTTTTGATTTTCATCATAAACACTAAAGCAAATTCCATGAATCTTTCCTTTTAGTATTTTTTTACAATAGGTTTTTAATTCTTTAACACTTAATTTATTAATGTCTAATCCAGCAAGAGACATTAATCTTTCTTCTCTATATGACATATTATTTTTTATTTAATAATTTCTTTATTTCATTAGCTCTTTTCTCATTAATCTCGTAATCTTTCATTAAGTAGATTGCTATAAAAATTCCTATGATTGGGATAATTGTATAAAAGATTCTCATTCCATCAATTGCAAATTCAGTTACATTTTCAGCATCAAAGCCGACAAATTGTAAAGTTAATCCACTTAAAAGCCCTGCAACTCCAAACCCTAATTTTACCATCCACCAATATACTGCACCAAGAACACCTTCTCTTCTAGTTCCATTTTCAAGTTCATCCAAGTCACAGATATCAGCTGTCATTGACATCATAATTGTAAATAAGCTACCTATACCAAAAGAATGGAAAGGCAAAGCGTATAAAAACATGTAAGGTTTTCCTGGAATAAATAAAAACCAAAATAAAACATAACCTATAACTGAAACTAACTGAGACACTATAAATGCTTTCTTTTTTCCTATTTTTCTCGAGATATAAGTTATGAGAGGTATCACAAAAAATGAAGTAATAAGTGCACCAATTGAACCATGAAGAGCTGGCCAATATCCTGCAGCTGTTGTATCACTGCCAAATAGATAATGAACTATTATTAAAAAAGTAAACGGAGCAATTACTTGAAAAGAATTAAATACCAAAAAAGTAGCAATTGCTATTCTTCTAAAAGGTTTAATCTTAAAAGCTCCAAAAGCAGTAATAAAAATATCTTTAATACTATTACCAATATTTGCTGCATTTATTGGAACGAAATCTGATCTATCCATTGTTGATTTACTTCTAATAAATATTGCTGGAGCGATAGCAAAAAGAGTACAGGCAATAGCTACCCAAATAGATAATTCTCTAACACCCTGATCAGCACCATCCGGATAAATCTCTGGGTCATACAGAATTATCCAAAACCAAGGTGCAATTACCCAGGCCCACTGTCCAATAAACTGTGCAATTGCCATGATTTGAGTTCTTTCATGAAAATCATCACTCATTTCATAGCCCATTGCAACATAGGGAACACTAAATATTGTTAAACCAAGATAAAAGACTAACGACCAAAGTAGAAAATAAATAAAGTTATATGTTAAATCGTTTTCTGCATAAATCTGCCACATAGCAATGTATGATATACCCATTAATATTCCACCTATCAATACATATTGTCTTCTACGCCCCCATTTTGATTTAGTATTATCAGAAATGAAACCCATTAGAGGGTCTGTAATCGCATCAAATAGTCGTGGAGCAAATTGTAATATACCCCACATGATTGCAGCAAATCCTAAGTCTTGAATTAATACAATTATAAAAATACCAAGTGCAGCAGGGAACATTTGATTTGCTAACATCCCAAATCCAAAAGCAATTTTTTCTATGTTGGTAACTTTTGATTTCATTTTTAATTGTTGAAAAACTTCTTTATTACTTCAAATGTTTTCTTTTTATTTCTATTTATATCCACAATTCCCCAAAACTCTTCATTTGGGCTTCCATCATAAGGAACACCAATACTATTAGGTGCCCACCCACCAATATCTTGTTTTTCAGGATTACCTGCTTTCCACAACCCATCAACAAACTGAAAAATTACAAGCCCAGTTAATTTATCTTTCATTTTGAAAACATTTTTGATTATGTTGTGATTGGCTGCTGCTTGCGCATCTTCATTTATTCCTTTTTTAAATTCATTATAATCCTTTGTCATATAGCTATCACTTCCAGTTTCAGAAAAATAAAGTGGCAGATCACTTACTTTTTCCCACTCTTCAATTGCAGGAGTTGGATCATCCCATCTGTAAATATTAATCCCCCACATATCTATATTTGATCCCATTTCCCTGGCTTTTTTATTAGGAATTTCGCCATGTGCTGTTGAAACAGGATGATTTTTATCAATTTGTTTAATTTTTTTTGCAGCATTATTCATTGCTAGATACCAATTGTCAATATTCATATTAAACCATTCGGGATGATAATTATATTCATTACCTAACTCCCAAAGCAGTATTGCATTATGATCTTTATATTTATTTATATAATCGATATATGTTCCGTTTAAAATATCATAATATCCATTTTGATTATAACCAAAACTTGTAATTACTTTAATACCTGCTTCGTTAATTTTGTTCAAAATAGCGAGATCATCTATCGGAGAGTAAACTCGTATTGTGTTAATGCCAGCTTCTTGCATTAACAATAAATCTTTATCAATCGTACTAAAATTTCTTTTTGTTTTTCCAATGGGTACAGGATCATAACAGATGCCCTTTATAAAATATTCACTACCATTAACATTTAATTTGTTGTTTTCAATTTCAACCTTATTTACATCGACGGTTTGTGCAAGTAAAGCAAATATTAGAGAAATAAAAACAATTAATTTCTTCATTTATTTTTCTTATTTGGCGTTAATACATCTATCATCATATTTTTTCTTTTTCCTCTATATGTTTTTGAAATTTCCAAACCATTTCTTCCTAGGCCATTGAGTAGGCCTTTGTCTAAATTTTTCCACATTGCATATTTAGCTCTTCCATCAACAGTGAATAAACCAAAATGATTTTCTGATCCATTGGGGTTATTAAAGTCTTTCCATGGTTCATCAAAAGCTGAAAAATAGAAGATTGAAATATTATTCTTGTTACCATAATCAATAATATTTGAATAGTATAGGTATTGTTTATATTCATCAGCAGCTCTAGTTCCATTTTGACCATAATTATCAGATGAAATTGATGCCCAACCGGTTTCTCCTATGTGAATTGGTTTATTAACTCCTAATTTTTTAATGTAATTTTTTACTGATTCGAATTGGCTTATAGCATAATTGCTTGATCTTGTCATAGCATCCTTAACTCTTTCATCATTAGAACTGGATTCATTTACTGGAGTGCCTGTCCAAAAACTTGGATTGTAGTATGTGTCATGAAAAGGATATGTGTGAACGGAAACATAGTCAACTGTCTTAATTAATTCGTTGAGTTCCTTTTTATGATAAGCCTTGTCACCACCGCCCCAGGAGGCAAAGTTGTCAGAACTTGTAATCCATAAATCTTTATCCAATTTTCCATTTTTCTTGAGTTCTTGAAGGTGTTTTACCCATTTTAATATCACTTTTGGTTCAACAAAATATGATGTTGCCCAGTGTACCATTGCTTCATTTCCAACTGCTAAAATTTTAATAATTTCAGGATACTCATTAGCAAGTCTAACTGCCTCATTTATTTCTAAATTATTCTTCTTTAAATCTTCTTCAGAATGATTTGGGTTTGCAGTCCATGCATCTTTGCAATCAATCCAGATACCTAACATTAAATACATCTCAAAACTTTCATTCTCGTTTTTGAGCTCTTTGATTGCCTTAAGCACATTTGATGCATGTTCAAAATGAACATTATAAGTTCGTAAAACTCTATATCCAACAGCTGAAAGAATTTTAAGATCTTCTTTTATTTCATCAATAGTAGGTTGTAAATCTCTAGAAATTTTTCTGTACCCACCATAAGAAATTGCAGGGTAATCTTTATTTCCTAGAATTTCTTTAGCAGTTATTTTCATATTATTACTATTTTCTTTAAAACTGTATGTTAAAGTTGTTATTGAAATTAAAATGACAATAAAAACTTTAATTTTTTTCATATTACTTTATTTAATAATGAATACATTAATCTTTTTTATTTCGTTTGTTCTTTCAAATATTTTTTTACTATTGATTTGATCAATTTCATTACCATTAATTCTATTTTCTTCTCCATTTGAAAATGAAATTATTGTTTCAGCTTTATTTGATAGATGATAAATTACTGGCACTTGGCAAATACTAAATCCTAGTGATTTTTCTTCTAATTCAACATTTTGAATATGGTTGTTATAATCAACATATTTAAACTTGCTCTTGTCATTTATAAATTCATCTTTTCTCAAAATTGTTGTATCAAATGAAATTTTACCATCTTTAACTCTGACACCTAGCTCACCGAATCTACTTATAATGTCTTCCTTTACTTGACCGGTCATTCCAGGCTGTTGTGCCCCCCTTCCAAATGGTGTATGAGAATAAGGATCAGTCGGAAAAGCTCCATATAAATCAGGAGATTTGTTTACTCCAATACCTTCATTAATTTCAAAATAATGATCAAATAATTGACCAACGACTTTATCACCACTATTTGAAATAATAGCTTTATTTGTTACTTCATAAACTGCCAATTGTAGTTTAGAGACCATATGCCAGTAGATTGAACCTAGACCTTCATAGCCATAAAAAGTTCCAGACCTCCCAGTAAAAGATTTATGATCGAAAACTTTTTCGAATAAATCATAAATAAAATTTCTTTCCTTTTTAATTGTATCGCTATACTTTTCAGGAAGATTTCTTAAAGCATCAATTAATGAATTTACATTGTTGAATGAGCCATTGAAATGATATCCATCTTCACAATCTTTAACGATAATTTGTCTATTATCATCATTTAATAGATCTGTTAATAATTTAGATTTTAAAACATCTTGCTTTGGAATATTGTTTTTTTCTAAAAATCCCGGAAGATTTTTGTTAGGATATAGTAAATAGCTGTATTGATCAGGTCTAAATAATTTACTTCCTCTTAAACTATTTAATACATTTAAATTTTCTTCAGTACTTAATGCTTTCGAACTTAAAATTGCAACTTGACCTTCAAGCATTTCAGGTAAATAAGAGATTTTTACTGAATTGTCATCAAGTGTGATTAAATTATAGGCGTGATATAATCCGTCAGCTCTTTTATTTGCTTTAATTGAATGATCTAGAAATTTTAAAGTTATTTCTGTAAAATCAAGTAATTCTTTTTTGTTAATTATGCTTCTTTCACCTGAAAAACCATTTTTATAAATTGAATTTCTATAAGAACTAGCTGCTGTTCCCAACAGGTCTAAAATAGTTTTTCTGTCACTGTCATTGATAGAGCTACTAGTTAGATTTTCATTAATTTTCAATGAATTGTAGACTTGATCAAAATAATTTTTTAACTCTGAAGACAAATCGTATTCAGATAGACTATACTTGTTAATTATATTTTTAAAATATCCCAGGAATCTTCTTAAGTAATATAAAGTAACCATTGAAACACCATTTCCTACTAAAGCATTATTTGCATCATTCCATTCAGGTCGTTGAGTGTTCATCCAAATACCAGCTTCTGGAATAAAGTTTGAAATTTTTGCAAGTGTAGTTGCTAAGATTTTCTCAATAAAATTGACTTTAATAATAAAGTAGTTTTCATCTCTGAGTAGAGCTCCATCGATTCCAAATCTTTCTCTTCTTCTAAGAATTTTTTCTTCACTTTCATGATCAAAATCAATTGTATTTTTTGGGTCTTTTAAAATTTCGTCATGACTTTTAATTTTATAAGGAACATTTGCATAAACAAAAAAATCATGATCTAAATATTTTTTAATTTTTCCAGGGTAATAATCTTCAATAAATTCTAAGAACTTCAGTAAATAAATTATTTGGTGATCACCCCAATATCCAATATATGACCAAGGATTATCAGGCTCAATAGTTTCCCAATCAAAACCATATTTGGTAACTCGGTACGGGTTATATCCATCAAAAGTTGTTGAATTTAAAAATTTACAAATCATTCCCTCAATGAATTCTGGATATGAGTATGCTAAAGCTTCCCAGTTTTGAAAAATATCTCTCCAATTTCCCTGATAATCAAGAATTTTTGAGTTATCAATTTCATTTCTTGTATTGATAGAAAATTTATTCCAAGGCCTACTTGGATCCCCGTGTCTTCTGCTAAACTTCAAAGGTAAGTACTCGTAACAGAGTCTTATAAAATTCTTATCATCATCAATTTCACATAAAAATCTTAGCTTTTTAATATCAAAATTTTCAGGAAGATTATTAATTAAATCCTTCTTTTTTGAATAGACTTTTTTATTTGATCTCTTGATATACTCATTAAAATCCGATTTATCAATATTATAATGATCATCAAAAATCCCACCTCTCATAATATTGAAAAGAGTATTTGAAAAATGACGGATGTTTCTTAATCTTCTATTTGAAGTTTGCAAACCATCTGACGATCCGACTAATTTTAATAGGTCGTCTGATGCTTTTTCTACACAATTATCTAACTTATCAGAAATATTTTTCTGTTCTGTGAGGGTGTTTTTTAGCTTTATAATTTCAGATGAGGATTTATTTACATCACAAGCAATATGCCAAGTCTTTTTTTGATTAGAGCTCAATTCAAAATCAGAATTTATAAAATAGGCACCTTTTTCCGCTTTAATATCTTCCTCTTGAGAAATGTCAAAATTCTTCCTGAAATTGTCTAATTGAAGAGACGATATCAAAATATTACATTTATCAAATCCTGTTGACCAAGCAATATTCGCTTTTAGAGCTTCACTTGGCTCAGCTTTATCAACTATTATCGCACTAAGTGCATAAATTCCAATTTTAGAAAATTTTTCAAGTTCATTCCTTTTATACGCATCTACCAAGTTACTAGTAGAATTTTGAAGTGATTCATCAACTCCCCATGGCAAAATATTTTGTATTCCGTCTAGTAATTCAATCTGAACTGATTTATCATTATTGTTTGTTAAACTAGATTTTTTAACAAATCCAAATTCATCACATGAAGACCATTGGTATTTATAAACTAATCCAAGAGAATTATTAATTTCTTCAAAGATTACTTTATTCCCCTTTAAGTTTTTATATAAATTTCTTTCTATATCATAAAGACCGTAGTTCCTTAAAGAAAATGGCTCCCACAACGAAAGCTTATCATCAAATGAAATTTTAATAATTGTTTTGTTTCCAGTAACATCCTGAAGTTCTGTTATTTTATCATCTGTGTAATAAGGAAACAATGCATTATTTGAATTTTTTCTTCCAGCTGATAATGAACCATTACTTGATATAAAAAGCCAATGATTATATGGGCTTACTATGCTCATAAAAAATGGCTTCATTGAATCAAGATTTTCAATTTTATAAAAGTTTTCTCCTTTAATTGAAATTTCTTTACCACTTACATCTTTATTCCTTAGGTACGACTGAGTTTCTCCAAAAAAGATTTTATTATCCATATATGGTCTCTTTTTTTAATTTATAATATGTGTTTATTGTTAAAGATGTTAGTTGTTTCCAAAACATTTAAATTTAATTCTTTATATCCAGTTTTTTTTTTAAAAAACCTTTACATATTGTTGAGTACTGATAAATACCTGATTACTATATTTTCCTCATAAGATTTTATTATTTAACCTATAAAAGATTAAAATGTTGTAGTGTTGTATAGTTATTTATCTCATAAAAACATATAATTTTTAAACTTTACACACTCTTAATAATTATAAGTTTTAATTTTACATCATTCATTACATTACGTGAAAAAAACTCATAAATCTTCATTCATTAATATTATAGGAAAGCCTAATGTCGGAAAGTCCTCACTAGTAAATTATTTTATGGGTAGAAAAATTTCAATAATTTCTCCAAAGGCTCAAACCACACGTCATAGAATATTTAGTATACTTAATGATGATCATTACCAGCTTGTTTTTTCTGATCTTCCAGGTATTATCAATCCAAAAAATAAACTACATAAATCTATGATGAAGTTTGTAAGTAGTTCTTATTCTGATGCAGATGTTATTTTATTAGTTATTGATTCAAGTAAAAACGATTATTTTGATAATGACCTTATTGATAAGATAAAATCTCTCAAAATCCCCATTTTAATAGTCTTGAATAAGATTGACTTAATTGATAATATTATTTTAGATCAAATTGTTGAGAAATTTAGCTTTATCTTTAAAAGTGAATATATTTTCCCAATTTCTATCACTAATACATTTAATCTAGATAATTTATTAGATAAAATTATTGAACTATCACCTGAGGGAAATCCCTATTTCTCAAAAGATCAAATAACTGATAAATCCGAACGTTTTTTTGTTAATGAAATAATTAGGGAAAAAATTTTAAATCATTATGACAAGGAAATCCCATATTCAGTTGAAGTTGAAACTACAAGTTTCAAGCCTTCGTCAAAAATAATCAAAATTGAATCCCATATATATGTAGAAAGATCATCCCAAAAAGGAATTTTAATTGGACATAAAGGGAATAATTTAAAAATAATTGGAACAAAAGCGCGTACTGATCTTGAGCAGTTCTTTCAAAAGAAAGTTTTTATTGATTTAAAAGTAAAGGTTTTAAAAAACTGGAAATCTGAGGATAAACATCTTAAACGTTTTGGTTACGACTTAGGTTAATATTACTCTAAAACATTAGATTTGCACCAATTATAATGAATACAATAGTTGCAATAGTAGGTAGACCAAATGTTGGAAAGTCAACTTTGTTCAATAGGTTGGCTAAAAGCAATTCTGCAATTGTTGATCCTACTAGTGGTGTTACAAGGGACAGGCATTATTCTTCATCTGACTGGAATGGGAAAAATTTTACAATAATTGATACCGGAGGTTATGTAAGTGGAGGGGATGACCAATATGAATCTGAAATAGACAAGCAGGTGATTTTAGCTCTTGATGAATGTGATAAAATAATCTTTGTTGTAGATGTAAATGAATCTAATAATTCTTCTGATAAGGAAATAGCTAAATTACTCCGTAAGACTGATAAGCCAGTAATTGTTGCAGTAAATAAAGCTGATAAAAACAAATTGATAAATGATTCGTTAGAATTTTATAATCTAGGCTTTGATACATTATTTGCAATTTCTGCAATTAACGGAAGTGGAACAGGTGATCTACTTGATAAATTAGTTGAAGACATAAATGACACATCAGATTTTATTTCAGATGATCTTCCGTCATTTTCAGTTGTTGGACGTCCAAACGCTGGTAAATCTTCATATATAAATACATTAATTGGGGAGGAGAGAAATATTGTAAAAAATGAACCTGGAACAACTAGAGATAGCATTGATACCATATACAATAAATTTGATTTCAATTTTAAAATCATTGATACAGCTGGAATTAGAAAAAAATCTAAAATTGACTCAGATTTAGAATTTTACAGTGTAGTTAGATCAATTAGATCAATTGAAAATTGTGATGTTTGTCTTTTGATAATGGATGCTACAAGAGGATTTGACTCTCAAATAAAAAATATTTTTTGGTTAGCCCATAGGAGAAACAAAGGAATAATCATCCTTGTAAATAAATGGGATTTAGTTGATAAGGAAACTAATTCATCTAAAATAATTACAGAAAAAATTAAAAAAGAAATTGAGCCATTTGTTGATGTTCATATTGTTTTTATTTCTTGCCTAACTAAACAAAGAATTTTTAAGTCACTAGAGTTATCAATTGATACTTATAAAACAAGATCTAAAAAAATTAAAACAAGTAAATTAAATAACGATTTACTTCCGATTATAGAATCAACTCCACCACCCTCTGTTAAGGGTAAAAGAATAAAAATTAAATATATCAATCAAATTCCTGGACATTATCCGCAATTTGTCTTTTTTGCAAATCTTCCTCAATACATAAAGGATCCATATAAAAGATTTATCGAAAATAAAATGAGATCACTTTATGGTTTTACTAGCGTCCCAATAAAAATATATTTTAGAAAAAAATAATTAGATCTCTTTTTCAATTAAAATCAATTGAGCTTTAATTCTTTCAAGCTTCTCTACAATTTCAATTTTTTTTGATTCTGATTTTATTTTTTCTTTTGCACCCTCAATAGTAAACCCTCTATTTTTTAAAAGATTGTAAATCAATTTTAAGTTGTTGATATCAACCGAATTGTACTTTCTAGTTCCTTTAAGTGTTTTTTTTGGATTTAGAATTTCAAATTCTTTTTCCCAATATCTAATGAGGGAGGGATTAACATTGAATGCCTCGGCTACTTCACCAATATTATAAAATAACTTTTCTTTTAGATTAATTTTCATTAATCTAATGATTGGTTTTCTTGGCTTGAAATTCTTAAAATTTCATCAAATTCCTCTGGACTGAGATTACTATAAAAATAATTAACAGGATTAACTCTTTTTCCGTCCTTATGCACTTCATAATGCAAGTGAAAACCTTTTGATCGTCCAGTGTTTCCGACGTAACCTATTATGTCCCCCTTTTTTACTTTTTGACCTCTTCTTACTTTATATGAATCTAGGTGACCATAAAGAGTTAGGTATCCAAAACCATGATCAATTCTTATGTGTTTTCCATATCCAGACGATCTGCTATCTGCTCTAACTACTTTTCCGTTACTGGCAGCATAAACTGGCGTACCTCTAGGAGCTGAGAAATCCATGCCACTATGCATTTTTCGAGATTTATCAAATGGATCAGTTCTCATTCCAAAACCAGACGCTAATCTTGTTAAATCATCATTTTTAATTGGTTGGATTGAAGGCATAGCTGCGAGAAGTAATTGTTTATTTTGGGCAAGCTTTTCTATTTCATCTAGTGATTTTGATTGAATAACGAGCTGTTTTGTTAGTATGTCAATTTTCTTAGTTGTCTCAATTATGATTCTAGAGTTATCATAGCCTTCTAAATCAGAGTAACGATTGACACCTCCAAATCCAGCTTTTCTAACATCTGAATCAATAGGGTTGGCTTCGAACAATACTCTATAAATATTATTATCTCTAGATTCTAAATCTGCAAGAACCGCCTCAAGTTGCTGAAGCCTATTGTTCAATACATCCATCTGAATTTTATAGTTATTTAACTCTCTCTCTTGGGTCAATTCTGTTGGAGTGTTTAAATGAGGTGTGCTAATTAGAACAAATAATATCAGAGCTCCAAAGAAAAAAGAAGAGAATAGAAAAGTAAATGTATTAAAAAACTTAGCTTTTTTAGAAAGCTTTAATTCTTTATAGGATAATGACTTTTTATCGTAATAATATTTTGATTTACTCATAAAAAAAAATCTTTTGATTGAGTACTCGATATTTATTTCTTTCTTTGTAAATATAAAGATTCTATTTTAAGTTTACAGATAATAATGGATTCAAATACTATTAGAAATATATTCATAGATTTTTTTAAAAATAAGTCTCATAATTTTGTAGAGTCTTCACCTATTGTTTCAAAAAATGATCCTTCATTAATGTTTTCTAATGCTGGGATGAATCAGTTCAAAAGTATTTTTTTAGGTGGTGAATCTAATGTTGGAAAAAGGGTAGTAAATTCTCAAAAATGCTTAAGAGTTTCTGGAAAACATAATGATCTCGATGAAGTTGGTATTGATCATTACCATCACACTATGTTTGAAATGCTTGGGAATTGGAGCTTTGGTGATTATTTCAAAAATGAGATAATTAAATGGAGTTGGGAAATTTTAACTAACGAATATAAAATTAGTCCTGATGATCTTTATGTAACAATTTTTGAAGGTTCATCTGAAGATGGTTTACAAAAAGATAATGAAGCTGAAAAATATTGGTCAGAAATTATTGATGAATCAAGGATCATCTTAGGAAATAAAAAAGATAACTTTTGGGAAATGGGTGATACTGGGCCTTGTGGACCCTGTTCAGAAATTCATGTTGACCTCAGAACTGAAGAAGAAAAACTAAAACTAAGTGCTGTTAATTTAGTTAATAAAGATCATCCTCAAGTAATTGAATTATGGAATCTAGTTTTTATACAATTTAATAGAAAATCTGATGGAACTTTAGAACCATTGCCTGAAAAACATATAGATACAGGAATGGGTTTTGAAAGACTAGCGAGAGTTATTCAAAAAAAAGAATCTAATTATGATACGGATATTTTTAAACCAATTATCGGTGAAATTGAAAAAATATCAGGAATTTCTTACGGATTTGATGAAAAATCAGATATCGCGATAAGAGTTATTGCTGACCATCTTAGAGCAGTTTCTTTTTGTATTGCAGATGGTCAAATACCCTCAAACACAGGTGCAGGTTATGTAGTTAGAAGAATTTTAAGGAGGGCTATAAGATATGCTTACACTTTTTTAAATATCGAGAAACCTTTTATTTTTAAGTTAGTCAATGTTTTATCTAATCAGTTTAAAGACTCTTTCAATGAAATAAATAAGCAAAAATCTCATATTCAGTCTATAATTGAACAGGAAGAAAAGTCCTTCTTAAGGACTTTGTCACAAGGTATTAGTAGATTAAATATTATAATTAATGAGAGCAACTCAAAGCAAATTGATGCAAAAGATGTTTTTGAATTATATGATACATATGGATTTCCTGCTGATCTAACAGAACTCATACTTAATGAACACAATAGAGCATTTGATCAGTCAGATTTCAATTTATTTTTAGAAGAACAAAGAAAAAGATCAAGAAGTTCATCAGTAAATCAAATATCTGATTGGACTGTATTTGGTGATATTAAATCAAGTACTTTTGAAGGTTATGATAATCTAAGTTTAAGCTCTGAAATAATAAAATTTAGAACTGTTGAAAATAAAAACATTAAGAAATTAGAAATTGTGTCATCTAGTACACCTTTTTATCCTGAAGGTGGTGGACAAATTGGAGATTCGGGTGAAATTATAATTAACGACAACAAAAAAATTGAAGTATTCAATACCAGAAAAGAAAATGATGACATCATTCATGAATGTTCATTTGAAAATATATCAAGTTCTAAAATTGAACTCCTTGTTAATAATAAAAAAAGAAAACAAACTTCATCAAATCATTCAGCTACCCATTTATTACATCAAGCACTTCGAGATGTACTTGGTGAGCATGTTGAACAGAGAGGATCAATGGTTTCAGATACTGGCTTAAGATTTGATTTTTCTCACTTTAAAAAAATTGAAAAGAATGAAATTGTTAAGATTGAAGATTTTGTAAATGATATAATAGATCAATCCTTAATCCTAGAAGAAAATAGAACTGAAAAATATACCAATGCTTTAAAAAATGGTGTAATTGCCTTATTTGGTGAAAAATATGGAGATGTAGTAAGAACAGTAAAGTTTGGAAATTCCTATGAATTGTGCGGAGGAACACATGTAAAAAATACATCATCTATTAGGATATTTAAGATTATTTCCGAAAGCTCTGTTGCATCTGGAATTAGAAGAATTGAAGCACTTACTGGCAATAATGCTTTAAAGCTATTATCTGACCACAGTGCAGAATTAAATAGAATAGGTGAGCTTGTTTCCACAAATTCTAAGATTTATGAGAGTGTTTTATCATTAAATCAAAGCAATAAAAAGCTTGAAAAAAATATTAAAAATTATCAATTAAAGATAGTTAGTTCCCTAACACATGATCTAATTGAAAATGTTGAGAATTTTAATGGAGTAAATCTTTTATTTTCAGAAATTAACGATTTCGATTCTGATAACTTAAAATCACTCAGTTTCTCATTGATTAGAAATATTGAAGATGCATTTATTTTGTTAAAATGTAGATCTGATAATAAAACTTCTCTGGTTTGTAATATTTCTAAAAATCTTACTTCTTCACACGAATTAGATGCCTCTAAGATTGTTAAAGAAATATGTAAAAGAATTGATGGAGGTGGAGGAGGTCAACAGAATTTTGCCTCAGGATCCGGAAATCTTAATATTGGTTCTGATGAATTGAAAAATATTTGTAGAAAATATTTATGATTTGGCCGGGAAAGATTCAAGTACCTTATTAACAAAGTTGTTTATTAACTCATCTCTTGAATACTTACTAGAGTATAAGGAGCCTGACCCATTACCTTGCCATACAAGATTTCCATTTTTACTATCTACAACATCAATATATAGCAGACCAACGACCCTACTTGAAGGTCGGTATGATTGTGAATATGAGTAGGGACCCCAACCATAAAAGTAATTATCATTAAACCTGTTGACATATATGTCTTCTCTAGATTTAGTTGAAATATTCACAATTAAATCAGGGCTATTAGAAAAATTATAACCTTTCAAATTCATGCTCTGTTCAATTGATGATAAAATTCTTTTTTTATCAATATCTGAAATTTCAAGTTTATTAATTTCTTGTTTAGAAAATGCAAATGATGTGTAGCTATCAAAATTTGCTGATGAGTCATAATCTGTAACTACTCTAACTGAAGAGCATGACAAGAAAATAAATACAAAAAGGATTACAATTTTCTTCATATTAATTAAGTTACAATAATTATGCCTACTAAAAAATTAATTATTACAAACTAATCAATAATTTTATGTCATTAATGAATAATAAATCAAGCCTTGTTTTCATCCTTTTAGTTTTATTTATTAATTCGTCATGCAACTTAGCTAGGTACAATGTAAAAAAGTCAATAGTTAAAAATAAGTCTACAAAAACAGAACAATTAAAAAGATTCCTTAATAACCTATCTTCAGAGGAAAGAAAAAAGTGGTATATAAAAACCTATTCAGATTTGGCTGTAAGTCAAATGAAAAAATATAAAATACCTGCGAGTATAACTCTGGCGCAAGGACTTTTGGAGTCAGGAGCGGGAGTTAGCACCTTAGCGATAAATGCAAATAATCATTTTGGGATAAAATGTCATCAAGACTGGAAAGGAAAAAAAATTTTTCATGATGACGATGAAAAAAATGAATGTTTTCGAAAATATAAAAATCCACTACAAAGCTACATAGATCATTCTGAATTTCTTACCACTAGAGGCAGATATTCTTTTTTATTTAGATATTCTATAAAAAATTATATTAAATGGTCGCATGGATTAAAAAAAGCTGGATATGCGACTGATCCTAGATACGCCGAAAAATTAATTGATATTATAGAAAAATATGACTTATGGAAGTTTGATGGATCAAGGAAGCCGTTAAAGGAGGTTAAGAAAAAAAACAATAAAGCAGAAAAAAATCAATATGTTGTAAAAAAAGGAGACACTTTATACTCTATTGCAAAAAAGTATAAAGTGTCTGTTGATGAGTTGATTAAAAAAAATAATTTAAAATCAAATAATATTAGTATTGGTCAAAAACTAAAAATCTAAGATGATTTAGGATTTAAAGCATTGTTTATTAATCCTATACAATAGTTTAAATGATTTTTAGTGTTTTGATCAGAATATTTCTTCACAGATTTAGAAAGTTCTTTTCTTAAATTTAAAAGTGTCCCTAAAGTTGATGATCTAATATCAGAAACAGCTACATTAACCGGTGTTGTATAATTAGCCCAAAAAGACCCTTGTCTTCTAGGTTGTTCATTTGCCATTATATACCCTAATCTCTGGATGTAACTTCTTTGAAGATTTCTTCTATAAACATCAATTTTCTTTCCATTTCTTAATTCTGACCATATTCCATTTTTAACATCATTCATAAAGTTTTCAAGAGTGTATGCATTGTTTCCGTTTAAGGCTTCATTTTCTATCATCCTTGCCATTTTCCCGAAATCTAATATGTTATTTAAATAACTTGATTGAACTGTTCTTATTCTATTGGTCATTCCAGCAAACTCAATTTTGTTTAAAATGTCTTTTTCAATCATCCAGTAAGGAGTATTGAATAAGTGATTGTTTAGAAAATTGACACATGCTTTTTGGTGTTCTTTACTGACATGAGTATATACAGCACCATCCTGATCTGCTGTTTTATAATATTGATATACACCTCCAATGTTATTGGCAACATGCCCCATGTACCTTCTAAATTGGCCAAGAACTTGATTGTACATATATTCTAGTTCATCATATGTTTCACCATTTTCAGTTGTCCATTCAACCAGATTGGGCATAATCCTCTTTAGATTGGCAATTCCATATTCACTTGCCTTGACAGCGTTATCTCCAAGATCTTCAGTTTGTGAACTTGGATCAATTCCTGCGCTTCCAAAACGATACTTTAAATCTTCTGCTTTTTCAGTAATCCAGTTTTGAAGGATAGATTTTTCTTCCTCATGTGTAACATCCAAAATTGGTTTATAACCCCACTTGACAGCATATATATCATACACACCAATATTAGGAGTATCCCAGTCGGAAGGCATTAATGCCACACCTTCGTCACCAGGCTGAGCAACATAATTAAATCTTGCATAATCCATTATTGAAGGGGCAGTTCCATATTTTTTTGTAAAAGTTGCAGATCTCAGAGAATCCACTGGATATGCACTACTGCTTCCCATGTTATGAGGCAGTCCAATAGTATGACCAAACTCATGAGACGAAACAAATCTTATAAGTTCTCCCATAACTTCATTTTTAAATTCAACTCCTCTAGCATCTGGATTTACAGCTGCAGTTTGAACAAAATACCAATTTCTTAAAAGCTTCATTACATTATGATACCAATTGATATCTGATTCTATAATTTCTCCAGATCTAGGATCACTAACATGTGGTCCATTAGCATTAAGTGATGGAGATGCTAGATATCTTACAGTTGAGTACCTAACATCCTCAGGACTCCAGTCAGGATCCTCTTCTTTTGTAGGTGGATATTTTACAATTACAGCATTTTTAAAACCAGCAGCTTCAAAGGCAACATTCCAGTCCTCAATACCATCTTTTAAATACTTTCTCCATTTTTTAGGTGTAGCAGGATCAAGGTAATATACAATAGGTTTTTTTGGTTCAACTAATTCACCACTTTTAAATTTTTCAATATCTTCATCTTTTACCTCCAATCTCCACCTATCCAGATACCTTACGGTTTCAGCTTCTTGATTATCAATTCCATAGTCAGTTTGTGAACTTGTAAACCATCCTACTCTTTCATCAAAATATCTTCTTCTCATAGGTTCTTTAGGTAAAAGGACCATTGAATTATTTAAAACCATAGAAATTTGGCCATTTCTAGAATCTGAAGATTTATAAGTTTTTATATGTTTAGTTTCAATGTTCAACGGAAAACTTCTAATAGATTCAATAAATGAAAGCTTAGAGTCTAAACTAGAAATCTTGTATG
>Ga0255772_10001233_pt1 | contig 25518 bp, 50 predicted proteins | sample 071ome_34_FD_179970 | JGI IMG/M metagenome (GOLD analysis project Ga0255772, IMG submission 179970) | Coastal salt marsh microbial communities from the Groves Creek Marsh, Skidaway Island, Georgia - 071411BT metaG (version 2) | ecosystem: Environmental > Aquatic > Marine > Intertidal zone >...
AATTTTGCGCCAAGTTTCTTCGTCTATTTCATCTGGAAAATTTTTTAAGTTGCTAATTAAGTCTGCAATTCTAACATCTATATCAGTATTGTTATTATATTCTCCTGGCATCCAAAAGCCTATTCTCTCTAACTGTTTGACAGTGCCTTTTCTGTTGTGCATAAAGGGAGGCATGCCGTAAACTAACGGCTTGATAATTTTTTCTGATACATCATGCATGACCCACGGTTTAGAATCATCAACTGGTTTGTGATAATCTATTCCGTGATAATCTTTTTCACTTGGAAAGGTATCTGTTGCTACATAGATATAGGAATTTTTTAGCAACTGATCTGGAATTTTTTGATCGGGTCCACCTTGTTCACTTTTATTGCTACTCCATAGATGATAAGGCCTACTCATATGTCTAGGTGCCGTACCGAATGTTTCTCTATATCCTTCGTGCCATTCATTGTCTGCACCAGGATATACCATACTCCATTCAGCATCATCTAATATACCTTCTTGATGACAATCATATATAAACTTTTGTCTCTGGTATCTGCCAATTCTATTCGGAATCAAATACCTATTTGCTTTATCTTTGGCTTTGTCACCTAAATTAGTTATGGTTTGTTCTAGGCCTACAAAGTTACCAGTATCAGCAACACTTAACATTAAATTAAAAGTAATTCTTGACATAAAATTAAATGATGCAACAACATCCTTCCAAGGATATCTAAAATCTACATTGCTAAAACCTAATCCTAATATAACTAAAATATATCGCTCAAACTCAAACCAGGGCATGAATTCCCTTGCTTTGTGAAACGATCTTTCAATTACACTTTCGTGCGAGAAGTCTGCAAGTAAACATACATTTTTGTATTGGTCGTCTAAGGATTGTAAATGTTTAATACTTTCTGATGTGTTAGGTGCTGTTAAATAATCTCTGCAAAGCGGTACTACAGGAACATAGATTGTGCTAGTATTTTTAGGTGTGAAATCTTTAAAATCATCTACATAGATTATATCTCCTGTCCAAGGAAAGAAATCACTGCCAAGACAAGCTCGATTTAAGGCATGGCCTGGCTGAAAGCATTCTAGAAATTCTGAGAATAGGGAACTAGCAAACTCAGGAACACATTTTTCTCCGTTAGGAAGAGCCTTTGTGTCAAATACAAAAGTGTATGTAAAATTATCGTTTTCTATAGTGTTTGTCATTCTTGTATACCGCGGTCTTTAATACTTCTAGGTTAGCACCTGCCTTCTCAGCAAAATAGAGTAATGCTTTTGTGTCTTTAGGGAAACAGTGTCCTCCAAAACCAAACTTACCATCTGGACCTGGTACTTTCATATGACTCTTACCAATGCGAGGATCTGTGCCAAGCATTTCTGTAAACTGTTCCCAACTACTGTGTGAACCACTTGCTTTGTGTAGTTCAAACAGTTCGTTAAAGAATATAACCTTTGTTGCAAGCCAACTGTTAATTGTGTATTTAATTAAACTGGCTGTGATTAAATCTACTTTGTATGTGGGCACAACTTTTACACTACTATGTCTACAATATGCTTTCTCAACTCTATCACAGTCACGCCACTTGCCTCCCAACACCTGCATGTGAGGATTGATAAAGTCTGCATGTGCATTTGCTTCTGTGAGAAACTCTGGATTGTAAACTAGGTTAAGTTTGAAATCCTTTTTCATTTTTGTTAGATGTTTAGGAGTAATTGTGCTTTTGATTACTACTATGCCTTTGTAGTTTAAATCATTAAGTTCACTTAATGTTTGCCTGGCTATACTTACATCAACATCACCGGATTTTGTTTCTGGTGTAGGTACGCAAACAAAAAGGAGTGGTGGATCATAATTGACAAGGTCAATAATTGTGTTGTCGTTTATTAGTGGATCCACCACAAACTGTTCGACATCTCTGTCAAAACCTTTTATCACAGAGCCGCCGACAAAGCCTGCTCCTATAATACCTAACTTCATTTATATTTTAATCTCTGTTCTGCTTTGTCGAATTTCTTTTCTTCAAGCCATTCATCTTCACCAGCATAAGTTGGTGCATTATCTAGTGCTTCTTTGGCTTGGAAATACACTTCATAAATTTTTTGCTTGCACCCCCAACCATTAAAGCCATCTATGTAAGGGTCGTGCATCACACCCTCCCATTGCCACAACTGCTCTTTTATCTTACTGACGCCAGTCTTTTCTATGTATGGCATTATTTGCTCTCTAAACCAATACCACTAGTAATAAACAAACCACCCAGCAATAACCACCAAGTACTGAGGTCGCCGAATATAACGCCAGCAGTTATAAGTAACCCGGTAGCACCCATAGTTGTTATGCCAGTTTTGTTTTTATCTTCCGTCCATTTCATAATTATAACCTCTATAAGTATTACACTATTATAATATAAAGACTGCGTCTTGTCAAGCCTTTTCCTACCGGATCTCCACTCTCATGTAATATCTTTGTGCTTTCAGGACAAATATATCCTGTGTTAGGTTTAAATGGTATTACTACTTCTGTGTTTGTGCTTTCGTCTAAGAATCTAGTACCACTAGTAGAACTTGCATTGCTTGGCAAATATATCTGTATGGCAGAAGGAACAGCATCATTATCTATATGCCTATCAATCTTATAGCCTTCTCGGTCTTCCCAAAAAATGGGCATTACTTCCTTGCAAGATTTGTTAAACTCTGCATTAAAAGTTTCTAATAGTTTAGATTGGTTAAATCCATGCACAAAAGGTCCATCAGGAAACTGTAATCTAGGCTTATGCTCTTGCATGGGAACAGGAGTTCCTGCATGAGTGTATGGTTCTTCGAATGTTTTTAATTCTTGTTCAGTAAAACAATTGAACAAATGATAAACTGTATGATCACCGCATTTAATTTTTCTAGCAGAAATTATGCTATCAATTAATTGATCGTACATTATAGGGTTTTTCTTCTAACACCCATATTGTCGCCTATGTTTACAGTGTCAGGCTTTTCATCAGCGATTGCTAAACAGCCTTTAGGATCTACTTTCCATACTTTAGACACATTGCCTTCTGTATCAAACCTATCATCTGTTAAACTCATGCCTTCAGTCCATCTACCATATTCAACATAGACCCATTGTCCTGGTGTTAAATCAGTAACATCTGGTCCTACTTCAAATACTTTAAACCATCTAGGAACGGCACCATCTACTTTCCCTATTGTGGATTTGATTATGATGCCTGCTTGGGTAGTTTGGTCTCCAAAGTCCCCATCTGTACAAAGTATGTTATCGCTGTATGCTGTTATTTTTGCCATTTATTGTTTTCCTATTAAATGTTTTAAATATAATAAAATCTGCATTGTATATCTATCTTTAGTTCCACTATGATCTATTGCATGCCGATTCATATTATGATTGAAATAAAATATACCTCTGTTTTTAATACCTGCATCTTGATAATTTAACTTAGGAAAATATGTGCCTGTTTCATTCTCTTCTAAGTTTATTATAATAACACCAAACACACATCTATTATCTAGATGGGGGTCCATTCTAAACCCAGGCTTGTCTTTGTTAAATGTTATTTGTTCTACAATATGATGATCGTACCATTCACCTATACTGTCAAACACATTCCAATGACTAAACATATACATTTCTTCAAAGGCAAATGAATATTTTTCTATACATGCTACCACTTGACTTTTAATATTATGCTTAAAAGATAAATTATCTGTAATAAATCTTCGATCATCGTGATCTACACACCTATAATGGTAATTCAAATGCATTAAGTCTGTTTTTAACTCTGCAGTCCAAGCAGTAGGAGTAACACTACTAATTGGACGATGAATCTTTATTTCCATATTAATCTTTTAATTTTTTAATAGCAGATTGGTATTTTAATTGTTCTAAAAGATCCGGGTCTTCTTCGAACATATCTAATATAGTTAGTACTTTTTTAAGTTGTTCTTCACTAAGTTTGGTTTTGCCCACAGTGATTTCTGGCTTGATATCAAACCCTATTGAGTCTAATGTAAATGTAGAAGCATCAGTTGTATAACTGTATGCTGTAGTGTAGTCTCCTGCAGGCACTGTTATTGTGTCAATAGCAGTAGAATACATTCCGTCACTTAATGTGAAGTCTAAGTTAGTACCGGATAAGCAATCGTCTAATGTGAGTGTTATTGATTCTGCGTCGTTGATTGTGATAGTGAGATCGTCTTCACTAGTTGGTTTGGTCACCAGCATCTTCCTCTCTGTAATAAGGAACCATTTCTATATCACCATTGGGTAATTCTACTTCCTTATATCCTAGAGGTTCTTCAGTGTCAAATACCTCACCTTCTGGTGGAGTTGGTTCCGGAGTTGGCTCCGGAGTTGGTGCGGGTGTTGGAGATGGAGTTGGAGCAGTCCTCACATTCTCTGCTTCTGTTTTTGCTGTTTTTACTTCAGGTGCTATTCCGCCTGAAACATTATCTCCAGCAGGAACATTGTCGGTTTTTAAACTAACTTTATCTTGTGATACTGTTTGGCTCTCAGCATAATACTTGCGGACTCGTTCTTCGTTGCTTTGAACAATTTTGCCTGCTTTACCTAACTTATTTCCCTTACCATCAGTGCCCATATTACCGATAGCAGGACGGGTTGCATCTGCTGTTGATCTAAGTTTGTCAAAGTCAATAATCTGACCTCTGCTAGTTCGTTTTTCTACCATTATTTTAAAAATTCCTTAATGTTCAAGTTATATTTAACTGAATCTACCTTGTGAACACCTATTAAATAGAGCAAATACGATGAAACACTACTGCCTCGTCCTACACCCCATACTAAGTTATTCTTTCGCATGGTATCAATAATATATATCAATAATTGTAAGACAGGAAACAAATTCCTGGCTTTATATTCGGCTAGTTCCATTTCTACTCTTTTAAGGTACGCCAGTTTATCAGTCTGGTCCTCTGCGTTAGGAACTAGTCTTTTTACATACTCCTCAACATCTAATTCTTTATAGTGTTGTGGAATATTGAAATCTTTGCTGTACTCTACTTGACTTACCAAGTGCTCTAACTCTAACTCGTCAGCAAACTTATTAAACTGCTCTACAACATCACTTGTAAAAGGCACACGAAGTAGATCAGTTTGCCTATATAACAATTCTAATCCTGTATCTTCGCTTGCAAGAGTTTTATCCATAGTGTTATTATACATTAAAATTACTGTCTGTCAAGTGCCAAGATTGCAGATCTGCAATTTCTGGAGATGAATTTACAAAGGTTAATCTTTTGCCTAATATGAGCTGTTGCAAGTCCGAAGGCATATTCCAATCATCATAAGTAAAATTATGTCCTTGATGATCAAATGTACCTTCATAGTCCGTGCCTAATACAACTGGCATATCTGTTTTATTTGCATACTGATCTATAATACTAACCCATTCCTCTCTGGTCTTAAGTGTACAATGAGTCGACTCGCCCGACTCATCATTAAACCCTCTAGCATCTCTTTTTGTTGATATAAACAAGAATATCCATTTTGTTGCTACACTAAAAATATAATCTAATGTTGCTAATGTATCTGTCTCTGGAATGTGTTCTATAACATCGATGCTGATTACACCTTCAAATATTTTACGCACAGGAAAAACATCGTACGGCTTGTGGCAAGGATCATACAAAGTGTATATAGAATTAGTTTTGTCTGCTAGTTTTTTAATATGATTATTTTCTTTGTAGGCTGTTGCAGGACCGCACCCATAGTCTAGCCAATGTGTTGGGCTGAAGTATTCTACAAAAGATTCTAATACAGTAGACTTTTGCCATGCTAGGATAGCCTTGCCACTAAATGCACCATCCTCTGCAAGACTTTTATTTTTATCTATATACTCAGAATGTGTTACACTAAACGAGGCTTCCATTTCTCTCTCTTTTTAATTTCTGCTTTAAATTCTTCTAATTCTATGAGTTCACCTTTCTTATCAGAACTGTCAAATTGTGTATCAATTTCGCTATCTATATCTTCTAACACAATAACTGTCATTCTATCAAACTCTTCTGTTTTAATATTTTCGTGCCATTCCTTTAAACTTTCTTCATCTTCAGCATAGTTATCAAAAGTTGTTGTGTCGTATCTAGTCCACCATGGTGTTTCAAAAAATGCTTTGTCACCTGCAAAGTCTTTTTGTTCTGGTAAGTTATATTCTGCTGGAACCTCATCATCAATATATAAAACTTTTGTTTTAGTTTTGGTATCTGTTAATTCTATACTGTCAACGAATGTAGTCTCTCCTGCAATAACATTTAGTTTCGAATGTAGTGTTTCTAGAAAACATACTTCACTTACCACAGGCAATGTTAAAAAGTTATTTTCCCAATCAGCAAAAAATTTATCTATGTGATCTTTAATACCAAAGTCATAAGCAACACTATAGTTGATGACATCTTCTAACAAATAATTAATTTTTTGATATGCTTTGTTTTGTGCTTTTGCTCCTGCTTCACTTTCACTTTCTGATTCTACTTGTGTGAATAAAGAATAGGTAACAGTATAATTTTTAGGTTCTATAAATTTGTAATCACTTGATATTAATATTAATGTAATGTCGCAACTCTTTTTTAATCTTATGTGCTTCATTTTACATCTCCTTTGAGATCTTTTATATAAGATCTAGCAACTAAATCTACTACATTTTCGTTGCTGTAATCTGGTGTATAAGTTTCGCTTTCAATTGTGCCTATTTCAAGTATGTCCGGTGAGTCGTCGTTTTTATATCTAGCAATTTCTAGTTTATCTCTGTATGCACTTTCTGCTTCGCTCAGCATGTTATTGATTTGAGTATACATTGTTGTACCAGGTCTCAGTTTAAACAGTTTCTTATTTAAACTTTCTATTTCTTCGATCAATTTTTCTGTGTTTAAACCTTGATACTTTTCCCAATTATCCATTGTCTTTCCAACTTATTATAAACATTGCTAAATCTTCTTGCTGTTTAAATCTTACTTCCGTTCCTTTTATTTGATAATCCCATAAAGGCAAAAATCCTAGTTTGTTACATATATCTTGTACTCTAATTTTTATCATATCTGGGCGAACAGGTGTTTCTAGTTTATATGAATGTTGTTTACTTTCACACCAAACATCAAAGAAATACATTGTTCTTTCGCTAGTACTAGGATTTAATTTACCGAATGCCTCTAGTAACAACTGATCAGGCATCAGTTTCTGATGAGTAGCACTTCTTCTAAGTGCCGGTTTGTCCTGCGGTTTCATAAAACTCTAGTGTGTTCTCTTGTATTTTTAGGTATTGTTTTCTCTGTCTAAAAATAATATTTGTGTTAAATGTATCTCCTGGTATGTAATTTTCTATACTATAACTATTATACTTACCAAATGCTACACAATCATAACCTTTAATCTTGTAGGTTAAATCCTTAAATCCTTCTGGTTCTATATTAAACTTCATAAGTTCAACATTATTAGCAGTAAATGACGCTGTTGCACCAAACACATCTTGGGTATCACATATCAAAGTATGAGGGCCGGGCTGGCCGGAGTTCCTACAAATAACTGTAAATCGTTTGCTTTTAGAAACATACCTATCAGAATTAACTGTGCCGTCTTTGATAAATCCAAGTATCTGTAATGTTTCTTTTATTGCATCAGATGCATTGTTAAATTCTAATCCACTAAAGAACACTAACCCGTTTGGTTTTACTGTTTTTATATTACTGACTTTCCAAGATTCTTTAACAATTTCTTTGATTATTTCTTCTTGTACCAGATAAAAATTAAAATTATCTACAGTGAGTTTAAAAAAGTCTGTGGATGGATCTGGAACTGCATCATACATAGACACTAATTCGTCTTTTTCAACTACACAACCTATGCCTGTTACTTGTCCTTTAATAGAAAAATCATAATTCTTTCTAAGTAAAATAATGCACTGCTCTTGATTCCAGATAGAAACATCACCAGTAATATGATCACTTCTATTACTGAATCCTAAGTCGTTAAGTCTTTTATGAACTACAACTTCTGCTTCAAAATCTGGATTATAACTGTACTCTACAAAACTAAAATTACTCATTAGAATGCTACACTTTCTCCACAACCACAACTTCCTTGTGCGTTTGGAGATTTAACAATCAATGAAAATCCTTGTAAACCTTTATCTTCTACATCTACTATACTGCCTTCTAACATAGGCTTAGATAGTAAATCAATTACAAAAACAAAATCATCATAATGAGACACTTGAATAGAATCTTCTTCAAAGTATTCGTAAACATATTCCCATTTGTATTCAAAACCGGAGCAACCTCCAGGCATCAGACTTAATTTGATACCGAGAGCATCTTGTTTTTGTGTTTGTTCTTTAAGATATAATGCCGCTGTTTTTGTGATTCCAACTACAGCATTTGGATTGTAAATCTCTGCGTTCATTTGTTCTCCTATAATACTATTTAACCTTTTTGAGACGCAGATTAACTACATATCGAATTCCTTTTTGTACTGGTTCAACGCCATGTGTTTCATCATAAGAGTAAACTAATGCATCGCCTTGTTCTAAATAAAACATTCTAGTGTCAATCGAAGGTAGCCCACCTCTGTAAGTGTCTGGATTATTAAGTTGAATAATACAACTGTAATCACTTTGTTGCTGTCCTTGATTATAAGAATCTGTATGCGGTTGTATAAAACAACCTTTATTATATTTTAATACACGAGCATAAACTAAATCATACTCTACAAGTTCGTGCTTTACTTCTTCCCAAAGAAAATCAAACTCTTCGTTAGTAAATTTAGATAACATGAAATGTCCGATAGCACTTGGAGCATGCCTATCTACGAGTTTAGTATCTATTTCTACACGATTAGTAGAGTTATGATATAAGTCAAATACTTTTTGAATTGTGTTATGAGATATTAACTGCTTAAAATACTGCATTGGTTAAGGTCTCTTATCGATGACCTCATCAACTAGACCAAATTCTAATGCTTCTTGAGCAGTCATGAAGTTATCTCTGTCCATAGCCGCTTCAAACTCTTCGTATGTTTTGCCAGCAGTATTATGCTTTACATAAATGTCTGTGAGTTCTTTCTTGATACGCACAATTTCTTTTGCACGAATTTCAATATCACTTGCTTGACCTTGAGCTCCACCGAGAGGCTGATGGATCATATGCCTTGCTCCAGGTAACATAAATCTTTTACCAGCGGCTCCTGCATTAGCAAGAAAAGAACCCATGCTTGCGGCTTGTCCCATTACAATAGTAGAAACATCTGGTTTAATATACTGCATAGTGTCATACATTGCCATGCCACTTGTAACTACACCGCCTGGAGAATTAATATAAAAGTTAATATCAGCGTCTGGATCTTCTGCTTCTAAGAAAAGTAACTGAGCACAAATACTATTTGAAACAGCATCATTTACCTCACCATTTAGAAATACAATTCTTTCTTTTAGCAGTCTACTATAGATATCATAACTGCGTTCTCCCGCAGATGTTTTTTCAATTACATATGGTACAAAATTCATTTATTAACCTCTGTGTGTATAAGTCTTATTCTATTAATTATTGCCTGCAAACCTCTTCTTCTTGAAGCAGAAAAATATTTAGCGATTGGTTCTAAGTCTTTGTAACTTAACTGATCCAACTCCTCTTTGGTTGCATGGTTAGCAATATCGCATACAAGATTGATTATTCCTCTTACCATAAAACTGTCACTGTCACCTGTGTACTTTACTGTTCCATCTTTAGGCATAGGCACTATCCAAACTTGACTTTGGCAACCGTTTACAAATGTATTTTTGTTTTTAAGTTGTGGTGGAACACCACCTTGAGAACCTATGTCCAATATGAAGTCATGAACATCTCTCATAGAGGAAAGTGATTCGAAAAAATTATAGTAATGATTAACTCTATCCATGACAATAGTATATAACAAATGTCAGGCAAAGTCAAGAACTAATTTGGTTTTCTGGCTTATATTGATGCAGGTTTATATCCAACTACAGCATCGTACTCGTCGCCACTTGTTAATTGAGCGAGTGTACTTATATCTGCATTAGTAGCCTTGTAAACATTGCTTGAACCATCTACGAAGTAAACAACAAAATCAGCACCATCGTTCCAACCATCAGTGGGATTATCTACTCTATGAAAAGGTTTGTAACCATCTGAAAATTGTGGAGCGGCATCAAATGCGCCTGCAGGGCTTGTACCGCCTGGAGCAGTTTTACCAATATGTTGACCAACAACTAGATCGCCTTCTGCTATACCTGATTTTTCTGCGTACCATTCTGGTGCATTTGCTGGATAACTTCTTTCTGTTGCGTCTGGCATTTAATTCTCCTGATTAAATAAATTATATAATGTATTTATCAAAAAGAAGCCCGGTTGCGGACCCGGGCTTCATATTTTGAGGTAACTTAAAAATAAGTTGTTCGTTAAATGATTGGTCGCATCGCTTCTATCATCATCCAAGCAACTACACAAGCCAATCCAGTCATAGCAACATCGTCGCAAAAGCGGCCGTCATTGCAAATTTTTTCTTTGATTGTTTCGTAGATACTGGATACGCTAGATGCAACCTTAGTAAAGGTTGTCATTTTGTTTCTCCTGAGTCTAATACCAATTAGCACTCGCGTTCACTACCCCTTTCGAGCATAGCTCAATGTAAAAAAGTTCCTTAACTTTTTGGTTGACCCTTACAGGAAGGCATCAGCAAAACATTGTTGTGGAAGTGCGTTGTGCGATTTACTTCCAATGAGTATTTATCTTTCATTAACTCATATGTTAATAAAACCGGGTGATTTTGGCTAAATATTTTTAAGGAGAGAATGTATGCAAGATAATACAAAAATTGTCATGCTTTCAGAACTTATAGCAGACAAGGCCAACAAGGAAAAGGAACTCCTATACTACCAACAAGTCCTTGAGGATCTTCTAGTGAAGATGAATCTAGTCCGAAAGGAAATCAATTTAACAGAAACAATCATTGGAATCATAAAAGACGAGCGAGCCGATTTGATAGCAGATTTTATCAAAGATAGAGATAACGATCGAGTTTTAAATGTTCCTTGATGGCCTTGAAAAGAAAGCAGTCGAACTTATACGAGCAAAGTTTAGAGTAGAAACAGAAATAATAGACAGTGACAACGAACTTAGTTTAGTTGTTAGAAGCCTTTTTAATGATGAAATTGTACATAGTCATAAACAAGACTTAATTCCTTTGTACAATGCTTTTAGAAATCGAATTCAAAAAGAAAGCCCTCACTAGGAGGGCTCCCTAAAACTCTATATCGGGGTGATATTAGAATTTATATGAGTAGCCAACATAAAAGTTGTCAACTTCTGTGACTTTGTCAGCGAAGTCTTCATTGTTGTCCTCATGGTCAACAAAACCAACCTTTACCACACCACCTGCTAAGTCAAAAGACTTAGATACTTCAACGAATGAACCTGAGTTATCGTGATCGCCATAAGCAAGATCAACAACTTTAAGAGCACCAGTAGAAATACTAAAGTAATCACCAGCGTCATCAAGTCCATTAAAGTATGATACTGCAAATAAGTCAAAGTCTGCTTTAACGCCTACTTCTTCCCATCCGTCGACATCTAAACCTTGGAAACCATAGTCGATGTAAGCCACGCCAATTTTAGCAAAGCCTGCATCAAAACCATAGCCAACGCCTAGTTTTGTCAAAAAGTCTGAAGACTCTTCTAAAGACATTGCAGATGCACCAGCCCAAATACCGTTGCCTAGGTCTAATTTACCTGAAGCAGAGTATCCGAAGCCGTCACTCATATTAATGCCTCTGAAATAGTTATCAGATGCAATACCAACTTGTCCACTGAAGTCAGCGGCCTTGGTACCGAATGCCATGAACAATAACGAAATTGTTATTAGTCCTTTAACGACATTGTCATATGTGAATTTATTTAACATAAATTCCTCCTTTCTTATTATTATATTTTACTCAGAATTTGCCGAGTAATCTATTATATTAACACAAATTATGGTCTGTGTCAAGACCCTTGTGGGCACCATATCAATGCCCACAAAAGGTTTTTTTGTCAGTTTAAATAGTGTGTTTACTTTCTATTAAAGATATGATAGATAATAAAAGCACCTACTAATCCCAATAATCCTTCATTTGAAAGACCACCGAGGATGCCCATTATATTACCTACTACTGAGATGTTAGGCCAGAATGGAATTCCTGCTCCGCCGAATAGCACTTCAAGTACTACTCCTAGTGCGATTAAAGATAAACCAACTTCCGCAAGTTGCTTTGCCCATCCGCCTATACTTTTGATAATATCCATATAAGTTACCTCCTTTATAGATACAAATTGTTACAATCTGTAACAATTCACAAAATATTTAGCAAAAATACTTGAGTAAATATTGCTAAATTTGGTTAACATAGTAGTTAAAAAACAACAGAATCATGATAAATTATGGGGTTGAATAACTACTCGAAATCATGCTTGTAGGCACCTGTTTTGATGTCTTCAAGCATGTTTTCTATACCAACTTTGATATAGAAAAACTTTTCGTAATTTTGCACATTCATTGCGTCGAAAATTTCTCCTTCTAAGTGGAGAATCTGTCTGAAAAGTGCCAGCATTTCTTCTTCATCGCTGGGCAAGTTTTGGATGTCTTCTAACAATTTTTCTAACTTATTGTCAGGCCAATTGTCTAACATAGTAGTTCCATCTTCAAGAAGTTTCTTAACATCTTCTGCTGTCATTTCATCTTTTTTATTTGGAAACTGTAAAATTTTAGCCATGTAACTTCCTCGGTCCTTTAGTAATAAACTCCATGCCGCCTAGGCTACCGACATACTGATCGAATCTAGAGTCATACTGTAAGTTAACTTTTACTGTGTTCATCACAACTTCTAAAAACACACCTTCGTGAAAACGATTTACATCTGCTTCTACTACTTTGTCATTGTCTGTGCATTTGATAATTACTGTTTGTTCAAATATTGCTTTCATATTAACCCCACCATCCTGAGTAAGTTATTCTATTTCTAGGTGCTGTAGCGGAAACTTCGCTTACAAAATGATTTAAACCTTGCTTGCCGTTTGGGTGTACAGTACCTACTTCCATTAAAATTAATCTATTATATTCAGGAGGGAATGCATACCATTGCTCTGTTTCGGGACATTGTATATTTAAAATGCCTCCCCATTCTGGTTTCCAATCTTTAGTAAGTGTGTATGTAAATGCCCACTTTCTTCCTGATACTTTATCTGTGTGTTGACCTAAAAAATCTCCTGGTCTATAAACACTAATAAAGTCTTCTAGAATTCTCATATCTTTAACTTCTTCTGGACCATAGTTGGTAAACAGTTCTCTAATATGACAATACATGCAATCACACTCGTTAACATGATCTCCCATGTACAAAAAGTTCATTTCTAATTTGTCAGTTTTATCATCGGGTACCTGAGGTATCCTGCCGCCTTCTCCTCTGATAGTAAATGGAAATGATTGTGACTTAACTTCTTTTGGGTCAGTGCGTCTTAGTTTAAACCATTGTAAGGGGAAACTATCTACGCCTCTGGTACTGATATCATTAGCAATATTATCAGGTAAGAAGTTATCGTATAGTCTTAAATGATTAGCAATACTAGGCATCACACAAATCCTTAAATGTATCTTTAGACACTGTATGAGTCAGTTGCCCTTCCCATTGAGGGTTAGGGTAAAAAGTTTCATTTTCCAATGACTCTAATCCAATACAACCATAACGCCCTTCGACTAAGTCTGCAAAGAAAACATAACTTTTATAATCTTTGTTTGCTACTGCTTGATTTACTTTGTGCTGTTTGATATCGCATCTTGTTGTAGCAGTAATACCACACTGTACATCAACAAGTATCTTTGCTTGTTCATCAATTAAATCAGCATCGCCTGTTCGTTTGAAAGTATCTAGACTGCTAAAGTCATCGCCGCCATGTCTGGTTAAGTTGGAGCAGTTGAGTTCTGCTGAGATTAAGGGAGTAAAAATGACCTCTGCAACATACCCCAACAACCAGTTAAAATAAACACTTTCTAATGCTCTACCATGGTTGTTTAACCTAGGTAAGATATTAGCATTCTTTATGGTTAGTGTTGTGTCATTGACTAATTTTGCTACACTTATATCGCACTTATGCTGTTGTGCATTATTAATAGCAGTCATAGTCGATATGAGTCTTTTATTTTTCTTTTCAATAACAGCCCAGTTCGGCTCCACTATGTCCTTTGCGCCTAGATGTTTAGCGAAAAGGGACTTGTTAGTGAAGCCTAATAACTTTCTATAATCCTTGCCGTTCATTAGTATCTTGTTGCTGTAGATGTTAATACAGGAACTACATTATGTATAAACCAATTGCCATCGCCCTTGATATACTGCACCCTTACTAGACTATTCAGGTGCCACTGATGCAACTTGGGCACTTCAAAGTCAGTAAAATGATTGTGCTGAAACTGCTCGCACTCTTTTTCCCAAATAAAATACTCTGGCTCAATCACAATGTTCTTTAACTGACGATAACCATTGCGACCATTATCCATCTTCACATGACTGATCGTTCCTGTGATGTAGCAGGAAGGATTGCTCTGCTCCATGATCTGATGTACACTCTCATGCATTCCAGAAGGTATATTAACAGTAATAGTCTGTGCTTTTAACTGTGCTGACACAAAAAATAGCAACACCAGAAATATTACTGCCGCTACTAATCCTGCATTTTGTAAAGTTCTCATAGTTTCTCTCCTATGTCAAATCCTCTAAAAGTTTTGAATCTAGGAAAACGCAAACTCCAAACATCATCACTGTCTTGTGATTGTGTTGCGGCATCTGCCCTAATTTCAACTAATTGGCCAATGACTTTGTCTTTGGCTTCCCAAAATACTTCCCTGTCCTCATCCGTAAGCCCACTGCCTACATTAAGATGGAAGAACTTTCCGTCGTCCTCGCCTTCTACTACTAATGCACCAAGTTTCCCTTCATTTCTACCTGTCCCTTCTTCTACATCTATAACTGACAATGTAACTTCGATGAAGGGTTTTACTTTGAGCCATGCATGACTTCGCTTACACTTGTAGATATCATGTGTAGGCTTAATCATTAGGCCTTCGTAACCGTGTTCGAGAGCAGTTTTGTTTAAGTCATCAAACAAATCTTGCCCACCTTGTGTGTCAAAGTTAACTACCCAGTAGTCAACAACTTTGATACAATCATCTTTGTCTCTGTATTCTTCTAGTGCTAGTTTTCTAGACATAGCATCTTGTGAGCCCTCACCTTCCTGAAACTCATCTAACGACAGCACATCAAATAATGCTAGGTAAGCATCTTGTGTTTGGGCACCTTCTTTCCTATGCACTTGCTTCATCAGAGCCTGGAAGTTATCGCTCATTACCTCGCCATCAAATACAGTATCGTTGTATTCTGGCTTGCTGAGGGCTTCTTCGATATGTGGGAAGTTATTAAGTAGTTTTCCGTTCCTACTATAAAGAGTAGCACTGCCATTTTGCACAATAGCAATAACCCTAACACCATCGTACTTGTATTCAATTATGCATTCTCCTTTAATCTTTTTAGGATGTTTAGCACCATCATGCGCCAGCATACAACCAAAGATAGGAACAGTACCTGGTGCTACTTTGTTCACAGTTTTTTCACTTACACCACATCGTAGGTCTTTGATAAGAATCCTACGATACCAATCATTCCATTGTTCCTGTGTGGCTTGTGCCATGGCAACCAAGATAGCATCACGAGCCGCATGTCCTGTAAGTACACGCTCTTCTAAATCCAATGCAAGCCTTTCAAAGTCATCCCAACTAAGACCTTCGCCAGTAGGATCCTTCTTCTCAGGAACTTGCTTAACACCAAATGTAACAAGTGGGTTAAGAGCCTTTTGTAGTCCGTGTCTGAACTTGCTGTCAGCAATAAAGTTACCAACAACTTCTTCTTTGAACAAGCGACTGTTATCGCTTTCCAGTTTCTGTATTATGTTCCAGGGTTGCATAAGTTTTATGTACATTTTCCTCGGTTAAATATTTTAAACATGTAGCACATTGTATATCGTCTTGCTTTAATCGCTCTAACAATGCTTCTTTACTATAATCCTTGTCACTAATATTACGACAGATACAAACAATCACAAATTAATAACCATGCGTCATATGGTCATATGCATCTGGGCATTGACTAATGTGCTTTCCGCACATACACATCTCTTCTTCTTCACGACTAGGAGCACCAACCATAGCACGAATATCGGCTTCAGTGTATCGTTGCTCACCGTCACGGATTGATTGTTCTGCTAACAGTTTAGCAAAATCGTTTGTAGGTTCAAATCTCTCAGCCATGTTATTATTATACAATTCTTTGCTCATAATGTCAACCTATATGATAACAACAAATGGCCAATTGGCAAACACCATTAGGCAAAGTAGGAATGCAAGGAAAATAATACACCCTGCAACCACAAATTTAACAAAAAACCAAATAAAATCTGGCAAATATTTCCATGCCAAATATATTAATGCTACCAATCCGATAAATTCTAACATGATTAGTCCTTGAGTTTTTTCTCTGCAAGAGCCATTCTTACATCTTCTTCATCATGGATCTCAACCTTTGTGATAGGCTCAATGCTGTTGAACCCTTTATCGCCGTAGGAGGTTTCAACCATGTAACCTTCTGCAACAATTTTTTCTAGCAAATGAAAAGGCACTAACAGTTTACCATAGTGCTCAATTCTTGCATACTTTTTAGTAACTGCCATATGCTTCTACCTCTTCTAAATATCCTTGCAGTTCGTTGTTAGGGATATGACCAATGACATCATCGTCAGCGTCCAAGAAGATCTGTTTGGTGACCCAGCCACCTTCTCGATCCATTACACTGATCTCCCACTTGTCGTCTCTACCACCATAGGAGAAAGGAGTTTTAATTGCACTCACACAAAGTCCGTTTTCAAACTTATAGACTTTTTGAATGCCTTCACCGCAATGGTGTTTAGTTTTAACTACAGTTGGCATTAGTCTAACCTCGAACCTTCGTAAAGTTTAACTTCAGGCAAGTAACGCTCTACTGTTTCAATATACGCCTGCGTACCAGCCATCTTAGCACTCATGTCCTGAGTGTAACTACCTGACGGGTTCCACAACTGGTAACCACCGTCATAACTTTTCTTAAAACCCTGAGCAATAAAACTCTTGCCCAACTTGGTGTTACCCTTTACAAAAGTGGTTACCCAAGCAAAGCCACAGTTGAATGGATGTTCTCCATTCTGCTGAATATAATCGTCCGTTGCAATTTGTGCATTACGAACTGCCAATTGATGAATTTCTGGTGTCAACATTACGCCGCCTCCATTACTTGAGTAATATATTTGTGATCAACAATTACGGTGTCGCCTGCAGGGCGACTAACAACAACACGATTAGTAGAGCCCTTCCACTCGAAGCCTTCGTCGAGTACAACATGGTGGCTAACATTACCACCGTACTCAACACGGCTAAGAGTTACTAGCCCACTAACAGGTATATCGCCGCTGAGGTAAAGACCTTTAACACGCATACCTTCTAAGTTCCAGTTCATTACGCTACCTCCTTTTCAAGGAATGAAAGTAATTGAGTGAAGCCCATACCATCCACCATGTGGTAGGTGCCCATTTCGTTGTCACGGATAATATCGCCCACGCTCACTGAGTGCATGGGAGCCAATCGCTCAATGCTCTCTTCAGGACCCATGTTACCTACTTGAAACACACCATTAAGGGTTGCTGCGTCAATGTTGGCAACAGGATTGTAGTACTCGCTCATCCAAGCATTAAAGCCATCTGAGCCACCACTAAAAGAAACTTTCAACTGGATTTCAACTTCTGGAAACTTCTTCATTGCATCATCCCAGCCCAGGCTGTTTACTGCATCGCTTGCTTCACGAGAGAGATGAAATTGGAAAACTGTATAACGCATATTTTTACTCCGTTTTTTTAACCTACATATATATGATAGCAAATTCTGACGATCTGTCAACCTTTTTAGATGGCTGTAAACCCTTGATTTTACTGACTTTTTTAAAAAAGTGTAATTTTTTTAATGTAAGAAAATCAATAACTTAGCGAAGCCAACAAAATTAGATAAATAACTGTATAATATTATAACAGTTCTTTTAGGAGAATAGCATGCTACAAAGCAAAGTAAGAATCAAGAAAAACGCATTAACATCAGAGCAATGTGCACAGCTCATCGCTAATGCCGAAAACTTTGAATACGATATTCTAAAACATGACATCGTTGAACAATCTAAGTTTTCTTCGAAAGAAGAACTGGACCAGGGTACAGTAGAGAGTACACATGATGATAGTTACTCAAAGCGTAAAGTTTCTCAGTCCCCAATTGAGCCAGTATTTTCTGAATGGGACGGTAATCCAGTTTACAGATGCAAAATCATGAAATATGAAGAAGGCGAGTATGTAAATGAGCATCGCGATGCTCAATGGATGTGCCTAAGTAATTATTGGGAACCTGATACCAATAAGCAGTCTAAATCATTGATGGTTATTCCACTAAATGATGATTATGAGGGTGGTGAGTTCACAGTAGAAGGTCAAGTTGTACCACAAGAAGTTGGTACATGTATCCAGATACCATGTGATCCTTTCAGCCCAGAAACAAGTCCTAAGCATGGCGTTACAGAAATTACTAAAGGTACTAGATACAGTTTAGTATTTTGGAATTTCGCGTAAAGATAAATTTAATAAAAGAAGGGCGTAAGCCCTTTTTTTATGACTCTACGACTGGTTTATAGAATGCGTTGGTGATGTCAGTGTGGTCAGTGATGTCACGTATTCCCTTTATTTCGGGCACACTCTCTGAGAGAGCCTTTTCTACACCATCTTTAAGTGTGGCATCAATGCCAGCACAACCCTGACAACCACCACCGAATTCCACTATAGCAATCATATCGTCTGTTATTTCTATCAGTTTAACATTACCGCCATGAGCTTGTACTATGGGGTATACGTCGGTCCATAATGCGTAGTTAACACGTTCTTCCAATGTGGCATCATCAGCAAGTTTGGGCATTTTGCTGTTGGGTGCTTTAATAGTCAACTGTCCACCAAAGTTATCTGTGTCGTAATCTACTGTGGCTTCTTCTAGCCATTTTTCACTGGCAACATCCACATATACGTCCAGCTCGCCAAATGTCTTGATTTGCCATTCTGATGTAACCTCGCCCACTTTACAGTAACTGAGCTGTGTACTAGCCAGGGGTGTTCCACCATCTTTTACACTGATTTTTACACCTATGCATTCTGATTTCTTTTCTAATAATTCACACAAATAGTTTTGTGCACGTTCTGATACGTCTAACATTGTATTACCTCTATGCCACTGTCGATTAAAAATTGTTTGCCTGTGCCTTTAGCACTCTGATATTCTTCTCGGTAGTACACAGTGACTATACCACTTTGATGAATTAGTTTAGCACATTCTATGCAAGGCAAATGTGTGCAGAATAATTCTGATCCTCTGCTGCTCTCTGAACTTTGTGCTACTTTGGCAATAGCATTTGTTTCTGCATGTAGTACTTCAGGCTTAGTTCTGCCCTCATGCTCACACACATTATCCCAACCACTTGGCATGCCATTATAACCAATGGAAATAATTCTATTGTCTTTCACAATGATGGCACCAACTTTTGCTCTGGTTGCTGTACTTAATTGTGCAAATCTTTCTGCACAATCCATGAATGCACTAACAAATTTCTCTTTCATTCTCTAATTTCTCTACGGCATTTTCCAGCACAATTTGATGAACTGTTTCCTTACATGAACAACATTGTGTACACAATCCTGTTTCTTTTATCACAGTTTCCAGAGACGATTCAGATAACATTTCTCTCAGTTTACTTTCAGTGATATTTTTACAAATACACACTATCACTTTTTGTTCTCCACACCAAACTTGCTGTAGTTATACCATGCTCTTTCGTGCCAATAGTATAATAACATTTTAGTAGCAACTTCTATACTTGCTATACCTGCCGCCCAATCTATTTGTCCAGTGATTAACCAAGCAATTAGAAAGGTATCTGTTGTCGCTAATACTCTCCATGTGAGGGTCTTAGCCAAGTGACGTTTACGTGAAACATTAGTACTCATTTTTTATCCTCTTTACAGGCATCATAAACAATGTTTTCCAGTTTATATGCCTCCTTTTCCCAGGGCATGTCTTGGTAATTAACTTCCTGTAGGGGAGTACCTTTCCAAATCCATTTGGGTAATTTTCTTTTTGTAAATCCATCATCTGCTAGTGTGCCTGTAGCAATTTGTTTTGCATGTATTAGCTCATGTGCTATGTTTATCATTAACAAATCCTGTGGCACTCTACCACATGCATCATTACGTGCAACTTCTATCATTATGGTGTAGTCATCGCCGTGACAGTATCCGGCCACATTGCCGTCGCACCTTTTAACAAACTCTAGTTCTATATAGGCATCAACATCATATAAGCCTAAATACTCACATGCTCTGTCTATATACCCTAGTATTTTTTTACTCTGAGTTCCACGTACTTGCACATATTTAATTATATGATATTTTGACTATTTGTCAATTATTTGATCTTGCCGGTACGCAAGTGATCTTTGCCTATCAGGCAACCTTTGGTAAAACTTGGACTGCGTGAATTGCAGTTTGTTGAACGTCTTTTTCTGGCCCATCCATATCCAGCCTTGTGCCCACTACAATCTATAGTGCATTGGCTTCCAAAAAACTTTGGTGGCGCTTCTGATATGATTTGCTCAATCTTCATATCAGTATTTATCTGCCTTGACTATATTTTTCCTCTAAGTACTGCTCATGCTGTACCCATGTGCCTTGTCTTAGGAAACCCCACTCTCTTAACTTTGGCCCAGGAATAAACAAAGTCCAAGGAGTAACGCCAGGCTCAAGCTCGATCCTATGATAAGACTTAGCACTGCAAATCCTACAGTGTCCGGGTCGCCTCCAAAATTTACCATTCGGAGTATATTCCCAATAACCGCCACGCACAATAAGAGTAAAATAAGGCCAAGGGTGATCATGTAGGTCATCTAAATCACCTTTGTGAAATTTATGTAAAAATATGTTGAAAGGAAACCATTTGCGGTCCTTTAAAAACAAGTAATATCTGGTCAGGTACGGTTCGTTTTCGAACCTGTCCATGATTACTCTTTTACGACCCAGTTTCTCTAGTAGGCTTAGTAACATTAAACGTCCTCCTTGCGACGTCTAGTAGTACAAGATAAAATGCTGTTGCTGTGAATGTGCTGGCATCAAACTCTAATGCCGCCATGCTGAATGGATTACCATGAGACAGATTTGCCAGGATATGATATCCAAACATTCCAATAAAATACGCTTTTAATAAAGTCATTCTGCTGGCAACAAATGTAGCAAAAGACAAACTTGCGAAATAACCCAATTGTGCAACATCTAAACCTGCACCCATAATATAATAAAGTGCAAGGGCAACAACTGGTACACCATATTGTAATTCTTTTCTGTCAGTGAGAAAAGGCATAAACAATGCTAGTGCTAAAAAGGGCTGAAAGTTAGGTATTAAAAACATGTATTTTTTTCCTTATATTATAATTTATCCAAAATGGTCTATATTTTCCTTTTTATTGGCTGAGGTAACACGTTTTCTCAAACTGCTACTGCTAAAACTGTGGTCTCTGCCGTTAAAGAACAATTCAATCCCTCGTTGTTCGCAAATATCTTTTCCTGTAAATTCTTTATCTTGATATTCAATACCTAGTATACGCACATTTATAGGTAATGTCAATAGCAAATCTTTTAAATCTTGCTCAGTGTTATAAACAATTATTTCATCCACGTATTTCACTGCACTTAATTGAATCTGTCTTTCAATAATACTTTGCACTGGTGGATTTTTGCTGTCTGGTCTGTCCAGTGTGGGATCATTCTGTAAACCCACAATCAAAAAATCGCAGTGGTGTTTGGCTTCCTCCAGCATAGTGATGTGTCCTGCATGCAACAAATCAAATGTGCTACAAGTAAATCCTATCTTGCCGCAGTTCTTATAATCCAGTTTCATAGTTTAAATGTCTTTTTTAAATGCTTACCTAAAACTCTGCCTACCTCAACATGTCCTGCTTTGGAGAAATGTGTGGAATCATCATCATGCAATCTGAATTTATACCATCTTGGTTCTAGCCATTCCTTATATGGTAACCACTCAACGGCTAGATTAAAATCTGTTATATCAGTGATCTGTACAGGATATTCTGCTCTGCGATCATTATAATTTATAACAGGATATCCCATAGTCGTCCAACACATGCAAAGTTGTATGCCGTAATTTTTAACCACGTGCTTTAAACTTATTACATAGTTGAGAGTCCTCTCCATACCCAGTGCATCGATAACATTATTTTGATATGCTTTGTGCAGTGCTATATCGTCAGACAATATCTGCCATTGCCAACTGTCAATTTTCCATCTGCTGACCATTTCAGTACCAATCACATTGTCACCAAAATCTTGGAAACCCTGTTTGCCGGATGCTAGCAACTCACTTGCAGCTCTGCTTGGCAGTTCTGTTCTAGCAGGATCAGTCAGTTGCCAGACAATGATATCGTTTTTTCTGATATCACCAGATCTGATGTTCTGCATTATCTGCCGCCATGCCAGATCGTTACTGCCACCACCAGCGGCAAGATGCAAATACTCAGCACCTATCTCTTTTGCGGCAATCTCTCCGTATACAATATCAACTTTTGTATAATCGGATACACTACACCCTGCTACTGCTAACTTCACTGAAATCTCTCAACATTTTTTTAATTTCCAGGGCATGTTGTTCTTCCTGTCCAATCTGGCCACGTGCATACTCCTCTAACATTATACTGGCGTCTGCAACTTCTTCTAGCAGTTCCTTGTATTTTGCAACTGCATTTTGTTCGTGTTCAAAACTTTCCTCAAGTATTTGTTTCACACTGTGGTTGTGATTTTCTTCAATAGGAGATATTTTTTGACTTGGATGACCACCAAAACCTGTGATGTATTCTCCTGCTTGTAGTGCATGCATTAAACTTTCGTTTGCCTGTTCCTGTAAGAATTGTACAATGGGTATTCTGTTAGGTCCACTAACCATAAGTGAACTGTGAGCATAGCGTACCACGCCTGCCATTTCAAGCTCAATGATATCATTCAATATGTTACATACTTTTTCAATGTTAAGTTCTCTCATTTCCATTCTAATCTCGTTTTGCCCAAATGCCCAGTGTGACATTAGGGTCTGTGTTTTCATTTACAAATTCAAAAATATGTTGAATATGATTTACATCATCAAGATTTCTAACACTACAAACTTCATTGGCAAAATGTAATTCAACATTGTTATCTACTGCTAATTTTAAAAGTTTATGTCTTCTAAAAGGATCGTCTGGCAAACAATAGATACTACATAACACAATACCTTCCACACCGTAACCAGTAATCATTTTTTCTAATCCTGGGAACCAATCTAAGAATTCATTTTCAAATTGGTAATCGTTTATCTTGATGTCGTGTTTATTTGTATACTGATTAATTATTGCACGTTGCATAGGTAAAGGAATAGGACCACTAAATTTGGCGTTCCAGCCTGCATAACTAATCCATTTTTTCGTTGTGTCAATAGGTCTAGTATCTTCTCTTTCACCTATAAATCTAAAATAACCACCTGGTAATTTTCTATGGAAGTGACCACCTTTGGGCAATATTCTACCATCCATACTCCACCGTGTGATGTCTGTGTCGTTGTTAAAGTTACCATGTATATGGTGTTGCTGGAATAAATGTGCCTGTCCTGGCTCTAGTGTAACAGGCCAACAGTGTGTTGAACATTCTTCCTGCAATTTATCGTAACTCCATCTTTCATTGTAAGCAGTTCTAGTTAGGTTACTGCTTTCTGCCCAATCCATAATCTGCATACTGTTATTTCCATAACATTTTGTGAATGGTGTCCAAATTGTTCTGAGACCTAAACCATTGCCTACCCAAATTCCTTGATGAAACGCAAGTAGTCTACCCACTTTTTCTTGGTTAGGAATAACAATTCTTACCGTAAAGAATCGTTGCACCATCCAATCATCTTCATCAATCAGTTCAGGTACATAGTCCCCAAAGTATGAATCAATCCTAGATTGTAATTCTTCAGTATCAAATTGTAACTGACAATGCCTGCCTAGCTCTGAAATTTCAGCGGGTGTTAAAATTTTATGTATTGTTTCAAGTTCTTCGATCTGTGGGAATTTTTCCTTTGCAACATTAAGCCAGTATTCTGGCCAATTATGTTTTTCTAAATCATAGTTTAATGTTTGATTATCCCATCTAGGATCTAGGTTGTTTACTTCGTTCATTTGTCATTCCAGTTATATGCTAGCATTTAGCAGATTTGTATTTATGATAAATACTTATAGTTAACAAACTGGTGGAGTAGGAATTAATGGCTGAACATAAAGATTATGGGCTTACTGGTGTAAATCACAATTTACAATTAGGCAAACAAGGCCCACAACTAAAGCATAATGGAGATGGCACAGTAAGTGTCACAGACATCTCTGGCAACTCATTGACTACGGTTACTGGTGCAAATGCAACACAATCCAATCACTTTGTAACAAAAGCACAATTAGATAATGTTCAAAAATCCGAAGCCACTCTGGCAGGCAACATAACTTATAATGGTAGTACAGTAACTCTAGGAACTATACCTGCAGGCAGTAAGACAGTGATAACAACCGTAAACATATCACAAGTATGGGACGATGCAAACAGCACAATCAGTGTTGGTACAGATTCTGATCAAGCCTTGCTTGCTTCACAGTCTTACATTCAACAATCAGAATTAGGGGCATATCAAATAATTACTACACAACTTTTCGTAGCTGATACTACTATAAAGGGATTTGTGCCCAGCAGTAATGCTACGCAGGGTGCTGGATCAATTGTGGTCAGTTATTACTGATATTTTTCCAAATAACAAGTAAATAGTCTCCACAAGGAGACACATAATGGCTAAAGCAATAGGCGCATTCGCAAACAAGCATAACGGTATTAAAAAAGGAACCAGCCAGGGTCGTAGACCTAAAAGCATGTCAACCATGAACAAATCTAGAAAACGTTCCTTTAAAAAGTATCGTGGTCAGGGCAAATAATAAATATTTGCGTGGATATAAAAACACAACGAATCACATTCGAAACCATCTTACCGGTCTGGAGTTCCAAACTTTGGCCAGACCGTGTAAGTGCGATAGAAACTCACAGTGCTCTAACCTGGCCTTTCGAAGGTGACCCAGATAGCATTGACATGGAAATATTCAATTACCCAGTAACCTTTTGGGGTACATACGTTGACAATAAATTAGTAGGTGTTAATAGCGGTCACAGAACAACTGACAGACAATACCGCAGTAGAGGTATTTGGGTAGATCCTGAATACAGAAAACAAGGAATATC
>Ga0255772_10001252_pt1 | contig 25303 bp, 29 predicted proteins | sample 071ome_34_FD_179970 | JGI IMG/M metagenome (GOLD analysis project Ga0255772, IMG submission 179970) | Coastal salt marsh microbial communities from the Groves Creek Marsh, Skidaway Island, Georgia - 071411BT metaG (version 2) | ecosystem: Environmental > Aquatic > Marine > Intertidal zone >...
GAGAAACCCACAGAAGCCCAAGAGAAAAACTCAAGGTGGTGATGTAAGACCTGGAATTGCACAAAGAATTAAAGAACAGTCTGTTCCATATGGGGCTAGATCACAACCTCTTTCCATCCCCATGATGGGAAAGGATATAGATGGCAAACCCATGAAGATGTATGGTGCTGCACCTTTTCCAACAATTGATTTTGAAAAAAGACAAAGAATGAGAGACCTTCGTCTTATTAAAAAACAAGGAGAGAAAACCACTCAAGTCGCTCACTTTGAACCAGAAGGCGAAGCAATAGATGAACAATCAGTTCCTGTTACTGCATACAATAAGGGCGATTACCCAAAAAACGCTGGTGCGATGACACCAAAGGAGATTGAGAGAGCAAACGAAGGTTCTGCAAACAGAATTAGAAAAACCATCAAACTTGCAAATTCACACGAACCCGAAGGTGAGATGGTTGAGGGAGCTGCCTGGACAAAAAAGTCTGGTAAGAACCCTTCAGGTGGATTGAATGAGAAGGGTCGTAAGTCTTATGAAAGAGAAAATCCTGGTAGTGATCTCAAAGCCCCATCAAAGAAAGTCGGTAACAAGAGACGTGCATCATTCTGTGCAAGAATGAAAGGCATGAAGAAGAAACTGACTTCTGCCAAAACTGCTAACGATCCCGATAGCAGAATCAATAAGTCCCTTAGAGCCTGGAATTGCTGATCATGAAAACATTTCAACAGTTTGTAGAAGGATACAAGGGTGATAAGAAAGAGAAAAGTCTCTACGCCCGTTATAAGAAGATCAATGATCCTCAACCTCCAGCAGATCCACTGAAACCAAAAACTCTTGGTGAGAGTGTAAACATCTCTGGCGACTTCAACGGAAACCTTTACATTAACTCCCAACCAGAACAACAGGTTGAAGAGAGTTATGTTGCAGATATCCTCTGGGAAGGTAATCTCTATCGTCTTGAACTGAAAGGTAGAATGCCTTCAAAGGATCAGTTGGCGGAAAATCTTCAGTCTTCATATCCTGGTGCATTGGTTCAACAGATTTATCCTGTCACCGAAAGTAACCTAGATATTAAAAGCGCGAAGAGATATCATCCCGCAAAACTAGATTGGGTATAATTCATGGCTCAGTGGAATAAGAATACACAGGACTATCTCAACCAAGAGAGAACTCTCCATGAAGTTTTCATGTGTGCCGACAGATACGGCAACATTGGAAACTGTGGAGTTGCTACTGGAGTAGGTGGTGGAGGATATGATGCGTTTGGTAGAATGCGTGTATCTGAGCCATACACACTTGCAGACTATACTCACATCTATGGCGAAGAAGTTGAATTATTAACTAAAGCAATTGGTACAGGATCAACAACCGTTACAAACGCAAACACAGCATCTATTGGTCTTATAGTTGGTGTTGGTTCAACCTCACAGGTGATACACCAATCAAGAATGTATCACCATTATATGCCAGGTAAATCTCAATTTGCCATGGCAAGTTTCAATTTCATCGATTATAGAGCAAACACAACTAAAAAGGTTGGATATTTTGATGATAGAAATGGTGTATTTCTCCAACAGGCTGGAGATGGTACTGTTTCGATTGTAAGAAGATCTTACACTACAGGAACCGCAGTTGACACCGTTGTCAATCAATCCAACTGGAGTTTGGATCCTTTAGATGGAACTGGTCAGTCTGGTATAACTGCTGATTGGACAAAAACTCAATTGTTTATTACAGATTTTCAGTGGCTGGGAGTTGGAAGACTTAGATGTGGATTAGTTCTAGACGGAAGTAACTTCTATTTTCATGAGTTTCAACATGCAAATAATCTAGAACATGTCTATTGGAGTTTACCTTCACTTCCAATTCGTTGCGAAGTTGCAAATACCGACACTGCTGTTGGTATCACATCAATGGAACAGATTTGTGCCACTGTAATGAGTGAGGGTGGATATGTTGAGACTGGTGTTGAGTTTGGTGCCTTTAATGGTCCAATATCATTCTCTAACTCTGGTGGTGCAACTGCGAGACAATGTGTTATGGCTCTTCGTTGCAAGAACACATTCAAAGGAATTCCAAATAGAACAACAGTAAGAATAACTGGGGTTGAGTGTTTAAGTGATGCTACGAATTGTAGAATTGAGATTTGGAGACTACCAAGTAATAACAATATTACTGGTGGAAGTTGGACAAGTGCTGATGATGATTCAGCTGTAGAATACAATGTTGGAATAACCACTAACTTCACAACAACTGGTGGAGATTTGAGACAGGCAACTTTGATTGCTGCAAACAATCCATCAGGTCAGCAAGCATCTGCTCAAGTTGCATTTAACCCAACGACTGCTAGAAGATCTTATATTGCACAAAATATTGATTCGGATGATAGTAATATTTTTGCCGTTATTGTGAATAACTTAGACACTAATACAACGACAGATGTCTTTAATACTATTCAGTGGAGAGAAACACGTTAATGTGTTGAAACCAGTATTAAGTTATACGAAGGAATAGTTAAGAGATAGTGTATCTTATAGATACAGCTTTGAGCCATGCTCTACTATGGGAACATCCTTAATTAGTTTGTACTTGTGTATGTTCATCCTCATCGGGATGATTTGGTACGCGGGTATTGAAGGAACTATGCGTGTGTTTGTTTATCTTGAACTACAAATCAAGTATTTGTGGATTAAGATCCAAATGTATTTTATGAAACGCAGGTTACAAAAACAATTGGGAATACCATCTAAACTCTCAGACTTTAATGGATAACGACAAAGAAATGTCCGATCTCTCTATGGAGAGAAAGGAATGCCCGAAGTGTGGTGCTTTGTGGATTAATGGTCAGCACTACTGGGCAGGCACAGGTAAAAAGGGAAACGAACTGGATCTTGCAGGTCTGGTTTGCAACAATCTAGGTGACGAAACCTGCATAAACCCATGCATGGGTAAAGAAGGTGGAGTAACATGGGCTCAAAGATTGGAATCTTTAGACAATGACCACCCCAGTAACTAAAGAAGAAGTTCAGGAGATGATCGATGCAGCAATACGACGCCACAACCGTAATGCTTCTATCATTAGTATGTGCGTCGGTTGGGTGGTTCTTGCTTTATTTGCTGAGGGACTTTTAAGACTCGTCGGGGCTATTCCTCCCCTATTGCCATGGCTCAAAATCACATTGAACTGATTGGTTGTATTTTATTATTTGTTTTTGGGATTACGATGTTCTATCAGGGCACGATGATCATTAGAGGACATCATGGTTACAGACATTGCGAAAGAGAACAGAAGAAGTCCGAAGACATGCGTAAAAGAATAGAAGAGTTGCTAAAGGACAAATGAAACCACTCATCCTCATTGCGTGCTTTTTACCACTGGGTATCATCTACATAGTAATGAAACTCTCAGTATGGATTGCAACTATCGAAGCTGAAAGAACCTATGTCAGAGATGATGCCAAACGACCACATGGACCCTATGTGGAAAACCCATATGGAGACGTTGATGAAGAGGACGAGGAATATGGAAGTAAAACAGATTATCGATGAGGCTCTGTGGAGGTATTACTTTGAAAAGGGAATGGAGGTTCCACAGTGGAGAAGGAACAAGGATCCACAATGGTGGACAGATTACCTGAACGAATTGAACTCTGGAGAATAATGGAACATCTGTTAGGAAAGGCACTTTTAATCGTTGCCATACCATTTGTATTAACTACAATTTATTTCGGTTCAAAGAAGGGACACTACTATGAATCCGAACACTATAAGGGCAATGGAACCGCACACTAGGCAAAAGTTTCATTTTGCTTGGTCTTCATTTTCAAGAATATATGGAGTCAGTCATGTCACAACAGACATGGTTGACTTTTGTTATGATTGGGCTAAAACTGACGAAGTTGCACCACTCGATTGTTTAAATCACACAGATAGGTATTTTAGAGAAAAATGGGCCATGTTGCACGGTGGGTGATGGAAAATCCATTCACCTTAGGTATACTCAGTTACTTTTTGATTGTAGTACCCATACTTGGAATTTGGGCAGTGCATAAGTATAAATGGGAACATTGGGCACCTTTCGATGGAACTCATACTAAGACCCCACCAGAACCTGAATGATCCAACTTGGAGTGTAATCATACTTCTGTGTTGCGGATTGGCTTTTACTGCGTGGTGTATTTACTACATACTTAAGCTAGCATATAATGAGTTAGATGAGTGAAAACGTATATCTTGGAAACCCGAACCTCAAGAAGGCCAACACTGCCATTGAGTTCACCAAAGACCAGATCGAAGAATTTATTAAGTGTAAAGACGATCCTGTTTACTTTGCGCGAAATTATATTCGTATCGTTTCTCTGGATGAAGGTCTTGTTCCTTTTGAACCTTATAAGTTTCAAGAGAAGCTGATTAGTCGTTTTCATAAGAACAGATTTAACATCTGCATGATGCCCCGACAGACGGGTAAGTCAACCACGTCGGTATCATACTTGCTTCACTACATTGTTTTTAACGACAGTGTGAATGTTGGTATTCTTGCCAACAAAGCGTCAACCGCGAGGGAACTCCTCAGTAGGTTACAACTTGCATATGAGAACCTGCCAAAATGGATGCAACAGGGTATCATTGCATGGAACAAAGGATCAATGGAGTTGGAGAATGGCAGTAAGGTATTGGCAGCTTCTACATCTGCGAGTGCTGTCCGAGGCATGTCGTTCAATATCCTCTTCCTCGATGAGTTCGCGTTCGTCCCTAATCACATCGCTGACTCCTTCTTTGCATCTGTTTATCCTACTATTACTTCTGGTAAAAGCACAAAAGTAATCATGGTTTCGACGCCTCACGGCATGAACCATTTTTACAGAATGTGGCATGATGCTGAGAGGGGTCAAAACGAATACGTCCCAACTTCAGTTCACTGGTCAGAAGTTCCAGGCCGTGACGAGAAGTGGCGGGAACAAACTATTAAGAACACTTCAGAAAACCAGTTCAAGGTTGAGTTTGAATGTGAGTTCCTTGGATCAGTTGATACTCTCATCAATCCAGCCAAGTTGAGAGCCATGGTCTATGACAGAGCCATTCAATCTGGTAATGGTCTGGATGTGTATGAAAAACCGATTGAGAATCACGACTACGTTTGCACCGTTGACGTAGCTAGAGGTGGAGGTAATGACTACTCTGCATTTGTTGTTGTGGATATTACAGAATATCCACATAGAGTAGTTGCAAAATATAAGAATAACGAAATCAAACCCATGTTGTTCCCGTCTATCATCTATGAGACGGTGAAGTCATATAACAATGCATGGGTATTATGTGAAGTCAATGATATTGGTGATCAGGTTGCGGCTATTCTAAACTATGATCTTGAGTATCCCAATCTTCTTCAGTGTTCGATGAGAGGACGTGCAGGACAAATCGTAGGTCAGGGTTTCTCAGGAAAGAAAACTCAGTTGGGTCTCAAAATGTCCAAGGCTGTAAAGGCGGTTGGATGTTCCAACTTGAAGACAATGATTGAAGCGGATAAAGTTCTCTTCAAGGACTACGATATTATATCAGAACTTACCACATTCATCCACAAGAGAAATTCATTTGAGGCTGAGGATGGATGTAATGATGACCTTGCAATGTGTTTGGTCATTTATGCTTGGTTAGTTGCGCAAGACTACTTTAAAGAGTTGACTGATCAGGACGTTCGTAAAAGATTATATGAAGACCAGAGAGATCAAATTGAACAGGATATGGCTCCATTTGGTTTCATTAGTGATGGTCTCGATGATGAAATAATTCAGGGTGATGATGGAACCCTATGGAAGAAAGCAGATATGACTGATCTCAATTCAACTTATGGTGACATGAGTTATATGTGGGAGTATTATTGATGGACATTGAAAATGAATTCGATTTAGAACACCTACTATTCGTAGAGAGAACATGTAGGACTTGTAGGGAGAAAAAAAATCTCATAGATGACTTTTATCTTACTAGAAAAGACAGAGGGTCATATCCATCTGCATATGCCTATGAGTGTAAGGACTGTACAAAGAAGAGAATTGTTGTAAGTAGAATGGCAAATACCATCTATGATAGGTGGGAATATCCAGATTGGTAGTGTTCACGTCCAGTTTCCCCATTTGAAAAGCTTGCTATCAATAAATAAATTTAGAAATAAACTGAAACTTCTAGAGGAAATCAGATGGCTGGTTTAGGCTTAGTCTCCCCTGGTATTAAAGTAAGGGAAGTAGACCTTACTAGAGGTGGTATCACAGGCGTTAGCGACCAAACTGGCGCCATCGCAGGACCCTTTACCAAAGGTCCAATCAATGAACCAAGTCTCATTGAGAGTGAGAAAGATCTCGTAGATACTTTCGGCGAACCACAAGAAACAAGTAGCCAATATGAGTATTGGATGAGTGCATCATCTTATCTCTCATATGGTGGAATTTTAAGGACTGTTAGAATCGACGGTCAGTACCTGGTAAATGCTAACGCAGCAGTAGCAAGTGGTGCTGGTTCATCGGTAACCGACCTTAAGATTAAGAACGTAGAAGACTATTATAATTCTTACAACACAGCAACAACCTGGTATTGGGCTTCCAAGAACCCTGGTACTTGGGCAAATGATCTCAAAGTTTGTGTAATTGACGCAAGAGCTGACCAAACTCTGACTGGTATTACAACCTCTGGTATTGTTGTTGGTGCCGCAGTAACCCAAGCATTTGGTGGTGTTCAAGTTGGTGGTATTGGTACTTCACTGACACTGAATGGTCACCTTAAAGGTATTGTTACTGGTATCGGATCTTCTTCGATCGACGTTAAGGTTGTAAGTCAGGTATCGACTGCGGGAACAGTTGCTGACGCTGATTATACAAAGGGCGGAGCATTTGAGTTTAACACTTCAAGAGTTCTGAACATTGTAGGCGCCACTGGTTCAGCTACAACTTCAATCACAGTAACAAGAGATGTTGCTGGTACTAATGCTGGTGCGATTGGAGTAGGATCAACAGTTAATCTGTTCAATACATACACTGCAACCACCTATTCGATTGACAACGCTGGTGGAGTTGCTCTTGGTATTGGTGATACTGGTGTGTATCTGAACACAACCACTGGTGTTCAAACTGGAGGTTATGGTTCACAGAACATCCTCTTGATCGGTTCAGAACTGATTGGTGTTGGTAACACGATTGTTTCAGCAACTGGATTTGTTGGATTTGCTAACAGAGGCACTGACGGAACAACAGAGGCTGCTCACAATGACGGAACAGAAGTAAAACTGTTATCAAGAATTGGCGCTGCGACCACTGTAAGAGTATCTCAGTCTTCCTCTTCTTCCACCACATTAGACATCAACTCACTTAACGGTATCGATGTTGGTGACTACATTAGAGTTCAAACAGTTGGTGTTGGAACCACCTCCGAATTCATGGAGGTTACTGGCATCACCACTAACTCAGCTCTTACTCCAAGTGGTGCAACTGACTGGTATGAGAGTCAAACTCTTGGTCTTGACAACTCAACCGTATATTGGAAGAACGTTGCTGCAAAACCACAAACTTCAACTTGGGCTTCAACAAGAAATTCAAGATTCGACGAAATTCACGTTGTAGTTGTTGATGACACTGGTAAGGAGAGCGGAAACGCTGGTCAGATTCTTGAGAAGTGGGTAGGACTTTCCAAGGCTAAGGACGCCGAACTGTTCAATTCACCTGCATACTACAAGGATTACATTGCCGATAACTCCGAGTATCTGTTTGCTGGTTATGCTCCATTAGGAACTCCTACTGGATTCTCAACTGGAGACACTGCTTTCACCGCTGCGGCTTCCGCATGGGGTCAAGACGCACAAGGTATCACCTTCTCTGGTATTGGTAGATCCACCTATTCACTGCAAGGTGGTAAGGATTACGGCGGTACTTACGCTGCTCCAACTTATGCCGCAACTCTGGGTGACCTGATGGAAGGTTACGATCAGTTTGCAAACCAAAGAGAGTATCCAATCAACTACCTGATCATGGGTCCTGGTCTTGCAACCAGAAATGAAACAGTTGGTAAAGCAAACAAACTGGTTTCTATCGCAGAAAACAGAAAGGATTGTGTTGCTGTTATCTCACCAAGAAGGGCTGACGTTCTGAGTGGAGATGTTGCTCTGACCAACACCGACACCCAGACCGATAACATCATCAAGACGATGGATCAAGTAAGTTCCTCGTCCTATGCGGTTCTTGATTCTGGTTATAAGTACACCTTCGATCGTTTCAACAACAAGTTCCGTTACATTCCTTGCAACCCAGACGTTGCTGGAATGATGGCAAGAACTTCACAAAACTCATATCCTTGGTTCTCGCCTGCTGGAACAACCCGTGGTGTTGTAAACAATGCAGTTAAACTTGCATACAACCCATCACAGTCCCAGAGAGATCTGCTCTACTCGAAGAGAATTAACCCAGTTATCGCGGCACCTGGACAAGGTATCGTCCTCTTCGGTGATAAGACTGCTCTTGCATTTACTTCTGCCTTCGACAGAATTAACGTTCGTCGTCTGTTCCTCACAATTGAAACTGCAATCGAAAGAGCTGCACGTGCTCAACTGTTTGAGTTTAACGACGCAATCACCAGAGCAAACTTCGTTAACATCGTTGAGCCTTATCTCCGCGATGTTCAAGCGAAGAGAGGTATCACAGACTTCCTGGTTGTCTGTGATGAGAGCAACAACTCTGCTGATGTGATCGACGCGAACGAATTCCGTGCCGACATCTTTGTAAAACCTGCACGCTCTATCAACTTCATCGGTCTGACATTTGTTGCCACCCGCACTGGAGTTAGTTTCGAAGAAGTAATCGGCACCGTCTGATTATTAAATAGTACAGCACATCATCAACCGTTTAACAGGAGTAAGTAAAAATGCCTCAGCAAATCCCAAATACAGGGAGTAATGCGAGAACCCTGGACACCTTTAAGTCGAAGTTGTTGGGCGGCGGCGTTCGCCCCAATTTCTTTGAGGTAGAACTCAAGTTTCCCAACCTGGGAATCGATGACAACGATGTGAGTGACAGAACTCGTTTCCTGGTAAAAGGAGCGAACCTGCCTGCTTCTATTGTTGCTCCAATCTCAGTTCCTTTCAGAGGAAGAGAGCTGAAGATTGCTGGTGAAAGAACCTTTGATAGTTGGACAATCACTGTTATCAACGACAGCAACTTTGTTCTCAGAGATGCTTTCGAAAAGTGGATGAACGTTATCAACAAAGTTTCTGATAACGCTGGTGAAGTTGATCCAACTGTTTATCAACAGGAAGCTTATGTTCACCAACTTGGAAGAGCTCCGATCACCAACTCAGCAGGTGTTCCTGCAAATTCAGGCAACACTGTTCCCATTCTGAGATCATACCACTTCCATGGTGTGTTCCCAACTAACGTCTCTTCTATTGAACTTTCATACGACAGTAACAACGTCATTGAGGAATTCTCAGTTGAATTCCAAGTTCAGTGGTGGGAAGCCCTGAATGAGAATGGCAACGTTGTCGTCGGTTGATAAATAGACCATAAGACAACACTGACAAAATGGCTAAATTATTCGGTTTCTCCATAGAGGGGGCTGACGGAGATAATCTGCCTAAGTCTGCGGTTTCTCCTGTTCCGCAGAACGAGGCAGATAAATCTGACTACTATGTTAGTAGTGGCTTCTATGGACAATACGTTGATATTGAAGGTGTATTCAGAAACGAATACGATCTTGTCAAAAGATACAGAGAAATGTCTCTGCATCCTGAGTGCGACGAAGCGATTGAAGATATCGTAAATGAGGCAATTGTATCCGATCTCAGCGACAGCCCAGTTGAGATCGACCTCCAAAACTTAAACGTCGGGGATAATATCAAAAAGATTATCCGCGACGAATTTAAGTATATTAAAGATCTCCTGGACTTTGACTCCAAAGCTCATGAGATTTTCCGTAACTGGTATGTTGATGGAAGACTTTATTATCACAAAGTAATTGATCTCAAAAATCCACAAGCAGGTATCCAAGAACTGAGATACATTGATGCTTTGAAGATCAAGTACGTTCGTCAGGCTAGAAAGAAGGATCCAAATCTTGCTAGACTGAACACTAACGAACCAACAAATTCACTCACTCCAGAAATGGATGAGTATTTTGAGTACAATCCAAACTCAGGTAAATCGGGTGCGTCTTATCTTCCAACTGCAGGTGGAGCAGCTGGCGGAATTAAGATTGCAAAAGATGCAATCACATATTGCACTTCTGGTCTGGTAGATCGCAACAAACACAATACACTCTCTTGGTTACACAAGGCAATCAAAGCCCTAAACCAACTGAGAATGATTGAAGATAGTTTGGTTATCTACAGACTGTCCCGTGCCCCAGAAAGGAGAATTTTCTACATTGACGTAGGTAATCTGCCTAAAGTAAAGGCAGAACAATATCTTCGTGAAGTCATGAACCGTTATAGATCTAAGTTGGTCTATGACGCAAACACGGGCGAGATCCGTGATGATAAGAAGTTCATGAGTATGCTTGAGGACTTCTGGCTGCCAAGAAGAGAAGGTGGTCGTGGTACTGAAATCACAACTCTACCAGGAGGACAAAACCTTGGTGAGATTACTGATATTCAATACTTCCAGAAAAAACTCTACAAAGCTCTGGGTGTTCCAGAAACCCGTCTTGGTGGGGAAGGTGGTTTTAACCTTGGTCGTTCTTCCGAAATTCTCAGAGACGAACTGAGATTCAACAAGTTTGTTGGTCGTCTTCGCAAGAGATTCTCTAACATGTTCCTTGACATGTTGAAGACACAACTTCTTCTCAAGAACGTAGTCACTCCTGAAGATTGGACAACGATGTCCGAACACATTCAGTTTGACTATATCTACGACAACCACTTTGCAGAACTCAAGGAAAGTGAGTTGTTCCAAGAACGTATTAATAACGCTGCACAAGCTGAGCAATACATCGGTAAGTACTTCTCACAAGATTATGTAAGACGTAAGATCCTTCGTCAAACTGATGAAGAGATTGTTGATCAGGATAAACTGATCGCTGCAGAAATTGAGGCTGGTTTGTATCCAGATCCACTGATGATGCAGTCAATGGAACTTGCAGGTGCCGCAATGGATCTGCAAAGTAAAGCCCCATCAGTCGAAGATCCTGGAATTGATGAGACTGCGGTTGAAGCCCCTGAAGGTGGCGAAATATAAATAATTTGTAGTGTATTTACATTATCGTGGATTCTGAACAATTTATTGATTTGGTGCTGCAAGACAGCCCCGCACATGAAATTAGTGATGCGATCAAGGATATTCTTTATGCCAAATCGGCTGAGAGACTTGAAGCTGGAAGACCTGTAGTTGCTGCAGATCTTTTTGGTGATGAAATTGAATATGAAGAAGATGAAGTAACCCAAGAAGACCCTACCACTGAGGAAGAGGATGGCTAAGTTTAAACCATTAGGAGATGAGGTCAATCTGGCCGCAGGTATTGGTAATAGTACAAGTGTTGGTAATGCCAGCGTTGTTCGAGTGACCAATGCTTCTGGTGGAAGTGTTGTTGTTGGTCTTCAAACATCTGGATTTGTTGGTTTTTCAACCTTCACTATGTTGCAGAACACTCAAGACATCGTTGTAAAAAGACCTGATGATCTTATTCATGTACTTGGTGGAACAGTACAGGTTGTAAAAATCGCATTCACTCAATAAGAACAATGAAACTGATCAGAGAAGAAATCGAACAGGTAGAAGTTATCGTTGAAGAACGCAACGGTAAGAAGAACCTCTATATCGAAGGTGTATTCCTCCAAGGCGATATCAAAAATCGCAACGGAAGAATGTATCCTTGTTCAACCCTTGAGAAAGAAGTAGCCCGTTACAACGAAACTTTTATTCAAAAGGGTCGTGCTCTTGGTGAGCTGGGTCACCCTGATGGACCTACAGTAAACCTGGATCGTGTATCTCACAAGATCACTTCTCTGTGTCGTGAAGGTAACAATTTCATCGGTCGTGCAAAGATCCTAAATACACCGATGGGAAACATTGCAAAGTCCCTTCTTGATGAAGGTGTCAAACTGGGTGTTTCTTCTCGTGGTGTTGGTTCTGTCCGCATGAGTAATGAGGGCGTCAACATTGTTGGTGAGGACTTTATGCTCGCCACAGCCGCTGACATCGTTGCAGATCCTTCTGCTCCTGATGCCTTCGTAGATGGCATTATGGAAGGTAAAGAATGGGTCTGGGATGGTGGAATTCTCCGCGAAAAATATGCTGAGAAAACATACAAACAGATCAATACTCTTGTCAACACAAGACAGTTGCAAGAGAACAAACTGAGACTTTTCCAAGACTTCTTGGGAAATCTCTAATTTATAAATAAAGATAGATTAATTACACTTATAAAGTCTTAATCGGAGAGTTCAAATGTCCCGTGGTCAAAATTTACAAGAAATGGAAGTAGGCACTGCGCAATCCAAGACTGCCGTTAACGCTAATGCTGCTGCTGGTATGCCGATGGATACATCGGGTGCTGGTTCCTATGAGGATCTCGGCGGACCTACTCCCGACAATTACAGATCGGATAATGACTCCGCAAAACTGCGTGAGCCAAAGATCGCAACTGTAAAAGACGTTGTTAATCGTGGCGCAAAACCTGCCATGGCTCGCGAAGAAGCCGAAGAGGTAGAAGAGACTCAAGAAGTCGTTGCTGAAGAAGAGCAAGTCACCGAAGAGATCGTTGACGAAACTCCTGAGTACGACATCGAAGAGGATATGAACGCTCTCTTCTCTGGCGAAGAACTCACCGAAGAGTTCCAAGAGAAGGCTAAGACCATCTTTGAAGCTGCAATCAGTGCAAAGGTTGCACAAATTGCAGAAGAGATGGAAGCTAAGAACGAAGAGCGTATCGTAGAAGAAATCGAAACCGTTAAGGCTGCTCTGGTTGAGCGCGTTGATGGTTACCTGGAGTACGTCGCTGACGAATGGCTCCAAGAAAATGAACTGGCCGTCGAGCACGGTCTGAAGTCCGAAATGACTGAGAGCTTCCTCTCAGGCATGAAGGATCTTTTTGAAGCACATTATGTATCAATCCCTGAAGATAAATATGATGTTGTCGAGAGCATGGTAAACAAACTTGATGAAATGGAGACTAAACTCAACGAGCAGATCGAAAGAAATGTCTCCCTGAATCACCGTCTTGCTGAGTCGGTTGCCGATGGGATCGTATCTGAGGTTGCTGAGGGTCTTGCCCTGAGCCAAAAAGAGAAGCTCGCCCAACTCGCCGAGAGTGTTGAGTTTGAGAGCGAAGAATCTTATCGTGAGAAACTGGCTACTCTGAAGGAGTCATACTTCGGTCAGAAAGTCCAGAAAGAGACTTCGGATCAGGTGTTAACAGAAGAAGCCGCCCCTGACTATTCAGGTTCTATGGCTCATTACATGAACATCCTGAACCAAGTCGCTAAGAAGTGAATTTAACATTATCAAACACACACTAACACTTTTAAATAGGTAAACGCAAATGTTCCAATCAGAGCATCTGCAGGAAAAGTGGGCACCTCTTCTGAATCATGAAGGCCTTGGTGATATCAAGGATGCCCATCGTAAAGCGGTAACCGCTTGCCTGCTGGAAAACCAAGAGCGCTTCCTGCGCGAAGAAAGAGAATTCCTGTACGAAACCCCAACCAACTCCGCTAACGCCGCTGGCGCTGGTGGTGGATTCGGTGCTGGTTCGGCCGCTGGTGGCCCAACCGCAGGTTTCGACCCCGTTCTGATCTCCCTGATCAGACGTTCAATGCCAAACCTGATCGCCTATGATATCGCAGGCGTTCAGCCAATGAACGGTCCTACTGGACTGATTTTCGCAATGCGTTCCATGTACGGAACCGACCGCGATCCTTCAACTGGAACCGAAGCCTTCTACAACGAGCCAGATTCGGCATTCTCCGCACAGGATGCTGGTCAGGATCTGACCGCCGGCTTCACCTCGCGTAACGCTGGTTTCGGTACAACTGGACCTCAGCAGGGTACTAACCCTTCAGTTCTGGGTTCAACCGACGTATCCCAGGCCCTGTACTCTGTTGGTCAGGGTATGGTCACTGGTGACTCTGAGAATCTTGACGGAACTGGCTCGAATGCCTTCCGCGAGATGGGCTTCTCCATCGAGAAGGTCACCGTCACCGCTAAGTCACGCGCCCTGAAGGCTGAGTACTCACTGGAACTCGCCCAAGACCTCAAGGCTATCCACGGTCTGAACGCCGAGGCTGAGTTGGCAAACATCCTGTCAACTGAGATCCTGGCTGAAATCAACCGCGAAGTCATCCGTACCATCTACAAGGTTGCTGAGTCTGGTGCTCAGGCTAACGTTGCTACCGCTGGTACATTCGACCTGGACGTTGACTCCAATGGTCGTTGGTCCGTTGAGAAGTTCAAGGGTCTGCTGTTCCAAATCGAGCGCGACGCTAACGCAATCGCACAAAGAACTCGTAGAGGAAAGGGTAACGTCATCATCACTTCTGCTGATGTCGCTTCTGCCCTGACCATGGCTGGTGTACTCGATTACACCCCTGCCCTGAACGCTAACCTGAACGTTGATGACACTGGCAACACCTTTGCTGGTACAATCAATGGTAAGTATCGCGTCTACATCGATCCTTATGCCGCCTCTGGTGGTGCTGAAGCCAACCACTACTACGTTGTTGGTTATAAGGGTTCTTCACCTTATGACGCTGGTATCTTCTACTGCCCATACGTTCCTCTCCAAATGGTTCGCGCCGTTGGTGAGAACAGCTTCCAGCCAAAGATCGGCTTCAAGACCCGTTACGGCATGGTCGCCAACCCATTCGCCGAGGGTACAACCCAAGGTCTGGGCCGTCTGCAGCAGAACGCCAACCGTTACTATCGTCGCGTCAAGGTTTCGAACCTGATGTGATATAAATATCCTTACCGTGTGAAGGATAGTGCAGGGGGGTCTTCGGACCCCCCTTTTTTTGTCTAAATACAAATAAAAGCCCATGGCTGGTAATCCCTGTTTGGAACAGGTATCAAACAGAAACTTTCTGTCACCTGTTGGATTTAAATTAAAAATCAATAAGTGCCCTAAGGTCGATTTCCTGTCGGTAGGTGCAAATTTGCCAGGCATCACTTTAGGAACTGCATTGCAACCAACTTACCTCAAGGACATTGATCTTCCTGGAGACAAGTTGGTCTATGACGATTTTCGTGTCAACTTTATTGTTGATGAAGATCTGCAAAATTATAGCGAGATCTATAACTGGATGATTGGACTTGGTTATCCAGATAGCCAAAAACAATTCATTAACCTGAGACAAGATGATGATTACTATCCCCAGATTGGTGATAGAGAAAATCCTCATGCAGAATTCTCTGATGGTACGTTAGAAATTCTTAACAGTAACCTGAGAGGTCAGGCATATGTTAAACTAGAAGGGCTCTTTCCTGTCGCGTTGAGCTCTCTTGACTTTGATGCAACTCAAACTGATATTAATTACTTTACTGCATCAGTAACATTTAAGTACAAGATCTTCAAACTCCTTGATAAAAATTTTGTTGAAGTATGAACCTTGAGACAATTCAGGAGATGTGGGAGAAAGATTCCCAGATCGATCCTGATGAATTGCACACCGCCTCTTTGGTGGTCCCTTCGTTACATTCTAAATACTATCAGTTATTCAATGATCTAAGACTTCTTCGCGCAAGAGCCAAGAAGAGGTATCAAAGTATTCTCCACGAACGTCATCTTTATTATTCAGGAAAGGCTGAACCAGAAGTTTATATCGACGATCCTTTCCCATACAAGGTAAGAGAAAAGGATGCATTACAGAGATATCTGGATGCAGACGAAAAACTGACTGACGCCGAACTCAAGATTGAGTATTACGACACGATGATTGACTTCTTGGAGAATATTATCAAGACGATCCAGAACAGGACGTTCCAGATCAAGAATGCTATTGAGTGGCAGAAGTTTATTCGTGGATATGATTAGTATCTCTAAGAAAAATGAAGTATACCTGAGAGTTGAGGCAGAACCTCATGTTTACTACGAACTCAGTGATGAGTTCACTTTCGATGTTCCTGGGGCTAAGTTTATGCCCCAGTATCGAAATAAGTATTGGGACGGCAAGATAAGATTATTCAACACACAAACTGGTGAGATCTACGTTGGTCTTCTTGACAAACTTGTAGCTTTCTGTCGAAGATACGACTACGAATATCAGTTTACGGATAACAAATATTACGGAACACCTTTTGAAGAGAACGAGATGGTTTCTCTTGAAGGTGTTGGTGATTATATGAAAACCATCACTAGGTATGAACCAAGACCATACCAGATTGAAGGTGTTCATGATGCATTGAGATTTAATCGAAAGTTACTCATCTCTCCCACGGCTTCTGGAAAGTCGATGATGATCTATTCGATTGTTAGATATATGGTTGATAAAGGACACGATGTTCTTCTGGTAGTCCCCACAACATCACTGGTTGAACAGATGTTCAAGGACTTTGAAGACTACGGCTGGGATGCAGAAAGTTATTGTCACAAGATCTATTCGGGTAAAGAAAAATACGATAATCGTCCAGTAACCATCACAACTTGGCAATCAATCTACAAGTTGGAGAAAAAGTTCTTTTCTAGATATGGTTGTGTGATTGGAGATGAGGCTCACTTATTCAAGTCTAAGTCTCTTGTCAGTATCATGACCAAACTCTGTGATGCAAAATATCGATTTGGTTTTACAGGAACACTGGACGGAACACAAACACACAAGTGGGTTCTGGAAGGTTTGTTTGGTCCTGCATACAAGATTATCCGCACCGATGAGTTGATTGAGAAAGGTCACCTTGCAAAACTTGACATTAAGATCTTACTCATTAAACATGATCCTCACAAGTTTGAAGCCTTTGAAGAAGAGGTTCAATTTATTATTGGTCATGAAAAAAGAAATAACTTCATCAAAAATCTCGCGTTAGATCTCAAAGGAAACACACTTGTTCTTTACAGTCGTGTTGAGAGTCATGGAGAGGTAATTTTCAATTTAATAAATAACTCCGTAACGGGACGAAAAGTATTTTTTGTCCATGGTGGTGTTGATGCCGAACACAGAGAAGAAATAAGAGCTATTACTGAGAAAGAAGATAATGCTATTATTGTCGCATCATACGGCACTTTCTCTACTGGTATCAACATTAAGAACCTCCACAACGTAGTCTTTGCATCCCCCAGTAAGTCTAGGGTAAGGAATCTGCAATCGATTGGAAGAGTATTGAGAAAAGGAAACAATAAGACAAAAGCTACTCTTTACGATATCGCGGATGATACAACATATGGTTCAAGAAAGAATTACACCTTAAATCACCTCATTGAAAGAGTAAAAATCTACAATGAAGAGAATTTTAATTATGAAATCATTCCAATCAAGATGAGGCAAACATGAATGATATTTACGCAGTCATCAAATTAGTTTCGGGTGAAGAGATCTTCGGTCAAGTCGAAGAATTTTATGATGAACAAGTCAAAGCCATAATGGTTATTGATCCTTGTACTATTAAAGAAATTCCATCCAGAAGAGGAAACTATTCATTCTATAAAGTAGATGGATGGATCAAACTCAGTGAGGATAGAATTTTCTGTATTGAAATGAAACACATCATGTTATATACAAGGTGTGATGATGAAGAGATTATCTTGACATATAAGAAGTGGGTAAGATCTCTAAATAAGGACAATGATGAATCATCTGCAATGAAGGTTGGTGTATCTACTTCTATGGGATACATCTCTTCTGTTGATGATGCCAGAGAAAGCCTAGAAAGAATCTTTAAGCTAAAAGAGAATTCTTAAAGCTGTCTCTTGAACCCTGGCAGAGTTATTGTACACAGAATTTCATGGCTTGTCAAGCTTTAGAAAATTTGATATAATAACTACATGATTATAAGGATCAATGACACATGTACGCTGTAATGACAAAGAGACGCAGATCAGAACACTACGTTAACAACAAAGAGTTTTTGATTGCCATTGTTGAATACAAGGCCATGGTTCGCCGTGCAGCTGAGAATGGAGAACCAAAACCCCGTATTACAAATTACCTTGGTGAGTGTTTCCTTAAGATTGCTACCCATTTGTCTTATAAGCCTAACTTCGTAAATTACATGTTCAAGGATGACATGATTTGCGATGGCATTGAGAACTGTGTACAGTACATCAACAATTTTGATCCTGAGAAGTCCAGTAATCCCTTTGCATACTTTACTCAGATCATTCACTACGCATTTCTCAGAAGGATCCAGAAAGAGAAAAAACAACTAGAGATTAAGTCAAAGATTATCGAAAGAAGTGGATATAGTGAAGTTTTCTCAGACGATGGTATGATGGCTGGTAGTGAAAGTGACTACAACACTATTAAAGACAACATTAACTATCGTTATAACCAATGAGTGAAGAATTCTGGATTGATGATTGCTTTCGTGTGAACAAGGATCGGTTTCTTTGGAAGTCTTATTTGAAAGACGGTACAGAACAAGTCAGTGGACTTACCAAAGAAATCGTGATTCGTATGACACGATTTTACCTAAAGGGTAAACAAGAAGGATGGAGTGAAGAGACTAGCCGTGTTGTGAATGATGGAAAGGTTGGGGGCAAGTTGTAATGTTCCCAACTTTGATAGTTGATGACTTTTTTCCAGACCCAGATAAAATTGTTGAATTTGCGGAACAACAAGAATTTTATCCGAATGATGGAAGATGGCCTGGAACTAGAACAGCTCCTCTTCATGAATTAGATAACCATCTTTTCAACTACATATCAACGAAAATTCATTCGTTGTTTTATGATAGAATCGAACAATATTTTATGGAGATCAAATTCCAAAAAATAACTCCTTTTCATGAAGATCAATATCACCCAAAAAACAGAGGGTGGATACACAAAGATAGAGAAGTTTATTTTGGTGGAATTATCTACCTGAATAAAAATCCAGATGATGATACAGGAACTAGTTTGTATAGGGAAACAAAAGGTTACTCATATAATGATGGGTATACAACCTCCAAAGAAAAACTATATAAAGGGCACTATGTTTCCGAAGAGCAATACTGTAATGACTTTGAAAGCCTGAATAGTCAATATACCGAAACGGTAAACGTTAAAAATGTCTACAACCGATTATTGATGTTTAATAGTAAACAGTATCATGGTGTTCAAACTTTTGGTAAAACCCAAGATAGGTTGACAATAAGTTTGTTTTCGATTGGATTATTAGGAGATGTTCCACCTTTGTATAGATCATTATGACAAACACAAGTAAAATTCTTGCGGATCTGCAAGCCCAAAACATTGCGTCTTTGTTGCAAGGTAAATTGTCATACTGGACAACCACCGACAGATCTGGTAAACTAGTTCGTAAAATTGTCATCGAGTATGAAGATCGCAATCATCACTGATCAACACTTCGGAGCCCGCAAGGGTTCCAAGTTGTTTCATGCATACTTTCAACAGTTCTATGATGAGGTCTTCTTCCCGACATTAGAGAATGAAGGTATCACCACAGTTGTGGATATGGGTGATACCTTTGATAATCGTAGAGGTATTGACTTCTGGGCACTTGATTGGGCTAAGGAAAACTATTACAACCGTCTTCAAGAGATGGGTGTGACTGTACATACCATCATTGGTAATCACACTGCATATTACAAGAATACCAACGACATCAATGCAATTGGGTTGTTGTTAAAAGAATATAAAAACGTAATATGTTATAATAAGGTTACTGAGGTTACACTTGGTAATCTCAAGACGTTGTTTATTCCTTGGATCAACCAAGAGAACGAAAAAGAAACCTATGAAACTATTGAAAAGACTGTTTGCCCGTGTGCGATGGGGCACCTTGAGCTCAGAGGATTTAACGCTAATCGATTCGTCGTCATGGAGCATGGTGCTGACCGCGACGTATATTCGAAATTCGCCAATGTGTTCTCGGGACACTACCACACTCGAAGCGAAAAAGGAAATGTCCGTTACCTAGGAAATCCTTATGAGTTGTATTGGAGTGATGTTGATGATCCAAGAGGTTTTCATATCTTTGACACTGAAACTCTAGAAGTCACTCCAGTCAACAATCCTTTCAAGATGTTCCACAACATCTACTATGAGGATACTCCACATCAACTCATTAATACAAAAGAGTACAAAGACAAGATTGTCAAGGTTATCGTTCGCAAAAAAACCGATCCTCTACAATTTGAAAAGTTCCTTGACAAACTCTACAAGTCCAATGTTCATGAGTTAAAAGTTGTAGAGAACTTTGACTTTGGTGGTATCTACGATACAGAAGATCTTGAGAGTGATGAAAGTGAAGATACTATCAGTATTCTAAACAGATACATAGATGAAGCTGATGTTTCTCTTGATAAATCAATTATCAAGAACATTCTCAAGGAGATCTATATCGAAGCCTGCGAGGTCGATTAATGTACATTCTCACTGTCTCAGGAAAAGAAACCGAAGGCGCCTACGCCGTAGAAAACGAAGATGGTGAGAAAACTCTTTTCATGTTCGAAGAACAGGATGATGCGGAAAGATATGCCATGATGTTATCCATGGCTGATGAAGAATATCCTGTTCTTGAAGTTCACGAAGTTGAAGAAGAAGTTGCCATAAAGGCATGTGAGATGTATGATTATCCATATGTTGTAATCAGTTCTACTGACTTGGTGATCCCCAAAGATTATGATAAGATTTAAGAGTATCAAATGGAAAAACTTTCTTTCTACTGGTAACAACTGGACACAAATCAATTTTGAAAACAGTGCAACGACACTGATTATTGGTACAAACGGAGCTGGTAAGTCTACTGTTCTTGATGCACTTACCTTTGTTCTGTTCAACAAACCATTCCGTAAAATCAATAAACCACAGTTGGTCAACTCTACCAATGAGAAGGATTGTAGAGTGGAGATTGACTTTAATGTTGGTACAAGAGAATATCGTGTAGTTCGTGGTATCAAACCTGCCGTCTTTGAGATCTATGTTGACGGTAAGATGATGAACCAAGATGCTGCAGCTGCAGATCAACAGAAGTATCTTGAGAACAATATTCTCAAACTGAATTATAAATCCTTTACACAAATTGTTATACTGGGATCATCAACTTTCGTTCCGTTCATGCAGTTACCTGCTGCAGGTCGCCGAGAGGTGATTGAAGATATCCTTGATATCCGTATCTTCTCTGCAATGAATGCAGTGGTCAAAGATAAAATTCGTCAAAATCGTGAGGAGGTAAAGGTCCTTGATCTCAAAAAAGACAACCTTGCGGACAAGGTTGATATGCAGAAAGAGTTTATCCGTCATCTGGAAGAAGAAGCTCAACAAGAAATTGAAAGAAAGAAAAACAAAATTGATACGTTAAATCTGGACATTGATACCCTTTGTAAGAACGTTCTTTCTTTGCAGAAAAGTGAAAATGTTCAAAGATCTACTCTTGAGACTTTGAGTTTTGATTCAACCAAGATCCGCAAGTTGGGTAATCTTCGGGGTAAGATCTCACAGAAAGTATCAACCCTCACCAAAGAGTTGAAGTTCTTTGAAGATAATACGGTATGCCCTACCTGTACTCAATCTATTGAAGATGAGTTTCGCTTAAATAAAATTACTGACGCTCAAAATAAAGAACAGGAGCTTGCACAAGGTCTTCGAGATCTTGAAACAGCCATTAAAGAGGAGGAGGAAAGAGAGGGTCAGTGGATTGCTCTATCAAAAGAGGTAAGTAAACTCTCTAATGACATTTCTCAAAACAATACTAGAATTTCTGGGTTACAACGACAGGTCGGCGATCTTGGAAATGAAATTCAAAGAATTACCGATCAGCTACAAAACAGAAATACTGAGCATGAGAAACTAAATCAATTACAAGAACAACTGAATACAACCTACGACGAACTTGTTCAAAGTAAGGAGGGTGTAAGTTACAAGGATTTTATCTATTCTCTTCTCAAAGATGGTGGTGTAAAGACTAAGATCATCAAAAAATATCTACCGTTGATCAATCGTCAGGTCAATCGGTATCTACAGATGATGGACTTCTACATCAACTTCAATTTGAATGAAGAGTTCAACGAGACAGTCCAATCTCCAATCCATGAGGACTTCTCCTATGCTTCGTTTTCTGAGGGCGAGAAGATGCGTATTGACCTCGCCCTCCTTTTCACTTGGAGAGAAGTAGCTGCCTTCAAGAACTCCACCAACACAAACCTCCTGATCATGGACGAAGTGTTTGATAGTTCTCTGGATGGTTTCGGTACTGATGAGTTCTTGAAGATTATTCGTTACGTCATCAAAGACGCAAACATCTTTGTCATCTCTCACAAGGATGGGCTACAGGACAAATTCCAAAGTGTCATACAGTTTGAAAAAGTCAAAGGTTTTTCCCGTATGGTGTCCTGAGACACCAGAGAACAATGCAGGTCCCCAACAGGTATCACCACTCTAAGAAGGAACAGAAGATCAAACTCAAACCTCAAAAGTTGAGACAGTCTCGCGCACGTCTCAAGGCTCTTAAGAAGAAGTATCAAATAAATACTTAGAAAAGTGTTGGTGGAATGAAGACTTTTAAGGAGTTTGTAGAACACATTGAACTCATTAATGAAAACCCAGTGTTGAGAGCAGCTTTGGGTGGTGCCATGATGAGTGGTTTCCCAAAGGGTGTGGTTGATACTTTGAAAATTATGAATAGATTGCCTGTTAAGGCACCAGCTATTCGTGCTCCTCTACCAACTCCTAAATCCATACCAGTACCAACGATCAAGAGAGCTAGTAATCCAATTGCTGCAACTCTTCAAGCATTAACCAATCTTCAGGGAGATACTCCTCAAACTCGTTCGCCTCAACAAATAAAAGATAGAGACGCTGCGATCCAAAAAAGGTGGGGTGATGCAATGAACAAGACACCATCTCGTTTTGGTAAGGCTGGTCCAGATGTTCCTGAACCCGCAGGTCCAGACCAAGGTGTTGGTACAAAACCAAGAGTTGCTGAACCTTATACACCACCAAGACCTGCTGCTAAAGTAGAACCTAAGGTAACTATTCCAAAAACAGATAATCCAAGAGAAGATCCATTTGCTCCTGTTGCAAGACAAAGGTCAGTAACCACTGAGAGACCAAAACCATCTGGTCCTATCACCACTGCACAAGCTGGCGATAACGTTGGCACTCCTAAGTCTGCGGTTTCTACCTACAGAGATCCGACAGATACCAAAGGTCTTTCAGTTGGTAGATACAAAACTCTTGCACAACATCGTGCCGCAGTTGCCGCACAAAAGAATAAGAAGTAGGTGGACAGTCTGGGAACTGGCCCCAAGACCCTCTGGCGACCCGCCAGGGGGTTTATACTATGTGCATACCGATGAGACACCATGACCGTCAAGTTTGAGATCAAAGATCAACTGGCTCGTCTCCTTGCACAAGAAGACCTGATCGTAGAACATAAGAATTGTGAAACGGCTCAATTCAACGTTGAGACCCGTGTACTGACCCTCCCCAACTGGAACCGTGCCAGTGAGACCGTCTATGACCTCCTGGTGGGTCATGAGGTTGGTCATGCACTCTATACTCCTAATGAAGACTTCTCTCACATCAAAGCTCCTAAGTCTTATCTCAATGTGACTGAGGATGCACGGATTGAGAAACTGATGAAACGTCGTTTCCCTGGTCTTGCGAAGTCATTCTTTCGCGGCTATGTTGAACTGAATGAGAACGACTTCTTTGGAATTGAAGGTGAAGACCCCAACAAGTTCTCTTTCATTGACCGTATCAATCTGTACTTCAAGGGTAACCTTGACATGAAGTTCAGTGATGAAGAGAAACCCTATGTTGACATGGTTTCTCAACTGGAAACCTTTGCAGATGCATGTGTAGCTGCAGAACAGATCTATGCATTCACTCAAGAGAAGAAGAAAGAGAGTGAGGATGTTCCTACACCTGAGATGATTCAAGAACGGAATGAAGGATCCTCTGGTGGTGATAGTGACTGGATGGATGGTGTAGAGGAAGAAAACACCAACGAGAACGCCAACGAGAAAGAAAACGACAAAGAAGGTGACAAGGGTGGAAATATTGGTAATTCTGGTGGTGATACCTTTGAGGAAGGTTTTACTGATGACAACCTACAGGAGAAACTTGAAACTCTTTGTGGATATTCCTATGGGGACACCATCTACATTGAGGTTCCTGAAATCAGGTTGAACCGTCTGGTCATTCCTAGTGAAAGGATCTGGAGTTACTATGAGAAACGTCGTGCAGAACGACAGGAAGATTGTGGTGACTATGATCCTGAAGCTTATTACCTTCAGGAATACAATGACTTCAAGAAGTCGGCTCAGAAGGAAGTCAACTACCTGGTCAAAGAGTTTGAGATGAAGAAGTCTGCAAGTGCATATGCACGAGCTGCAACCAGTCGCACTGGTGTTCTTGACACTGGTAAACTTCACACCTACAAGTTCAATGAAGACCTCTTCAAGAAGGTGACTGTTCTTCCTGATGGTAAGAATCACGGTCTCGTCTTTGTTCTTGACTGGTCTGGTTCAATGCAGGGTGTTCTCAAGGATACTGTCAAACAACTCCTCAATCTTGTTTGGTTCTGTCGCAAAGTCAACATTCCCTTTGAGGTTTATGCATTCTCTAACGAATGGTTCCGTCAGTGTGATGATGCTGCAGATATGCCAGATCTAACCTATCGCAGTCTCCTCCACCAGGACGATGTTCCTAACACTCTGGCTCTGGCTGGGTTCTTCAATATGTTGAACTTCCTGTCCAGTAAGACCCGTGCAAAGGACTTCGAACGTCATTGCAGGTCTCTTTATATGATTGCATCTAATCCTGGTGGTTTCCCCCGACTGATGTTGTCTGGAACTCCGTTGAATGAAGCTTTGGTTTCTCTCTATAAAATCATTCCTGAGTTCAAACAACGTCATGGTGTTGAGAAGTTGAACACCATTATCCTGACCGATGGTGAAGCCCAAACCATTCCTTACCTCATCAGGTATCAAAACAATTATGGTTTCAATCACCTCAGTGATCGTTGTGTTCTCCGTGATCGTAAACTGGGAACCACCTACAACATTCCTAGTCGGTGGTCTGGTCCTACCACGGCTCTACTGAAGAACCTTCGTGATCGTTTTCCTGAAGTCAACATCCTTGGTATTCGTATCCTGGGTGGTGGTGAACTTCGTCGTTATCTTGCAAATCAAGAACTGAAGCATGACGAGGTTGAGAAAGTCATGGTACAATGGAAAAAGAACA
>Ga0255772_10001258_pt1 | contig 25239 bp, 39 predicted proteins | sample 071ome_34_FD_179970 | JGI IMG/M metagenome (GOLD analysis project Ga0255772, IMG submission 179970) | Coastal salt marsh microbial communities from the Groves Creek Marsh, Skidaway Island, Georgia - 071411BT metaG (version 2) | ecosystem: Environmental > Aquatic > Marine > Intertidal zone >...
TGAAAGAAGAGATCTATCAATAATGTTTACTGATGTTCGAGGATTTACAACAATATCAGAACACTATGGAGATAACGTTGAAGGTTTAACCGAAATTATGAATCGATATATGACAGCAATGACTCAAAAGATATTAGATAATAATGGGACATTAGACAAATATATTGGTGATGCACAGATGGCATTTTGGAATGCACCATTAGATGATAATGATCATGCGATTAATGCAGTTAAGACTGGTTTACAAATGTTAGGGGACTTAGATGAATTCAATCAAGAAATTTCTAAAGAAGGTATCCCACCATTCGGAATGGGATTGGGCATTAATACCGGCAGTGTTATTGTTGGTAACATGGGTAGCAGTCAACGTTTTGACTATACTTGCCTCGGGGATGCGGTTAATCTAGCATCAAGACTTGAAGGACAAAGTAAGACATATGGTGTTAGAATTATCCTTGGAGAAGGCACTGCAAAACTTGTAAAAGATAAATATACAGTAATAGAATTAGATACCATTGCAGTTAAAGGTAAAACTATAGGGGTTAAGGTATATACAATTGCTGACATAGCAGACATAACTGCTCATAAGAAATATTTAAGAGCGTATTATGCGGGTCAATGGGATGCAGCAATTGTCATGATTCAACACTTAGTGAAAGCAAATTCTGAATTGAAACAATATTATACGAATATGCTCGAACGGTTGAATGAAGGTTGTCCTAAAGATTGGGACGGTACATATAAAGCAACAAGCAAATAACGGGAGATTATTATGGCTGAAGATGTAAAGGGGTTTCACCCAGCAGATACAAATGGTGATGGAGTAGTTTCACCTGAAGAACAAAAAATGTATCTGGAATTTAAACGAAAAGAATTAGAAGACCAAGATGCAATGAGAGATGCACAAAGAAACATGGCATGGTTTGCATTATTTGGTATGTTACTCTATCCATTTGCTGTTGTTCTTGCAGTATTATTAGGTTTAGATAGTGCAGCTAAAATCCTTGGTGATATGGCTGCAACATATTTTGTTTCTGTTGCTGCGATTGTAGCTGCATTCTTTGGTGGTCAAGCATTTGCTGCCAAGAAACCTGCTGCTAAATAATATAAATAAACCTTTCAATGAAGGGTAATTATTATGGCAAAGAAAACAAAATCAACAATTAAAGTAGCTCACGAACCAGTCTTTAAACGGACTTCTCAAGGTGGGCGTAAACCAAAGATGCAGACTATGAATAAAAATAAGAAAGCATCTTTTAAAAAATATCGAGGACAGGGTAGATAGTCTGCCCTGTTTCACCAACAATGTTAATGAAAACACTAATTACGGCAGTTTGGTATGTTTTATTAATTATTAGTTTCTGGAAATTAATTGAATTCATCGCTGAATTCATCGCAAATATTATTGTACAATAATTCATAATTTTGATATAATACTATTATATGTTAGTAATAGTGTTACAAATTTGTTACAATTTAATTACATAAAACTGTTTACATTAATTAGAAAACAGTATATAATGTATATAAATGGTAAACAAAGGAGATAGATTATGAGTTTTAGTGCAAAAGAATCACTTAAATTTTATAAAAAATACAGTTATGATGAGCTTGTAACTACACTATCAGATTATCATAAAGACGTATATGGTTTCCGTTTACGTATGAACGGTGAACCATTAAAAGAAATATTAAGACAATTATTATTCTTAGATAAGTACATGGCCGATCCACGTAATCGTGAAGAATTACAAGAAAGCGGTTGGATCTTTGATGAACCTATCAAAGAAGAAATAGTAGCATCCATGGATCCGCACCCTTGGGGTCCTGGTTTTGGTGAAGAATAAGTTCTGCGCCACTTAATACATATATGCGGACACTTCCTAGGACTGATTCCGCGGGTTAGACTCGACGGAGTCGTTGCAGAACTTTTTATTATTAACTTTGAGGTATATTATGGAGAATTATGATTACACATCAAACGATTTTAAAGAACTACTTAAGGCTAAACTTAACGAAAATGAAGTCGGCATTACTTTTACCAAAAGGGACGGATCTGAGAGAAGAATGCTCTGCACACTCTCAACTTCTAGAATTCCCAGAGAACATGTACCCCAAGGAACAGGAGATACCAGCACTGCTAAAACCTTTTCCGAAGAAGCGTTACGCGTCTTCGACACAGAAAAAGTAGCCTGGAGATCTTTTAGGTTCGATTCAATCAAATCAGTAACATTTTAATTATGTTTATTACAGGAAATACTATGCAATTATTAAGTGAAGATAAAAAGAAAATCAAAGAAGCTTTGCAAGAAGCATCTAATTCATTATTACGTATTGATGCAGAACGTGATATGATCAAACATATAGTTGATGATCTACATGACAACTATAAAATTCCAAAGAAAACCATTAATAGAATGATTAAAGTTCATCATAAACAGAACTTTCAAGAAGAGGTTGCTGAACATGAAGAATTTGAGGTGATGTATCAAAATATTACTAAAGCCGAATAAATTATTGTACATTAATTCGTATTTGGTATATAATAACTATATTATTAATTATGGGAGCAATTAATGGCGTTATCTAAATCTAAAATACAGGCTATGACAAGCCGGCTCAAAAGCACGGCGTATATCACAGTCACTGAAGAAAACTATCAGTCAACACTAATGGCTGCACTAGGTCAATACAATCAAGTTGATGATAAAACATTGGCTAAAGCAGTTATCAACTATGTTAGAAAGACAGATAAAACAAAAGCATCTACATTATCAAAAGCAGCTAATTGGGAACTTGTTAGTGCAGGTAAACTCGTTATGATACTAGATGCTGGTGGTTATCTATCTGAAGATCACATGAATGTATTACAACAAACAATCAACAAAACATACGAAAAGTATTCACAAGTTATGAAGGAAGAGGCTAAAGATGATGTAGTAGAGTCTAAGCCTAAAGCTCCCGTTATATCGATTGATCAAAGAATCATCGATGCGGCTCGGACTCAAAGTGAGGATATTGATTATGCCATTGATGAGTTTATCAATACCAAAGCTTCTTCCTTCTCCACTAAAGCATTCTTACTTAAAAATGGTACAAGCGGTGCTGTTGCTAAGAAGATTGCAGACTACTATGAATATCCTTTAAAAGAAGCACAGGAAGCTCTAGCTGGTGAATGTGAACAGCTTGTTGAAGGTTATTCTTTCTTTACTAAAGCAGAACTTAAAAAGTTTATTGCTTTCTTACAATCTATTGTAGATGAATGTCGACAGCATGCAGTTGTCGTTAAGAAACCTCGTGTAAGTAAACCTAAAGCACCAGGTGTAATTGTCAAACGTATGAAATATTTAATTAAGTTTGATGAACTCAATATGAGATCTGTCGATCCTGCTACATTAGTTGGTGCTGATGTTGCTTATATCTATAATACAAAGAATAGAAAGTTATTTAAGTATGAAGCACAAGATACATCAGGGCTTACAGTAAAAGGTACAACAATTATTAATTATGCTATTAAAGCTTCTGAAGCTAAGACGATACGTAAACCTGAAGTCTTCTTTAAAGATTTAAAAGTAGCTAAACGTGAAATGAATAAACAGTTTAATGATTTGAAAACTAAAGGCTCAGCTGTAAATGGTCGAGTAAATCAAGACTGCATAATACTAGGAGCATTCTAATGATTATACTTGACTATAGTCAAATCGCTTTATCAAATATATTACCGTTTCAAAAAGAAATAAAATATAATACACCCGAACAAACAGTTGATTTGATCCGTCATGCGACAATCTCTACCATTAAATCATATAAAAAGAAATACGCTCCCGAATATGGTGATGTAGTTATTGCGTGTGACGGTAAATCATACTGGCGTAGAGATGCTTTTCCTAATTATAAAGCAATGCGTAAAGTTAATCGAGAAAAATCTGACTTAGATTGGAAACTTATCTTTGATACTCTATCACAAATAAGAGAAGATCTTAAAGAACATTTTCCATATAAGGTTGTACATGTAGATAAAGCAGAAGCTGATGATGTCATTGCAGCTTTAGTTAAATATAGTCAAGAGAATGAATTATTAACTGAAGGTTTATTTGAAGAACCACAAAAAATATTAATTGTTTCTTCTGATAAAGACTTTATACAGTTACAAAAGAATAAGAATGTTAGACAATGGTCTCCAATGCAAAAGAAATTCATTGAGTCCAGTCAAAAAGAAATTGATGAATATATTGTTACACATATTGTTAAAGGCGATAGTGGTGATGGTATACCAAATATCCTTAGTAAAGATGATGTATTCATTAATCAAGAAAGACAAAAGCCAGTGATGAAGAAAAGATTGGCTGAGTTTTATGAACAAGGTATAGATGCTTGTCGTACTGATGAGGAAAAAAGAAACTATCAACGTAATATTATGTTAGTAAACTTTGATTATATACCTAAAGAAGTTCGTGATAATATCATACAGGAATACACTAATTGTAAACCACAAGGTGATAAGATGAAAATCATGGACTATTTAATTAAAAATAAATGTCGTTTATTACTTGACGATATCGAGGAGTTTTAAATGAAATACATAACTGAAGTATTAGAAGAAATTAATTCTGATCCTAAAGTCATTGAACAATATAAAACAGATATGGCATTGAAGATATTATTTGAATATGCTTTTATTCCAGAAAATAAAATGGATTTACCTGCTGGCGATCCTCCATACAAACCTGATGCTGCACCAATTGGTATGTCACCAGCAAACTTACGTATGGAAATGAAAAAGCTATATGTATTTAAAAGAGAAGATCTTAAACCAATTAAAAGAGAACAGTTGTTTATTGATCTACTAGAGAATGTACATCCTGAAGAAGCTAAGTTATTAATAGCTGTTAAAGATCAGAAGCTATCTAAACTTTATAAGAAAGTAACACGTAAAATTGTTGAAGGCGCAGGTTTAATACCTCCACTGCCTAAAAAAGAAAGTGCATAATTGTACATTAAATAACTTTTTTGATATAATTATATTATGAATATTTTTTACTTACATGAAAACCCACAAATATGTGCGCAATATCATGTTGACAAACACTGTGTTAAAATGATTGTTGAAACATGTCAACTTTTATCTACTGCTCATAGGTATCTTGATGGCAATGAAATAGTCGGACATACGAGAACTGGTAGAAAAGCAAAGCGCTGGGTTCTACCTGATTCACGTGAAACTCAGCTCTATCATGCTACACATATTAATCATCCATCAACAGTATGGACAAGACAATCAAAAGCAAATTACTTATGGTTACATTCATTATTAATGGAATTGCTTAAGGAATATACTTATCGTTATGAAAAACAACATAAGTGTACAGTACTAGCCGAAGCTCTTAAGACTCCTCCAACTAATATTGCTGATGTACCATTTACAGAACCTACTCCAGCCATGCCAGATGAGTATAAAATAGCTGGTAATTCAATACAATCTTACCATAATTACTATAATGGTGAGAAGCAAAGAATGTTTAATTGGAAGAAAAGGCAAGCTCCTTCGTTTATAAATAACTATAATATATTATCAAAGGAATAATATGCCTTTATATGATTTTAAAGATACAAACACAGGTGAAGTATTCGAGAAGTTTATGAGTATTGCATCTAAAGAAGAGTATTTAAAAGATAATCCACACATAGAATCAGTACTTGGTTCTAACCCATTGATAGATCCTGTAAGACTAGGTGTCCGTAAAACAGACCAAGGTTTCAAGGAAGTCATGCAAAAAATCCACGCTAGATCACCAGGATCAGAACTCAATAAAACATTCAATACGTAAGGAGCTATATGGCTAGACGTAAGGCAGCGTCTCACCCGGAAGGTGTTACGCAACCACAAAAAAGTAATTCATTGACAATTAAACCCGATATGCTAGTAAAGATTGATCCATTAACTGAGAACCAAAAAAAGTTCTTTGATGCCTATAAGTTAGGTAGTTACTTTATAGCGCTACATGGGGTTGCAGGTACAGGTAAAACATTCTGTGCCTTTTATAAAGCAATAGAAGAAGTATTAGATAAAGGTAATTTCTTTAAAAAGATTATTATTGTAAGATCTGCGGTACAATCTAGGGATATGGGTCATTTACCTGGAGATGTTGCTGAGAAGATGGAAATCTATCAACAACCATATAAACAGATTTGTGAAACTTTATTTGGTCGGTCAGATGCTTACCAAAGATTAGAAGAACAAGGATACGTTAAGTTTATATCTACATCATTTATTCGTGGTATGTCATTTGATGACGCTATCATTATTGTAGATGAAATGCAGAATATGAACTTTGAAGAGATAGACACTGTCATGACACGAGTCGGTTATAGATCGAAAATCATGTGGTGCGGTGACTATAGGCAAACAGATTTAAGGAAGGCGAATGATAAATCTGGCTTGCTTAAATTTTTCGATATTGCTCAACATATGCAGTCGTTTGAGCGTATTGAATTTACAGTAGACGATATTGTAAGATCTAGTTTAGTTAAAGATTATATTACAGCTAAACTAAGATATGAAGATCTCGTTGAAGAACATTAAGGAGAAACTTATGGACGGTTTATTAACAATGGTCATGGATTGGGCAAAAGCTCGTTGGGCCGAAAGAACATCATGGGATGGCGCTGCGCTAATTGCTGTAGGTGTATTAGCACTAGTTGCTCACCCTCTTGTTCATGTAGCAGCTTGGGCAGCCATTGTCTGGGGTGCATGGACACTATGGAAAAAAGAAAAATAAGGGAGTAAAAGATGTCATTTGAATTCGATTTCACACAAGCAAAACTAGAGGACCTTTTGAAGGGAAACAAAGAAGTGTCATCTTGGCATGAAGCAATGGTTGAATACTTTCCTAAATTCGAGATTACTACAGCTCCAAGAGTTGCGGCATTCATTGCGCAGTGTGGACACGAATCAAGGAATTTTACTGTACTCACAGAAAACTTGAACTACTCGGCCGAAGCATTAGATAAAATATTTCCAAAGTATTTTAAAAATGCTGGCCGAGATGCTCAAGAATACCATAGACAACCAGAAAAAATTGCCAATGTAATCTATGCTAATCGTATGGGTAATGGTGATACAGAATCTGGAGATGGTTGGTTCTATAGAGGAAGAGGCCCAATCCAATTAACTGGTAAGGATAACTATACAAACTTTGCTAATGATTTCTTTGATGATCCTGAAACAGTTATGGATGATCCTGATCTACTATGTGACCACATACCAACCGCTTTATTAGCTGCTATTTGGTTCTGGAACAAGAATGGACTAAATAAGTATGCTGATGAAAAAGATATTAAAGGTATGACAAAGAGGATCAATGGTGGATATATTGGTTTAGAAGATAGAATCAAGCACTATGATCATGCTATGGAAATCTTAGGATAATAAATGTTAAAACATAACGATGGTTTAAGACCAATAAGTATTGGTTTATTACTAATACTTGCAGTTTTACTATTAACCAGTTGTGATAAGGCTGAAGAGCCGGTAGTACTAGAAACTGAAGAAATAGTAATCACACCAGAGGACACCGGTGATGATACTAAATATACTGAAGATGGAAGAAAGTTACCTACTTTAAAGAAAAAATATCAATAAAGTAGTGTACTTTAATTCGTAACTATGATATAATATCTATATAATGAAGAATTTTATACATCATGAATACCCTGTGATCAAACGTATTGATACCGATAATGGTAGATTATACGAAGTTCCAAATGGGAATCGTTACCCATCCGTTACGACTGTAACCGGCAAATTAAACGAAGCTGCAATTAAAGCATGGCGAGATCGCGTTGGTGAAGACGAAGCGAATCGTATATCGAACAGAGCAGCGAGTAGAGGTACTCAGATCCATGAACTATGTGAATCCTTTCTCAAAGGCGAGCCTCTACAAGTTGATATGTTTAACCATGATATGTGGACATCTTTGAAACCTCATGTTGATAAGATTGATAACATACATGCGTTAGAAAATATGTTGTATACTGATAAGCTTGAAATGGCTGGTACGGTAGATTGTATCGGTGAATATGATGGTGAACTATCTGTCATCGACTTTAAGACTGCAAAACGTCCTAAAGAAGAATCTAAGATTGAAAATTATTTCATTCAGGCTACAGCTTACTCTCTAATGTTTGAAGAGATGTACGGGATTAAAATACCTAATATAGTTATATTAGTCGGCGTGGATGATGAACTGCCGCAGGTATTTAAAAAGAAACGTAAAGATTATATACAAAAGCTAGTTAAATTGCGTTTAAACGTAAAAAACAATGTACTTTAATTAGTATCTTTGATATAATACTAAATAAGGAAGTAACTATGAAACCAAGAGTTATTGTACTTGCAATTTTTATTTTATTTGTTTTATCGATAGCAATCTTTGAAACAGAACCAGATGCTAAAACATCATATCAAGAAGACCAGATAATACGATATTCTCAACTTGATGAATCAGATCGAAGACAAGTTGAGTGTTTGGCACAGAATATATATTACGAAGCTAGAGGTGAAAGCGAAGACGGACACATTGCTATAGCTCTCGTAACAATGAATCGATCTTTAAGTAAACTATATCCTGATGATGTATGTCATGTTGTTAGAGAAAAGCTTGGAAAAACCTGTCAATTTACATGGTGGTGCGATCCAAATCTAAGAAGTAAAGCGACAACATACAATTATACAAAATTAGAAAGAAAAGTATATGATGATATTAGGGAACTCGCATTACATTTATATGTCAATCGAGATAATATAGAAGACTTGACTGGAGGTGCAATCTTTTATCATGCTAACTACGTTAACCCACGTTGGAAGTATAAAAAGACAGCACAAATAGGAAAACATATTTTTTATAAAAGAAAGTAGGAGTTTAAATGGAAAACGAAGATGTAGTGACGACGAACCTACTCAACAATCTTACTAATAACGTTCATATCAATGCAGTAACATCTTCAGTGACAACACATGAAGTATTCCTTGATATGGATATTGAAGATCCACATAAGTATCGAAATCTTATTTCATTGCTTATCAATGCCCAAGCTAATGATCGTATTCATTTATACATCAATAGTAATGGTGGAAATTTAGATACTGCAATAGCAATCATTAATGCTATGATGGTTTGTCAAGCAGAGATAACAGGATTTTTAATGGGTGCATGCCATAGTGCTGCTTCTATTATATCAATGTATTGTCATAATATACATGTATTTGAAACAGCGTATATGATGATACACACTGCATCTTTTGGTAACTTTGGTAACACAACAACTGTGAAGACTCAAACAGACTTTACTGTTGAACAAGTTGAGAAGTTATTGGATGATGCTTATAGAGGTTTCTTAGATAAGAAAGAATTAAACGAAGTGAAACAAGGTATTGAACTTTGGTATGATTCTGAAGAAATTCGTAAGAGACTTAAAAAGCGGGTAGCGATCTTAGATGCTGAAGAAAAGAAAGCTGTCAAAAAATTAAAATAAAAGGTAGGAATATTATGAGTGAATTGAGTGTTAAAACTGTACAGAATGGTTTTATTGTTACTGATGTAGATCTTGGTGAAGAGTATATCTTTACTAAAGAGTTTCAAGTGATTAGATTTTTAAAAGAAAGATTTAAAGCAGTGAATGGAGCTGCAAATGACTAAACTATTAGCAGACCTCTACCGTAGAAAAGAAGTAAAGAAATTAGAAGTTATTAAAGAAGGTTTAGTAGTTCGTAAAGCAGAACTCGATAACTTCTTTGAAGAATACCTAGAATTATTTGATGAAAAGATGAGTGCTATTGAAGATCAATCTCATCCTATATGGAAAGCATATAAGGTAAGATATAAAGAATGGCAAAAAATCAATAGTGACTTAAAACTTGCTAACTACTATATGGGAATGGTTTAATGCAAGGCAAAATGTTTAAAAATACTCAAGAGTTTGCTATCTATATTGATGGCATTGTATCAGAAACAGGCATGACCCACATGGAAGCTGTGCTAAAATACTGTGAAGAAAACTTTATTGATCCAGAAGATATAAGTTCTATGGTGAATAAAGCTTTAAAGCAAAAGATTGCTGTGAATATGATGGATGAAAACATGCTACCAAAACGGGCCAGGCTTGATGTATGACAGGGTTTAAAGCTTTTAGATATTATATTGCATTAAAACTACATTTTACAAAAGAGAAATTTAACGTATTCGAAAACAAAGGTCATATTAAAGGATCTTATTCAGCATTCGAAGCACGAAACGATAAATACTTATTTGAGAAACTAGCAAGAAAGTTTCCAAAAGACCAAGATATCATACAGTTCATTGTAGCTAATCTTTCTATCGGTAACGATAATATCATATATGGTATGGAAGAAGCCGAAGAGAATTATATACAATGGCAAAAAAGAAAGCAAAGTATTACACATACCTTTCTAAATGATATAAATACTATACAATTAGAATCTGAGAAGAATAATTATAATTTAGATCAGATAATTAATTGTACATTAAATCAGTTTCCATATATAATAAAACTATATCTTGGAAAATTGATATGTATGGAATCAATTGTTATATTAAATGATTTCGTACCAATGATAGCTAGGTGGAAGGAAGAGCCATCATTGATGTTACTAGAGAATGATATATTACGTATTGAAAAGCTCAAAGGCTTTGTAAAATATGATCGTAATAAGATTGAAAAACAAGTTAATGAATTTCTTACGACAATATATTAAGTTTATACTACGCAAATACTAAGGAAAATACGATGGATATTAATACATTAAGACAATCCCGCAATCAAGACTTCAGTCAGATCTCATCTGCATTCGAGACGATTGCAAACCCAGGTCAGAATTCTAAAGCTTCATATGAAGATGACCGTATCTGGAAACCAACTCCTGATAAAGCAGGTAACGCTACTGCAACAATCCGTTTCTTACCAAAACACCCTGATGATGAATTACCATGGGTAAAAGTATTCTCACATGGTTTCCAAGGCCCTACTGGTCGTTGGTACATTGAGAACTCTTTGACAACTCTAGGTGAAAATGATCCAGTCGGTGAATTGAACTCTAAGTTATGGAACTCTGGTGTAGAAGCAAATAAAGAAATTGCAAGAAAACAAAAACGTAGATTACATTTCTACTCTAATGTTTTAGTTCTTTCTGATCCTGCAAACCCAGAAAATGAAGGTAAAGTAATGTTATTTAGATATGGTAAACGTATCTTTGATAAGATTATGGATAAAGCTAAACCTACATTTGAAGATGAGAAACCTGTAAATGTATTTGATTTATGGGAAGGCGCTAACTTTAAACTACGTATGAAACGTGTTGAAGGTTATCCTAACTATGATTCTTCATCTTTCTCAGAGCCAGTACCTGTTGCTCCTACTGATGAAGCAATCTTAGAAATTGTTAATAAACAATATAGACTAGGAGAATTCCTAGATCGTAAGAACTTTAAATCATATGATGAATTAAAGACTAAACTTGATCAAATACTCAGTGGTGATGGTGGCGTAGCTGCTTCTGCTTCTGATCTAGTTCAAGAAGATATTCCAACACAACCGGCTCCAGAATATAAGGCAGCAGCAGCGCCTGAACCTGTAGCTTCGGCAGCACCTGAACCTTCACTCAGTTCAGATGATGACGATGATGTGATGAGTTATTTTCAGAAAATAGCGGATCAAGACTAAGAAAAAGGGGCTTCGGCCCCTTTCTTATTAAAATGATGAGGCATTAGACTCCATTATCCAATTACCTCTATAGTATGCATTTACAGAAGTATCAACATTTCTTACAGGTGCTTTAACAACATTATTAGATGTTGAATTATTTACAGTAGTTGTAGGAGCATTAATATTTGTATTACCACCCATCATTTCTCTCATAGCTTGTCTTTCAGCATCTCTAATAGCGCCATTTGCTGCTGTTAATTTTTCACCGTCTTTAAGAACTAATCTTTGTTCTCCATTAGGTCCAGTTACTATTTCTTGTCCACTTAAGTCAGCACTACTTAATGCCATTCTTTCTTGGTCTGTTAATTTATATGTGCGGCCGTTTTTAGTATAAGATGTTACAGGACTCATTTTACCAGATGTAATATTAGTTACTTTAGCTTTTGCTGCTACAACTTGCTCATTAACTTGTTCACTATCAATATTGCCGAATCCACCTAAACCTCTAGCAAGTTTTTCCATTCCTACACCGGCTTTTTCTAAATCAGGACCAAGAGCTGCTAATTCTTGTAATTGCTCAACTGTTGATTTTCCACCAGTAAGTTTATTTAATAAACCTCCTACTAATTCTTTAAGACCATTTACAGCTGAACCCGCAGCAAATACTGTTAAACCTGTACCTATAGAAGCAAGACCTAGACCGACCTGCATCATATTTCCACCATCTAATGCGGCAAGTCTTTCAATAGACTCAGTTATTTTATCTATAAAGTTAATGACTGAGTCAGATATTGTTTTAATAAGGTCAGTTATTACCCCACCTATACTCACTATCATTTCAGGAATCTGTTTAATAAATTCTATAAACACGCTGCCTAGTGTTTTAACAACATCTTGTAATACAGGAGCAAGTTTTTCCATGAACGGTGCCATATAACCAAGAGCTTTACCAATACCCATAAATGCTAAGGTTAATGCGCCTAAACCTAATAATACTGGAGGAGCTGCTAGAGCAGCTAGAGCTGGAACTAAAGCTAGTATACCTTTAGATAATCCTGATAATACACCTTTTGTTAATCCACCAATACCTTTACCTAATCCAGTTAATCCTTTACCAATTCCACCAAACATACCACCACCGCTGTCGCCTGATGATTTGGATGATGCTTTGCCAGAAAAGGCATCGGCCATAGTTTTAGTATTATCAGCAATTTCAGTAAGCTTATCAACTTGGCCTTCTTGTAATTTAAGTTGTTCTCTTTCTTCTTCAGTAACTACATTAGAGTCTGCTTTTTCTTTTTCTTTTTCTTCTTCACCGGCAGCTTTTGCTTTTTCTTTAGAGCCAAAAGCCGTTGTCTTTGTTAATTCTGCAAGTTCATTTAATTTTTTACCACGGTCATCTTTTTCTAAAGCTTTCTTTCTGGCAATTGTTGGATCAATACCATTATCAATCATGAACTGCTCATCTTTACTGACAGCATCTTCTAATTTAGCTTGTTCTCTTCTTTGTTTTTGTTCTTTAGCCGCTTCACCACTTAGTTGGAAGCCTTGTTTTAATTTATTAAGAATACCTTTTACTTCAGGCACTTCACCTGCCATTACCCGCGCTTTAATTCTATCATTACGAGCTTTACGGGCTTCAAAGGCTTGATCTATTATACCACCACTACCCTTTTTAACAATGCCTGTTTTATCTAAGAATCCACGAGGAGTTAAAAAGTTAGCAACACCACTAACTGCACCACCTACACCACGCTTAACAGCACCACCAATATTTCCAGCTATTGTATTATGAACTTTTCTATCTCTTTGTTCATCTAATATAGCTTTGTTTTGTTCTGTTAGTGGTTTCCTATAATCTCCTGCTGCAATCTTTTTCAATTGCGCGAGCATTTCTTTTTCTGAAAAACCAGTTTTACTCAATTTAGACGCAATCTCGCTGTTCATTTTTGTCTGTGCTTCAACAGCTTTTGTTTGCTTCTCAGATTGTAGGCTTAATTTTTGTAATATTTCTTTCATTACTTGCTTTCTTGTTTACGTTTTTCCTCTTCAAGATACTGCATAAGTAAAGCGATATAAATTTCCCTCTCAAAAGGTATCATATTTTCAATTTCTGCTAAAGAATAATTATGATACTGCATTAATGCAAAATTTGTTTTATAATGATTATTCAAATTCTCATGAGAGAGATTCATTAAAAAAAACTTTGAAGTCCTTCCAAAACTTTTTTATGTTCTTTTTGACATACAGGACATTTATATTCTATGTCATATTTTAATCTAGGCATTGTTTCAAAAAACTGTCTAATTTTCATAAACTGATCACTAGATAAATTATTTAAAAACTCTACCATTTCTTCATGTGATTGTTCTTTAGAATGAAATACTTCTTCAGTATTATAGATTGAATCTATACAATCAATCATAATATTAAATACTTCATCTAAATTACTATCATCTACATTATCAATTTTTTCAATAACGTCGATAGTAGGATATTTCATTATAACACCTACATCGTCGAATAACTTAATATTATTTGAATGCTCTTTTAACCCATCAACATGTAATTTAGTTAAATCTACATTAATAGTAGCTACAGCTTTAGGGTCTTCACATGTATCACATTTAAGAGTTAAATCAATTATTTCACCAACAGATTTTGCTCTTAATTGTGTAAAAATATATTCAATATCAAATGTTGCTAATGTTTCAGTATCAATATCTTCTTTAACACATGATTTAATAACATCTTTTAATGATGTTAACATGACCATTGGATTTTCAGATTGTTGAGCTAATAATAATGCTTTCTCATCTTTAACCAAAAATGGTCTAAAATTAATTTGTTTTCCGGTCGATGGAACTTCCATCTGGTAAACCGGAGTATTATTCATAGGCAAAGCCATGATCTATTCTCCTTTATTATCTAAATCATTAAGTAGTTTATTCAACTCACTTGTACTGCCTACAAAGATAGCATTATTATTAGTCACACCTTCTTTCTTTTCAGAACCTTTAGGGTTATCTAACTTTTGTTTCTTATCATGTAGGCTAAGCAACTGTTCATTCACATCAGCTAGTTGCTTAATTAAGTTACCAACAACCTCAAACGCTCTAGGGTGTTCAGATTGTTTAGCAATCTCTAATGCATTCATTAATGCATCTTGTCCTTGAACTAATAAGCCGTGAAGGTTATCACGAGACCTATCATAATCAAAGTCAATATTCTCTTCCATCTTTTTAGACTTAGGCGGTAATACCGTTCCGTCATTTTTTATAACCTCTGTCTTATCCATTGGTTCTACATCGAACACTTTAGACAGATTTTCATCAGTACTCATAATATACCTTTATTAAAATTTGTATGCTGCTCCTGCTAAATCTAAACCACCTAATTGAGGAGTAGTCATATTATTAGCTTGAGATTGGAACCCATTAAAATCGCCAAAATATCCGTCAGGAATAATTTGACCATCTCCAAAAAATGCATCAAATATTTTTTCAAAGAAACCTCTGTTATCTGGATGTGATATTGATGTAGTTGATGGAGCAGATGTCCAATACTTATATTGCATAGTAACATTTAATTTCATTACATCTCTATTTGAAGCATCCATTTGTATTTGACCGATATCTTTTACATATGCTTCATGCAATGTTACAATGTATCTTTCATTTCTATATACATCTAATATAGCAATATCAATTGGAACTGTATAATCAACGTAATATCCTGTATTTCTTGTGGTTGGATCTACAATTAAACCTTGCCATTTATCAAACATATGTTTAACAACCATTGCATTATCAACATAGAATGTAAAATTAGCAGGTGAAAAAAGTTTTTCATATGGCATTTCTCTTATTTCACCATATGTTAGCGCAGGACTAGTAGAAACTGTAACACCAGGAATAGATGCTGAATCACAAAACAATAACGTTTTTTCAACAGAAGCATTGCCAAATAATGGTCTTAATGCTAATGGTGGTTGCATTGTAACAATATATCTATTGTTACGCATTATTCCTTCGGATTTAACTTGAGCTATAAAATCATTTACAGTTGCCATATTAACCTCTTAATGAGTCTTGCCAGACTTTTTGTTTGTTTGACCCAACAAACTGTTCAACTGGAAGTAGCATTGCTGTTGCCCAGTCATTTGCAGGGATAACTTTTAATTGTGTTTTAACATGATTTGCAAGATACTTCTTAACACAAGGCTGTGCTAAACGATATCGTGAAACGCCGTCAATCAGACTCCAAGAATATTTTAATCTTGTTGTTTCATCCATCTTTTTATTACTTGCAAAATCCATTAATCTTTGTAATAACATTATACGCATCTGATATGGTAAATAATGCATATTTAATCCTGTAAAACCTGTAGAATCCTTTGAAAAAGGAAAAACTAAAGGAAACATATCATAATACGGTAACGTTTCTTTATGTTTAGGATCATATAAGAACATATATAACTTACCAGGCATAGGCCGTGATGTAAAATCACCACCTCTCATTGCTTTTTGTGGTGTAACTTGTTGTTGACCTAATAGTCTAGCCTGTTGTTGAAACCAATTCTTTGATTTTTTAGCTGCTTGACCTAAATCATATTGGTTTTTATCAAAAATGTCTTTTAAAGATGCCATAATATTATTTATATGCTTATATACCGAGTTCTCGTTCTGTTATTATTTTAAATTCATACCCACGATCTTTACACCATTCCTCTGCAGCCTTCCATTTTGACTGATTTTTAACAAATGTTAAAGATTCTGTAATAAACCGTTTAGTTTTACGACCAGGGTATTCTGGTGGTCGTGTTTGAGCGTGAGGTTTAATTTCTACAATATAAGTCTTAATAGAACCGTCGGTTTGTTTCACTTTTATCCTAAAATCTACAAAATAACGATGTATTCTATTATCTGTATGACATCGATAAGGTATTATTGTTTCTTCTGATGACCATTTAACGATTGCAGGGTTACGATCACACCATAAGGCGAAACGAGTTTCCCAACTTGATCTCATAATAATACTAGTTGGATCGCCCTCATACTTTTCTGGGTAGATTGGTTTGTAACGTCTTTTATGATACATATCTCATATATTTATTATAAATAATATAAAGACTTTTTAGGAAATAGAATGGCGCAAGATAATGTTAATCCAGCTCTAAGATCTACACCTTCATCAACTGCTGGACAAGGTAATTTATCTGATACAGCATCAGACTCTTTATATAAATCTAGAGGAGGAGCCGAATCGCTTGACGTTTACGCAAAAGGCGGAAATGGAAAATATAAGGTAACCCAACATATGTATCCAGATGATCTTATGGGCCCAAATGGTGAATATGGTTCTAATTACGCAATGTTTTATATTAATATTGCTGAAGATTCTAAATTAGGTCGTGATCCTAATAATGAATACGTAGAAGATATAGCCCCAAGAGATAGAGGTGAATTAATTGCAAAAGTAGAACGTGATGGATATGGTGAAGCCTATGCCGCGTCAGGAGTTGCAATAACTGGTGGAGCTGCAGCTGCAATTACTGGAGGAGGTAGTGTAACTAAAAAAGTTATTGCTGGAGCAGTTATAGCAGGTGGCGCAGCAGCTGTTGCAAGCCAAACTAGTAATTTTAAAGCCCAAACAAAACGATTAAAAACTGCCATAGCATTACATATGCCAAATAATATGAATATACGGTATGGAGTTAATTATGATGAAAAAGATATGTTTAAAGAAACACTTCTTGGTACTGCATTAGGTGGTTCTATATCTCTTGGAAAAACTATTGCAGCTGATCCAGGAAATATTATGGATGCTGCAAAAGGATCTTTTGATAGAGCAAAAAGTGGTCTTGCTGCAGCAGCATTATCAGTCCCTGGAGCAGAGGCTGCACAAAAGTTATCAGGTCTAGCGCCTAATCCAAAAAGAGAACAATTATTTAAGAGTGTAGACTTTAGAACATTTCAAATTGATTATCAGTTTTTTCCACGAAGTCCTCAAGAATCTGCAAATGTAAAAGAAATTATTAAAATGTTTAAACTGCATATGCATCCTGAATATAAAGATACAAATGCATTCTTATACATTTACCCTTCAGAATTTGATATATCATTCTATCATGGAACACAAGAAAATTTAAATGTTCATAGACATACTTCATGTGTATTAACAGAAATGAATGTTAACTACACACCACAGGGTAGGTTCAACGCATTTGATGATGGTACTCCAACTCAAATAAACATGGTACTTACATTTAGAGAACTTGTTCCACTTACAAAAGAGCGAATTAAGGATGGTCTATAATGTATTTTAAAAAATTTCCAAAATTTTTATATGATTTTAAAATCAATGGTGAAAACAAAGTTGCATTAGTTAAAGATATAACCCAGAATGTTAGAGTAAGAACTCAAATTCTTGAGAATATTACATTATATGATGAATATGATATAAGAGATGGAGAAACACCAGAAATTATTGCTGAAAAAATATACGGTTCTCCTGAATATCATTGGGTAGTTATGTTGTGTAATCAACGCTTTGATTATATTAATGACTTTCCATTATCTACATATAATTTAGAAGAGCATATTACACAAAAGTACGGTGCAGGTAATGAATATAATACGCACCATTGGATAGATACAAATGGAAACTGGGTTCATGAAGGTGCATCAGGTGCTACATCTGTATCTAATTATCAATATGAAGATGATGAGAATGAAAAGAAACGTAGAATCAAATTAATTTCACCAGAATTATTACAAACTATATTAAAAAACTTTAAAGAACTTATATAATGAATAACAATGAACAAATACGCTTTGCAGGCGATATTAGTATTGAAACAATCAAAATCATAACTGCTAATGGATTTGGCCAAGAAATTACAAATCAGGTTGTTGCATTAGAAGTATATGAAGATCTATATTCACCATTTATTTCTGGTATTATTGCGGTAAAAGAAACACTTGATTTTATAAACTTATTCCCATTTGTTGGTGAAGAATATATTGAAATTAATGTATATACTCCTTCTTTTACTGAAAGGAATATGACTATTAATGATCAATTTATTATTCATAAAGTCACAAATAGAGCACAAGCCGGTGATCGTAGTGTTGTTTATGAACTTCATTTTATGTCAAGAGAAGCATTGGTTGATTTGAATAAAAGACCAAGTATGGCATTTGAAGGAAAAATAAGTGATATAGCTCGTTCTATGTTAACTAATAAAGAACATGGTTTAGAGACTACAAAGAATGTTGTTATAGAAGAAACAATGAATGGTACCAAATATGTTTCTAATTTTTGGTCACCTATAAAAAATCTAAATTTCTTATCTCAAAAAGCATTAAACTTAAATAATACGCCATCATATTTATTCTTTGAAAATAGAAATGGATTTAACTTTCAAAGTTTAGAGAATATGTATAATAGTGATGTTCAACAAGAATTTATATATGATGGATATGATAGAGATACTACAATTGCCGGTGAAACCAAAAGAAATATTGAAGAAGATTACAAAAGAATTATTGATATAGAAATTCCTGTATATTATGATCTTATAGAAAAAACTAAAATGGGTATGTATTCATCTAAGAAAACGTCTCATGATATTGTGACAAAAAGATACTCTATAAAAATATTTGATATACTTGAACAGCATCCAGAAAAATCTCATTTAAATGAATTTCCTGCTATTTCGAATAAATCGATTCGAAGAGGAGATCAATTACATATGATGTCTGAACAACATTATGGTTCTTTTAATGGATATAAGTATATTAGTTCGGGTACTACACAAGAACGCAGATCTCTTCTTAAACAAGCTGAAACAACAAAAATTAATATTATAGTTCCAGGAAGAACTGATTATACAGTAGGTGCTAAAGTTAACTTATTAATTAATAAATTTAATCCTATTAGAATGAGTGAGTCTGATGTAACTGATAAAATGCTTTCCGGAAATTATATTATATCATCAATTAATCATGTAATTGATAGAGAAAGACATGAATGTACAATGGAATTAATTAAAGATACAATTCAACTTAATCCAGATAAAGGCGATGAATCATGAAGATATATACTGGTGTAGTTGAAAATAGACAAGATCCATTTAAGCTTGGAAGATGTCAAGTTCGAGTAGTAGGTCTACATAACCATGATAAATCAATATTAAAAACTGCTGATTTACCATGGGCTTATCCTATACAACCTATAACATCTGCAGCAATGTCTGGAATAGGACAATCTCCAATAGGTCTTGTTGAAGGAACCTGGGTTATTGTAATGTTCCGTGATACTGATGAACAACAGCCTATTATTATTGGTTCATTAGGTGGTATACCACAACAAGATGGTCCTATAGATCAAAGTAGCACAGAAATGATTCTTAAGGAAGATGGTTATCTTCCAGGTACAGATGAAGAAAGTCTTGTATCAAAATCTGGTGATATAATAAAAAATTCTAGCGGCTCTCCTGCAGAAGAATCAACAGGTTTAGCTACAGCATCATCATTTACTACTTCTTCACAAACTGCAAGAGACTTGACTGGATCTGAGTTTGTTACAAATTCACAGCTTCAAGCAGCAGAAGCAAAAGTTAAAAGCCAAGTTAAATCTGATGTAACTCAATCAATGTTTGATTCTCTTGTATCATTAGAATATAATAAAACAGGAGCACTAGATAGTTCATCTATTGTATCAGATCTTAACAATAATGATTACCTTGCTGCAGCAACTGGATTTGCAGAAGAAGCAAAAGTTAATGGTGAAATTGATCAAGGTGAATTAAGAAAACGTCTAGCAGAGAAAGATAAGTTTATTGCTGAGGGCATCCCGGGACCTACCGGTGACCTTGTTCCTGTCAAGGCAGCTATACCTACAGTCGATTCTAGTACAACTGCGTCAGGTCAATTAGATAATGGCCTTAAAATGGTTCTTGGTTTTAGAGATCCAAATGGCAAATATCCATTATATCGATTTGAACCAGATACAAATAAACTTGCAAGACACGAAGATATAAAGAAAACTATTGTTCGTAAAAAAGAATTAACAAGAACAAAAGGTGTTACAACTGCATTTAGTGTTTCATGGGATCAATCGCCAATTCCATATAATGCAACATATCCATATAACCATGTTTATCAATCAGAATCTGGACATGTACTTGAATTTGATGATACAAAACATTCAGAACGCGTTCATTTATATCATACAAAAGGTACATTCTTTGAGATTGATGCTAACGGTACAAAGGTAGAAAAAATTGTTGGAGATAACTATCAAATACTTGAAAGAAATGATCATCTATATGTTAAAGGTTCTGGCCACATTACTATTGATGGTAATTGGAATGTTAAAGTTAATAATAACGCTAACATTGAAGTTATGGGTAACGCTAAAACTCATGTGCATGGTAATATGGAAACTTCTGTATTAGGTTCATATAAAGTCAAAGCAGCAAGTATTAATTTAGAAGCACATAGCGGTAATGTTGATATGACAGCATCAGGTAATATTGCAGGTGATGCAACTCGTATTGACTTTAATAGTGGAGTTGCGGTATCTTCAGGATTATCTACACCATCTGCTTATGATCCAAATATGCCAACATTTAAAGAATTACAAGTCATTACTCGTGGTGTAGAAGCTGCTGCTCATTATGAAACACCAGAAGAAGGTGATCCATCTGCATATATTGCTAAACGAATTAGTGAAGGTACACTTGATCCTGATGATGAAGATTATGGTACAACACAAAAAACATGTACAGTTTCTCCAAATAGTGCTGTCGCCTTACCACAATCATGTACTATTATTAATGGCATTGAGAAATTTACTCCAGATTTATATTTAAGTAAACACTTTACACTGAGTGCATTAACTAAGAATGGTTCACGTATGCCTAGACCACAACAGGGTTTAACAGAAAATCAAATAGTATGTAATCTTAAAGGTTTATGTGAAAACATATTAGAACCACTTGCTGAATTATATCCAGGTATGGTCATTACATCTGGATTTAGAAGACCTGGTGATGTAAGAGGATCAAGTGCTACATCACAACATTATCTTGGTCAAGCTGCAGATATTGTGATCCCAGGATTTAGTAGAGAACAACACTATGAGGCAGCATGTCAATTAGCTAAGATGGTGCCATATGATCAGATTATATTAGAATATTCTGGTAAAACAACTGTATGGATTCATGTATCATTTAAATATACAGCAAATAGATCTAATGCGTTTACAATGAGGGATCACAAGCGAGCCTCTGGTAATGGTCAGTTTGTATTAATTACATAATGGGATGGAATCCAAGTAATACAACCCTCGGTACTGTTGATGAACGTGATACTTTTAGTTTTACGATTACATATACTGATGATATAACACAGCAGTCAGAAGATGTAACAATAACTGCAAATGATCCGGACCCAGATGTAGTTATTACTGATAATAATATTGCTGGTCAATACGAAGATGTATTTGACCAAACAATTAAATACAGAACAAAGCAAGATACATTTGTTGAAGTACAAAAATGGAGCGAGATAAACACAGATGAATTGTATGGGGTTTATCACTTTATACAAGATCCAGCAACAACAAAAACATATACATTCGAAGCAACTGCAGGTGGTGCTTCACAAACTTATAGTATTGTAGTCAATAATAGTTTAGACTATGATAAAAGACAATTAGCTAAGTATGTAAATCCAGTAGGTATTGTGATTACATGGACAAATGCTAGTGGTAATACAATAACTTGGGTAGATAGTAATAATAACGAAATAACATGGACAACTTAAATGGCAGCACCAAATACATTTTCAGATAAAACAGGTCAAATAGCACTTACATTACTTGATGAAAATTTTGAGTATGTCGATACTTCACTATCATCATTACAAAATAATATTGATAGTGTACAAACACAATTAAATAACCTAGATTTAACAACACTTGAAGGCAATACTGAAATTACTGGGGACTTAACTGTTCCATCTCTATTTGCTGATAACATAGGTATAGGGACAACTACACCAAGTACTGATATACATATAAAAAGTGCTGGAAGTGTTGGTATAACACTTGAAGCAGATATTGATAATGTTACAGAATCTCATATTCCAACAATATTTTTTAAACAAGATGGTGGTCTAGTAAATTATAATTTAGGAATTAATAATACTAATAATTTTGAAATAGAATCATTATATAATACCGGTAACATAAAACTAACAACTATTAGTGGCGCTACAGAAATAACTAAATTACATTCACCTGGTACTATTGTTCAAACACAAACAGCAAGATCAGGCCCTGCAAGACAAACTATTTCCTCAACATCTCCTGTTGCAATCACCGGATTATCTATTGCATTTACGCCAAAATTTGCTTCAAGTAAAATTATAATTGTTTCAAATGTTGTACACACTAAAGGGCATGTAATCTCATTTGGATATTACAAAGGAAGTTCTAAAGTTGTATCAACATCTGGATATGGTAATAGTAATGAACCTAATATGAATGTAACATATTATACAGGTAGTGATAATAATCAGTTAGTTAATTCTACTATTATACATGAAGAAGATGCACTTAGTACATCTGCAAGAACCTATACACTTCGATCAACAGGTGGGTGGAGTGGAACAACTTATACTCATTATATAAACAATAGAAGCAATAATGATATGGCATCATTTAGTTATATGACAATTTATGAGGTGGCACAATGATAACAATAGTCGAAGCATTACAATCATTAAGACCAAATGCAAATTGGAGTTTGATTGGTGATACATATGATGGTTTAGATTGGATAGATGAATCACAAACTAAGCCTACAGAAGAAGAAATTAATACAGAAATTGTTCGATTACAAGCAATTGAAGATTCAATACAATATCAAAAAGATAGAAAAGAACAATATCCAGACATCGGAGATCAATTAGATATGCTTTGGCATGCTATTGATTTAGGTACATTAGATCAAACATCAGACTTTTATATAACACTTAAGGAAGTAAAGGATAATAATCCTAAACCATAATGCCAGCAGTTACTAGATTAGGAGATATATGTACAGGACATGGGTGTTATCCACCACGGGTTAATGACGAAGCAAGTACTGATGTATTTGTGAATGGCATTGGTGTACATCGAGAAGGAGATCATTGGGTAACACATTGTTGTGGTCCTTCTTGTCATGACTCAGTATTAGCAAAAGGATCATCTACAGTCTTTGTTAATGGTATACCTGCTGCAAGGATTGGTGATCCAGTTGCATGTGGATCTTTATCTGCGCAAGGTTCACCAAACGTATTTTTCGGTTAAAAGGGTTATAAATAATAGTATGGCAAGGAACACAAGAACATTTTCAGACTTTGATTTTAACTTTACTAAGCATCCAGCAACATACGATGTCGCAATGAAGTATGACGAAGAAGCAATTAAGGCTTCAGTTCGTAACTTAGTCTTGACTCAAAACTATGAGAGACCATTTCATTCAGAAATAGGTTCACAAATAAGAGGATTACTCTTTGAACCGGTTACACCTATGCTTAACGTTATGCTTAAGCGTGCAATTACAGATACAATTACAAACTTTGAACCAAGAGTTAAATTAGAAGAGGTTCAAGTTACAATATCACCTGATGATCATTATGTAAATGTTAGCATTTATTTTAGAATAATAAATACTACTAGACCAATACAGGTTGATTTAATACTCACGAGAACACGATAATGGCACATTATACGAATAGGAAAATACAAACATCAGAATTAGATTTTGATGCAATAAAAGCAAATATCAAATCATATCTAGAAGGACAAGATACTTTTAGAGACTATGACTTTGAAGGTTCAAGTATGTCTATATTACTTGATATATTGGCTTATAATACCCATTACAATGCTCTATATACTAATTTGGCGGTTAATGAATCATTTTTAGATTCAGCCAGCAAGCGATCAAGCGTCGTTTCACGAGCAAAAGAAATTGGGTACATTCCTCATTCAGCAACTGGTGCTGTTGCAAAAGTTAATATTGTTGTTTCAAATACAACATCAACACCTGCATCATTAACTATCCCAGCAAATCAGCCATTCTCTGCAACAGTTGATGGGTCAACTTATAACTTTTATAATACTGAAGCTGCTGTTGCAACATTGTCAGGATCTACGTATACATTTTCTGATGTTGAAATTAAAGAAGGTACACCATTAGAATTTAAATATACTGTTGCAGACGGTGTAAGATATTTAATACCAAATCAAGATGTAGACTTAAGTACTGTGAAAGTAAGAGTACAAGAAAATGCATCAAGTGGTACATTTGAAACATTTGTGCGACAAGATGAATTATTAGATTTAGACGGTACATCAAAAGTATTTTTTGTAAAAGAAATAGAAGGTGAATTATACGAATTAGAATTTGGTAATAATACAATTGGTAAAGAATTAGCAAATGGTAATGTTGTAACA
>Ga0255772_10001263_pt1 | contig 25209 bp, 29 predicted proteins | sample 071ome_34_FD_179970 | JGI IMG/M metagenome (GOLD analysis project Ga0255772, IMG submission 179970) | Coastal salt marsh microbial communities from the Groves Creek Marsh, Skidaway Island, Georgia - 071411BT metaG (version 2) | ecosystem: Environmental > Aquatic > Marine > Intertidal zone >...
CAGGAATTTGATAAAGAGATCTTAATTCAAGTAGTTGTTTTTTATCTTTATTTAATTCTGCACTTTGTTGGTTAGACATAATAGTATAGATTCCATCAAACGGAGATTCTATATAATATTCACCTTCTTCAGAAGTAATATTTATAGCACCTTTTTGGTAGTAATTAAATGAAAAAAGTATATTTTGTATACTAGTAATTTGCCCTTCCTTGATATAATGCTCTTGTCTATTTCCATCTAACGCCTCTACAAGTTTTATATATCTTTCTCCTGAGGGGTCAAGGACTAGATCTTCAGTTACATTTTCTTTATAATCATGGTATGAAATGGAAAAATCTTTGGAGTAAAAATCATCATTTATAGTGAAGTCATTATTTACATGTTCAGATAAAAGAAGGTATGACTTTAATGTCTTTCTTTGAGGTACTCCATCTTCAACTCCATCTACAAAAACAGTTAAATATGTTTTTTCTGAAAGGTAAGTATTAGATACATTATTTTCTCTTATGGGCATTACCCCCTCATCACCAATGTATCTAGTTACGAAAGCACCAAGTAAAATAAAGATAAAGGAAAGATGAAGTATTAATACAGATAATTTCTCTTTGCTCAGCAGATTATACTTCTTGATATTACCGATGAAATTGACCATAAGCAAAAGCATGAGAAGCTCAAACCACCAGGCATTGTAAATCCAAATTCTGGCAGCATCTGTAGAATACCAGCTCTCTAAAAAGGTACCAATACCCATTGCTACAGGAAACAAAATCAGCAAAATAAGCATAAATTTTGTGGAGAAAAGGAGTTGAAAAATTTTAGATATCATTTACAAGGCCTAAAGATAAATATGAATTTTTAATATTTAGAATTATTCTAAACAATTAGGTGTTAAAGTTTAATTAAATTTGCACCTTTAAAGTATTATGGATTCATACAAGATAAGACTAAAGGATATTACCACATTTATTTTTGATGTGGATGGTGTTTTGACTAATGGTAAAATTATTTACACTCATGACGGTAAAATTGATAGACAATTTTATGCAAAAGATGGTTATGCAATCAAATACGCCATATCTAAAGGTTATAAAATAGCTATTATATCTGGGGGAATGCAAGAAAATGTCAGAAAAAGATTGAACTCTCTTGGTGTTGAAGATGTATTTCTAAAAGCATTTAATAAAATTGAAGTTTTGGAAAAATTCATAAAAGAAAAAAAAATTGATTCAAAAAACATTTTATACATGGGAGATGATAATCCAGATATTGATGTTCTTAAAGTAGTTGGAATTTCATCTTGCCCTAATGATGCCTCTGTTGACGTAAAATCAATTTGCGATTATATATCTCACAAAGATGGTGGTTTAGGCTGTGTAAGAGATGTAATTGAACAGGTAATGAGAATTCATAACAAATGGATTTAATAAATAATTCCAATTACACCATAATTCTCGGATCAGGCTCAGCAAGAAGAAAAGAATTATTAGAAATGACTGGAATTACTTTTCAGGTTAACTCAATCCCTGTTAATGAAAGTTTTCCAGAGCATCTTAAAGCTAAAGAAATAGCCGAATATATTGTGGAAAACAAAGCTGCTCCTTTTCTAAATATAGTTGAAAACAATCAAATAATAATTCTTGCTGATACTTTAGTATGGTTTGAAGATAAATGCTGGGGTAAACCAAAAGACAAAAATGAGGCTAAGTCAATGTTAAAAATGATTGCAGGTAATTCTCACGATGTTATTACATCTGTAGGCTTTCTTACCAAAAAGAATTTTGAAATATTAACTGAATCTACCAAAATAACTTATAAACTTCTAACTGAAAAAGAAATTGATTTTTATGTTGAAACTATAAATCCAATTGATAAAGCTGGAAGTTATGGGATACAAGATTGGATTGGAATGATAGGAGTAGAAAATATTAATGGAAGCTACACAAGTGTTTTAGGTCTTCCAGTACCTCAAGTAACAAACAAATTAACAGAAATTATCAATGGAAATCTTTAAGTTAAAATATTCACAAAAGCTACCCATAAGTTTGAATGAAGCATGGGATTTTTTAATATCGCCGAATAATTTGGAATTAATAACTCCCAGGTCCATGGATTTCAAAATTACTGATTGGGATAATAAGAAAGCTTATCCAGGTCAAATTATTCAGTATACTGTAAAACCTATACTTGGAATTAAAATTAATTGGGTAACTGAAATAACACAAGTGAAGACTAATGAATTCTTTATTGATGAGCAAAGGTTTGGCCCATATAGTTTTTGGCACCACAAACACTTCATTAAAGAGATTAAAGACGGTGTTCTTATGGAAGATTTAATTCATTATAAATTACCACTAGGTCCTCTTGGAAAGCTTCTAAATTCTCTATTTATTAATTCTAAATTGAACAGTATTTTTAAATACAGACAACTAGAATTAATAAAAATATTTGGGGATTATAAATAATGAAAAACATATTACTAATAGGTGGCTCATCAGGAATTGGTTATGAGCTATCAATGAAATTAGAGAATGATCACAAAGTATTTGTATCAACTCGAAATCCAGATAAGTTTTCTGGATCAAATATTACTGCAAATAGATTAGACTTAGATGAAGATTATAATGCTGATTGGCTTCCTGACAGCCTAGATGGATTCATCTATTTGCCAGGTACAATTAATTTAAGACCATTTAAAGGTCTAACACCGTCAACTTTTATTGATGATTTTAATATTAACATATTAGGTTGTGTTAAAATTCTTCAGGCTGTTCTACCAAGGCTTCAATCCTCAGAAAGTGCTAGTGTAGTTTTCTTTAGCACAGTTGCAGTTAAAATGGGAATGCCATTTCATAGTTCTGTTTCTGCGTCAAAAGGTGCAATTGAAGGATTAACTAGATCGCTTGCTGCTGAATTTGCACCAAAGATCAGGGTAAACGCTGTTGCTCCATCTATTATTAATACTCCAATGTCTGAAAAATTCCTTAATTCAGAAACTAAGATTGAAAATGCTCGAAATAGACATCCACTTAAAGAGATTGGATCAGCAAAAGATATTGCTGAAATAGTAAAGTTTTTACTTATTGATGAGAGCAAGTGGATGACTGGACAGATAATACCCTTTGATGGTGGTATGAGTTCTGTTAAAACTAATTAATGAGAGGTGTAAAAAAATCTAACCTACCAAAAAAAATATGCCCAACCTGTGGCCTAGAGTTTATTTGGAGAAAAAAATGGGAAAAAGATTGGGCTAAAGTTAAATATTGTAGCAAGACATGTCGAGTAAAAAAAATACAAGTATAGTTTGGTTTAGAAATAATTTAAGAATTGAAGATAATTCTGCTCTTTATAATGCTGTAAATCAATCAGATAGAGTTATAGGATATGTAAATATAGATCCAAGTAATTTTAAATTTACACCGTATGGGTTCAAAAAAATAGAGAAGTACAGAGCTAAGTTTTTACTTGAGTCTATTTCAGACCTAAAGCAAAACCTAAATAATTTAAATATCTCTCTTATTATTGATTATAATGAGATTAAAGAGTCATTTAAACCATTCATTTTGAAGTATGATGTTGATTCAATATATATGCAGAGAGAGTGGACAAGGGATGAACTAATTGAGGAAGATTCTATACCTAAAAATATAAATACACTAAAATATTTTGATCAGTTTTTATATTCTCCAGAAGATGTAAAAAATATTTATGAAAATATTCCTAGAGGTTTTTCAAATTTTAGAAAAAAATGTGAAAAATACTTAAAGGTTAATAATCCAATATCAATTCCTAAGCCAATGATTGAGGATAATTTATTGGAAGATTTTTATGACATTCCAAATCTTAATGATTTAGGCTTTGAAGAATTTGAGGTTAATAAAAATTCAGCTTTCAAGTTTAAAGGAGGTGAAACTGCTGGCAAGTCTAGAGTTGATGATTATTTTTTTAAAACAAAAAATGTATCTAAGTACAAGCATACTCGTAACGGCTTACTTGGAAAAAACTACAGTTCAAAATTTTCATCATGGCTTGCAAATGGATCATTATCTGCTAGATACATTTATAATAAGCTTATGGAATATGAAAATGATATAGAAAAAAATGAATCTACCTATTGGTTGTTTTTTGAACTTCTTTGGAGAGATTTCTTTAAATATGTTTCAATGCAACATCGAAATAAGTTTTTTAGCAAAGATGGAATATATGGGATTGAAAAGGAATGGTCACAAGAAAAATCAAAGATTAAAAGCTGGATAAATGGAGAGACTAAAGAAAAATTCGTAAATGCAAATATGATAGAACTTGCATCTACTGGATTCATGTCAAACAGAGGCAGACAAAATGTAGCAAACTATTTAACAAAAGAGTTGAAAATTGACTGGAGAATAGGTGCAGAATATTTTGAAGCATTTCTAATTGATTATGATGTTCATAGCAATTATGGTAATTGGCTTTATAATGCAGGGATTGGGAATGACTCAATGCCATTTAGAAAGTTTAATCCTACTCTTCAATCTGAAAGATATGATCCTAATAAAGATTATGAAAACACTTGGTTAAATGGATAGCAAATGTTGTATAATTTTTCCTAATCAATTATTCAGAGAAAGTATATTTATTGATTCTGATTATAAAATTTTTCTTGTTGAAGAGGAGCTTTTCTTTAATCAATACAATTTTCACAAACAAAAAATATCATTTCACAGATCATCCATGAAGTTTTATGAAGACTATCTCATAAAAAAAGGATTAGATGTTAGTTATATAAACTCTTATGAAAAGGAGTCTAATATTATTGAATTAATTAAAAATATCAATAGTCAAGGATACAAAAAAATCGAGATTTATGATCCAGTTGATTATCTTTTAGACAGAAGAATAAAGAGAGTTTCTAAAGAATTAAAGATTGATATGGTAGTCCATGAATCAAAGTTATTCATTAATTCTTCCGAAGAATTAAGATATTTTTTCAAAGATTCAAAGCAAAAATTTTTTCAAACTTCATTCTACAAATCAGAAAGAAAAAAAAGAAACATACTTGTAAATTCAAGTGGAGAACCAGAAGGCGGAGAATGGACATACGATATACAAAACAGAAAAAAATTCCCCAAAGATAAAATCCCCCCAGTAATTAAGAATCCAAGAAAAAATAGTTATGTCATTGAATCTGAAAAATATGTTGAAAAGAATTTTAATAATAATTTTGGATCACTTGGCTTATTTAATTACCCGACTACATATGATGAGGCTGATCAATGGATAAATCAATTTTTAAATGATAGATTTTTAGAGTTTGGGGATTATGAAGATGCAATTATCAAAGATGAACTCACTTTAAACCATAGTATTTTAAGCCCTTTACTAAATGTAGGTCTAATAAACATCAAAGACTTGTTAGATAGCATTATTGAATTCTCCAAAATAAATGATATTCCAATTAATTCAACAGAAGGATTTATTAGACAACTTATTGGGTGGAGGGAGTTTATTAGAGGTATATATATAGTTAAGGGTAATTTTGAAAGAACAAATAATTTTTGGGGTTTCAAAAGTAAAATTCCTAAATCATTTTATAACGGAACAACAGGAATTGAACCTTTAGACTCTTCGATAAAGAAAGTCAGTAACACTGGTTATATTCATCATATAGAAAGACTAATGATTGTAGGGAATTTTATGTTATTATGTGAGTTTGATCCAGATGAAGTATATAAATGGTTTATGGAGGTTTCTATAGATTCGTTTGACTGGGTAATGGTTCCAAATGTATATGGAATGAGTCAATTTGCAGATGGAGGATTAATGTCCACGAAACCATATATAAGTAGCAGTAATTACATATCTAAAATGAGTGATTATAAAAAAGGTAACTGGAGTGAAATATGGGATGGTTTATTTTGGAGGTTTATGGACAAACAAAGAAATTTTTTTACTAAAAATCCAAGATTAAGAATGCTGATAAATACATTTGATAAGATGGATATAAATAAAAAAGAAAAACATTTGTTAAATGCTGAGAATTTTTTAAACAAAATACACAATGAATAATTTTAATTTGAGAGAGATCGATAGAATTATAGAAATGGCATGGGAAGATAGAACTCCATTTGAGGCTATTTTTAATCAATTCGATATAAACGAGAAGGAACTGATAAGTCTTATGCGAAATAATTTAAAAAGAAATAGTTTTAAACTTTGGAGAGAGAGAGTCTCTGGAAGAAAAACTAAACATTCTGTTTTAAGAGAAAATAGTATTGATAGATTTAAATGTAATTTACAGAGAAGTATATCAAATAATAAAATATCTAAAAGATAGTTTAGATTCTTTCAATTTCTGCTCCTAATTTTTTTAATCTTTCTACTATATTTTCATATCCTCTATCTATCTGATCAACATTTTGAATTATACTTTCTCCTTTTGCAGATAAAGCGGCAATTAAAAGGGCTATCCCTGCTCTTATGTCAGGAGATGTCATAATAGTAGATTTTAAAGAAGACTTAAAATCATGGCCAATAACAGAAGCTCTATGAGGATCGCATAAAATTATCTTAGCGCCCATATCAATTAATTTGTCTACAAAAAATAATCTACTTTCAAACATCTTTTGATGAATAAGAACACTTCCTCTAGCTTGAGTTGCTACAACAAGTATTACAGATATTAAATCAGGGCTAAAACCAGGCCATGGGGCATCAGATATTGTTAGTATTGAACCATCTATATAATTTGTGATTGAATATCCATTTTTATGCTCGGGTATAATCATGTCATTACTATCTCTCTTAATTATAATACCAAGTTTTCTAAAAACATCAGGAATTTGACCTAAGTTATTCCATGATACATTCTTAATTCTAAGTTTACTTCTTGTCATTGCTGCTAAGCCAATCCAACTTCCTATTTCAATCATATCAGGAAGGATATCATGACTTGTTCCATTTAATTTCTTAACTCCTTTAATCCTTAATAAGTTAGAGCCGATACCATTTATATCTGCACCCATACTATTTAACATTGAGCAAAGTTGTTGAATATATGGCTCGCATGCAGCATTGTAAATAGACGTATCTCCCTCAGCAAGAACAGAAGCCATAATAATATTTGCTGTTCCTGTAACAGATGCTTCATCTAAAAGTATGTCTGTTCCAATAAGTCTGCCTTTTGATTCAATTGAATATAATTTTTCTTCTGGCACATAATTAAGCTCTGCACCAAGTTTTTCTAAATTATCAAAATGAGTATCTAATCTTCTCCTACCTATTTTATCACCACCAGGCCTGGGTATTGAAGCATAACCAAATCTAGATAACAAAGGACCTACTAGCATTATCGAGCCTCTCAAAGACCTTGCATCATTAATAAAGTCTGAGGTATTTAAAAAATTTAAATTTATATTCTTAGCGTTAAAAGAAAATTTTCCTTTATCAATTTCTTTAATAATTACACCCAAATTTTTAAGAATTTCTAAAAGTTTATTAACGTCAATAATATTTGGTATGTTAGAAATTACAATATCACTCTCAGTTAAAAGTACAGCACAAATTACTTGAAGTGCTTCATTTTTAGCACCTTGAGGTGTTATTTCTCCAGATAATTTTTTACCGCCTTTAACTCTAATACTAGACATTAAAATCTTCTTTTGGTCTTATTTCTGTTTTTATTTTGCTTCTGATTAGAAGTGTTCAATCTGTTTTTTAGAAATTCACTTGAATCTGTTAAAGGTAAATCTGAATCTTTAAGTTTTAAATTTCCGTTAGACATATCTAAAAGATGATTAACAATTACTTTATCTTCTACTGAATCTTTGTTCCAATTAAGAAAACATTTTTTCATATGGTTAGCTATATTCAAGATAAGTTTGCTCTTTAAATCTCCGTCTTCCCATCCAATAGCTATATCAATCATTTTTTTAATATTATTTCCATAGAAACGATATTTGGGATGATTTTGGGGATAATTGAGTTTATTAGGCTTACTGTTTTTATAGATATCCTCTGAAGGTTTTTCAAATGGACTATCAACATCAAGTTTAAAATCTGACATTATAAATAGTTGAGCCCAAAGTTTATGTTGAAAATCTGGAACATCTCTTAGATGGGGATTTAGATTACCCATAACTCCAATTATAGCCTTAGCAATATTATTTCTCTCTACTTTATCTTTAACTGAGACTGCTTGGTCAACCATTTGATGGACATGTCTTCCATATTCTGGTATTATAAGTTTTTTTCTTTCAGTATTATATTCTAATGTATTCATAAGCCGCAATTTAAGAAATTAATTATCAAATTAAAGGCTTATAATGTTATCTATATTTTCTATACCCTTATATATATTAATTATATCAAGAGGTGAATCAGCATAATATTCAAAAGTCAAGCTCAAAAATTTATTATTTGATGAAGATTTAAAAGATTTTATTCCTTCGTAATTATTGAGGTATTTTTTTAACTGATTATACTCTTCACTGTTTTCTTTAACAATAAATTTAAATATGTAAAGACCAGGCCAATCCTGAGACTCAAGTAGCTGGTCTTTAAATCTTGAATAAAAATCATCAGATTTAGTTCTTTTATTTGACAAGGCAATTAATTTTGTATAGTGATTCAAATATAATCAATCATTTGTCGAGTATGATAAAAGAAAAAAATAATAAAAGGTTTGTTCTAGCTGGAGGACCAAGTACAGGAAAAACCTCAGTCATAAATGAACTTAAAAAGTTAGGTTTTGCATGCTTTGATGAGGCTGCTAGAGGTATTCTATCAAATTATAGTTATAGGGGCTCAAATTTTAAATTAGATCCAATTAAAATCAGCAATGAAATTCTTACTAAGAGAGATAAAGACTATAATGCTGCTTTAAATATTTCATGTAAAAATGATATTATTTTTTATGATAGAGGTGTACATGAAATTACTGCATACTTAAGACATATAAATCAATCAACTAATTATTGGGAAGAATTACTAGAAAATTATAAATACGATATGGTATTTATTTTTCCATCTTGGAAAGAGATATACACCAAAGATGATAATAGAATTGAGGAGTACGAAGAGGCAATAAAAATTGCTCCATTTATACATCAAATTTATGATGAGTCGTCAACCTTAATCGTTGAAGTTCCAAATATCGGTATAAAAGAAAGAGTAAATTTTATCTTAAACAGTATTAAATGAAAAGAATAAAAATAATTTTTTTTGGAACTCCAGACTTTGCAGTAAAATCATTAAAAGTAATTAATGATAATTTTGATATTCTATGTGTTGTTACATCACCAGACAAAAAATCAGGAAGAGGTTTGAAAATTAATGAAAGTAAAGTTAAAAGATTTTCATCTGATAATAATATACCAGTTCAACAACCAGAAGAGCTTACAAATAAAGATTTTATAAGTGAGATTTCATCTTTATGTGCTGACTTATTTATTGTGGTTGCATTCAGAAAATTACCAAAAGAAGTATTCTCTATACCATTACTTGGTACAATTAATCTTCATGCATCTCTTCTTCCTAACTATAGGGGTGCTGCGCCAATCAATTGGGTTTTAATAAATAATGAGAAGGTCACAGGAGTTACAACTTTTTTTATCAATGAAAGAATTGATTATGGAGATATTATTTTACAAGAAGAGGTTATCATTACTAATGATGACAATTTCGAAACTTTATATAATAAATTATCAATTATTGGTTCAAAAGTATTATTAAAGACAATAGAAATTGTTGCTAGTGGTAAAGCTCAGATCCTAAAGCAAGATGAAAGTAAAGATTTAAAAAAGGCTCCCAAGTTAAATTCAAATAATACAAGAATTAATTGGAATGATAATATTGATAAAATAATTGGAATGATTAGAGGCTTATCGCCAAAACCTGGTTCGTGGACAAATCTAAAAAATGGAGATAAAGAAATTAGAGTTAAGATTCTTAAGGCAAATTTATTAAGTAGAAGCAATTTGAGTAATACATCTATTGGAAAAGTATTAATTATCAAAGATGAAATACATATTAATTTAAAAGATGGTGTTATAAATTGTTCTAAAATTCAGCTAGAAAACAAAAAAGAAATGTTGGCAAAAGATCTTCTAAATGGGTATAAATTTTACAAAAATTCCCATGTCTACTAGTATAAACAGGAGTATTATCAACAAAAACAACATATTTATTAACAAAAATTGAGTTTTAAGCGCTTATTTACTGAGACTTAAGTATAAACATATATCTTTATTTAAACATTAAAATTAAGTGATATGAACAAATCAGAATTAATTGATGCTATGGCAGCTGACGCTGGTATTTCAAAAGCATCAGCGAAAAAAGCTCTAGAATCTTTTCTAGGGAGTATAGGTTCAACTTTAAAAAAAGGTGGAAGAGTTTCACTAGTTGGTTTTGGATCTTGGTCAGTTTCTCAAAGAGCTGCAAGAGATGGTAGAAACCCTCAAACTGGTGCAACAATTAAAATTCCGGCTAAAAAAGTTGTTAAATTTAAAGCTGGAGCTGAACTATCAAGCTCAGTGAACTAAGTTTTAAATTCATTTAAAAAATGTGTTAAAGAGCTTCAATTTTGAAGCTCTTTTTTTTTCTCATGAAAGGTAAGATTTTAATTTCATCGCCAAGTTTACTCAGTGATATGGTTTTTTATAAATCTATTATATTGATAGTAGATGAAACTGACCAGGGTCATACAGGCTTTATTTTAAATAGACCAGGAGGTCTTTTTTTAATAAAAGATAATAATAGTTCTTTTGGAAAAAAGTATGAATTCAACTTTGGTGGTCCAGTATCACAACAAACATTCTATATAACCAGAAATCATAATTTATACAACGAAAGCCTTATTATTGATGATAAGCTTTATTGGGGTAATAATGTACAACTAATTATAGATCAAGTAGAAAGTGGTAAAATTGATTTAGAAGATGTTCTTTTTTTTCAGGGATATTCTGGATGGGAATCCGAACAGTTAAATGATGAAATTGAAAACAATAGCTGGATATTAGCCGATAGATTTGATAAGAATATTTTTAATTTAACAAAGAAAAATAGTTGGAGTAAAGTTATTAATGAGCTTGATAATAAATATAGAATTTGGTCAAACTCACCTGATGATATTTCTTTAAATTAAGAAGAACCCAGAACTTGCTTTAAATCAGAGATAAGACTATCCCATAGTAATTTTGCTTCTTCAACTTCATCTTCATGCGAGAAATCAGTAACTATTAAAGATACATCTTTAGTAATTTCATCCATGTGTATACAAAATTCAAAAAAATAATCTTCTTCATTGGATTCTCCAGTTATCCATTGAAACCTAATCTTTTCATTTAGCTTTTTTGATAAAACTCTTGCATATTCTTCTGATTCACCCCAAAAAAAAGTATATTTTTCTCCTCTATAATTTACGTCATCAGAAAACCATTCTGAGAGACCTGATGGAGTTGAAAGATATTGATAAAGCAGTTGAGGAGATGATTGAAAATCATATTCTAAAACAAATTCTTTTTTTTGTCTCATTTAATTTAAATTATAATCAATATATTAAAAAAAGTTAGTATTTACCTCAATTAACAAATATTTAGCTTCATATTGTTGATATTTGTTTTATATATTTGCATTTCTTAATTTGGCGAGGTAGCTCAGTTGGTGAGAGCGTCGGATTCATAACCCGGAGGTCGGGAGTTCAAATCTCCCTCTCGCTACAATAAAAATTAATATGATTCACAAATATTCATTTATTTTTATTTTACTATTATTTTCAATTTCTTGTACAAAGAACCAGCTATCAAATCAGACCATTCTTGAGGAAGAGGTTGAACAGATTTTTAGTTGTGTTAGCTACGATGATCTTTTAGATTCTCAAAATACTGACCAAGATAACTTAATGCAATATTGGGATAAATTTGTTGCAGATGTAAAATGTACTACCGGTGGAACTGATTTTGGAGAAAGAAATCCTATTTTAAATATTTTTTTTGAATATAGATCTGCTGCTCAGATTGCTTCTGGTGTTACTCCAGACCATATTGCTTATTCAACATATTCTGGATATTGTAATGATAGCAGAGTGAATGTTGGCGTACTCTATAATGAATGGACTGAAAAGAATCTATTACAAAGACTATGGATTATGTATCATGAATTTGGTCATGATGTATATAAATATGAACATAGTTCAAATCCTGCTGACATAATGTTTCCCTCAAGCACAAGAAGTGATATTGATATAAATACTTTTATTGAGGCTAAAGATAGGATGATTAATAGATCCTTTCCTGGTATTAGATATATATCATGTCCTTCAGACAGTTAAAAACTGTTTTTTTATAATCTCCTGTTTAAAATTTTTTTTTATATTCTGAATTGCTAATCAGAATATCCCATGTGATCTCGTACCAAGGGATTCATTATACTAAACCATATTGGCGGGATAAGTGATAGTAGTATAGAAGTTGGATATCCATATGGTAGATGAGGACAGTTATCTAAGGATTCTAATACTTGATATTTTTTTGAAGATTTAAAATGATGATCACTGTGTCTAGTAAGTTCATATAATACAATTCTTCCAATTGTATGATTTGAATTCCATGAATGGTGAGGCTTAACCCTCTCGTATCTTCCATTAGAGTCTTTTTTTCTTAAAAGACCATAATGTTCTACATAATTGATTGTCTCCAAAAACAAAAATGATATAACAGATATTAAAATAGATAGTAAAGTGATGTATAATTCAAAATAATTATAAATCATAGCTATAAATGACAATTGCAATAATGTATAAAAGATCATATCATTTTTAATAGAAAAAAAACTCCTTTTAGAAACTTTCAAAAGTCTTAACTGAATTTTCCATGCACTTATATATGTCCTAACAACAGATGTAATCCAAAAACTATAAATATTTTGCTTATACATTGCTGTAGCTGGATCTTCAGGGGTTGCAACATGAATATGATGTCCAAAATTGTGTTCAATATAAAAGTGCATATATTGACATGGTAGATATAATAGTTTTGAACAAGTTCTAGCAAATAATGACCTTCTGTGACCCAGCTCATGACCAACATTAATTCCATTTGTAGCCATAACTATACTTGCAGAAAGAATAATACCTATAATATCAGAAATTGAAGTAGTCTCAACTAATTTATTTAGTGAGAAAAAGAAAATTCCAAAGACAATTGGAATGTTTAGGTACAATAGAATATCAAAAAAAGGATCTAATAATCTATTTTCTTTTTCTTGCTCTGTATACTTTTCATCACTTCTTTTAACAAGTACTTCCAATACAGGTATAAAAACAAATGTAAAAATAACAGCTAGGTAATTATATAAACCACCAATTGAAATACCTAAAAATGCCATAATGGCAATTGAATAAGACATTAAGTATTTCAAATCTTTCATCACAAATTATTAGCTTTTATTAGATTTAATGCAGAACCATTTTTATACCACTCAATTTGTTGAGAGTTAAAAGAATGATTAAGTTTTATAATCTCTTTTGATTGATCTTTATGGACTATCTCTAGATTTAACTGATTACCAGGAGAAAATGACTCTAAGTCTATAAAGTTAAAAGTATCATCTTCTTGTATTTTATCATAGTCAGATTCATCTTCAAAAGTCAATGCAAGCATTCCCTGCTTTTTTAAATTAGTCTCATGGATTCTTGCAAAAGACTTAACAATAACTGCCCTAATACCTAAATGTCTTGGTTCCATTGCAGCATGCTCTCTTGATGACCCTTCTCCATAATTATGATCACCTACAACAACTGTATCAATATCATTTTTCTTATAAAATCTTTGAGTCTCAGGAACAGGAGCATAATCACCAGTAATTAGATTCTTAACACTGTTAGTTTTCATATTGAAGTGATTAACTGCTCCAATTAAACAGTTATCTGAAATATTGTCAAGGTGACCTCTAAATCTTAACCATGGGCCTGCCATAGATATATGATCTGTTGTACACTTTCCGTGAGCTTTAATAAGCAGCCTTGCATTCATTATATTTTTTCCATCCCAAGGAAGAAAAGGTTCAAGTTTTTGTAGCCTTTGAGATTCAGGATTAATTACAATCTCAATGTCTTTACCATCAATAGGTGGCTCTATATACCCATTATCTTCAAATGCAAAACCTTTAGAAGGCAACTCATCACCTACTGGTGGATTAAGAATAATTTCTTCGCCATCCTCATTCATTAGCTTATCTGTCAAAGGGTTAAAATCAAGTTTACCCGAAAGTGCAACTGCTATCACCATTTCAGGAGATGCAACAAATGCATGAGTGTTTGGGTTACCATCTGCTCTTTTTGCAAAGTTTCTATTAAAAGAATGTATTATAGAATTCTTTTCGGAATTATTTTCACCTTCCCTATTCCATTGTCCAATACATGGTCCACATGCATTAGTAAAGATTTTACTTTCAAGTTTTTCAAAAATATCAATAATCCCATCTCTTTCAGCTGTATATCTTACTTGTTCAGATCCAGGGTTGATTCCAAGTTTAGATTTGATTTTTATTTTATTATCTAGAGCTTGTTTTGCAATTGATGCAGCTCTTGACAAATCTTCATAAGATGAATTTGTACAGGACCCTATCAAACCCCATTTAATTTCATTAGGCCAACCTTCAGATTCAACTTTTACCTTCATATCACTAACTGGTGTGGCTAGATCTGGAGTAAAAGGTCCATTTATGTGAGGAGATAATTTATCCAGATCAATTTCAATGATTTGATCATAATATTCTTCTGGATTTTTGTAGACTTCATCATCAGATCTTAATTCATGTTTTATAATACTTGCAGCTTCAACTACATCTTGCCTATCTGTTGAAACAAGGTATCTTTCCATTGAATCATCATAAGCAAAAATAGATGTTGTAGCTCCAACCTCAGCACCCATATTACAGATTGTTCCTTTACCAGTACAAGAGAGAGATTCAGCACCATCTCCAAAATATTCAATTATATAGCCTGTCCCACCTTTAACTGTTAGGATTCCAGCAACTTTTAGTATAACATCCTTGGCTGAGGTCCAACCATTAAGATTACCAATTAACTTTACTCCTATTAATTTTGGAAATTTTAATTCCCAAGGCATTCCAGCCATTACATCTACAGCATCGGCACCACCCACTCCAATAGCTAACATACCAAGTCCTCCTGCATTTACTGTATGTGAATCAGTACCTATCATCATTCCTCCTGGAAAGGCATAATTTTCGAGTATCACTTGATGTATAATACCAGCCCCTGGTTTCCAAAATCCTATTCCATATTTTCTTGAAACAGACTCCAAAAAGTTGAACACTTCAGAACTAACTTTATTGGCATTTTGTAAATCTTTTTGAGCACCAGATTGCGCAAGAATTAAATGATCACAGTGGACAGTAGTTGGAACTGCAACTTTGTCCTTTCCTGCCTGCATAAATTGCAGAAGAGCCATCTGCGCAGTTGCATCTTGACACGTAACTCTATCTGGACCAAAATCAACATAATCTGATCCTCTTTTAAAAATTTTTTCATTATCTCCATCCCATAAATGTGAATAAAGAATTTTTTCTGATAATGTCATTGGTCTTCCTAAAAGCCTTCTAGCTTTATCTATTTTAACTGACATCTTAGAATATAGTTGCTTAATTACATCAATATCAAAAGCCATAATATTTTTTTTCAAAAATAACACTTTATTATTTACTCAACTCAACAATTTCTTTAATTATATTAAAGTTAGAATGTGGTGAATCACTAAGGTTTATTGCAGATAGATGAATCTCAGTAAAGTTTAATTTCTTAAATTTTTGAAAATTATCTAAGTTAACTCCACCACCAGGCATTATTGTAATTCTACCATTTGAAATTTTATTATAATTTCTAAGATTTTCTAACCCCTTTTCTGCACTTAATTCATGACCTGAACATAATATTCTATCAAATTTTTGTTCTATTAATAATTCAATAGATTCTTGTTTATTCTCTAAAAAATCAAATGCCCTATGAAATGTTAATTCATATCCATCTGTAACTCTTCTAAACCTTTCTATAACATTTGAGTTAAGATGTTTATTTCTATCCATAAATCCAACGACAAATCCACTAATATTGAACTTTTTAAAAGTTTCAATATCTTGAATCATTAATTCATAATCATTATCTGAAAAAACAAAATCCCCTCCTCTTGGTCTAATTAGGATATTTATAGGTAATGATGAAATTTTTAATGATTTTTCAAGAAATTCTTTGGATGGAGTTACTCCACCAATAGCATATTCCTGGCATAGTTCTATCCTATGTGCTCCAGCATTTTGAGCATTAGTTATTGATTCTACTGATGTTGCGCATATTTCAATTATCATAATTTATTTTGAAGTAAAATTGCAGTAACTCATTTTTTTCTATGATTTTTTTTTTAATGATATTTAAGTTAATATTAATATAGAAAAAGTTTATTGCTTAAGTTAATAGATATAAATAGTTTTTTTTAATTTAACATTGATGGAAATAATTAAAAGTAAAAAAGAATATGATGTAATAGTTGTAGGTTCAGGAGCCGGAGGCGGAATGGCTACAAAGATTTTGAGTGATGCGGGAATTAATGTTGCATTAGTTGAATCAGGTCCTTATTTTGACCCAGCTAATCCAGATCAGCAAACTCAACTTAAATGGCCTTGGGAGTCTCCTAGAAGAGGAGCTGGAACAAATAGAGCCTTTGGTGACTTTCATATGTCTTACGGAGACTGGTCATTGGATGGGGAACCATATTCATCAGTAGAAGGAACAGATTTTAAATGGTGGAGATCAAGAATGCTAGGTGGAAGAACTAATCATTGGGGAAGAATTTCATTACGATTTGGACCTAGAGATTTTAAGAGTAAAGACTTCGATGGGCTTGGAGAAAATTGGCCTATTTCCTATGATGATATTAAGCCGTATTATGACAAGTTAGACAAGTTAGTTGGAGTATATGGAACAAAAGAAAATATGTTTAATGAGCCTGATGGTTTCTTTCTTCCACCACCTAAACCAAGGCTTCATGAATTATTCTACATTAAAGGTGCAAGAAAGTCTAATGTAAAAGTTATGCCCTCAAGATTATCTGTATTAACAAAAAGAATTAATAACGAAAGAGGTATTTGTTTTTATTGTGGTCAGTGCGATAGGTCTTGTTCTGTATATGGTGACTTTTCATCTAGTTCATGTCTTGTAATTCCATCTCTTAAGGGAGGAATGGTTGATTTATATGTGAACTCAATGGTTAATGAGGTAATTACAGATAAAAATGGGAGAGCTACTGGAGTCTCATTTATTAATAAAGAAAATGGAAAAGACTATAAAATTAAAGGCAAAATAGTAGTTCTAGCTGCCTCTGCGTGTGCTACTGCAAGAATTTTATTGAACTCAAAGAGTAATGCTCATCCAAATGGTCTAGGTAATAGTAGTAATCTAATAGGTAAGTACTTGCATGATAGTACTGGAGCAGGAAGAGGAGTTTTTATTCCTGAACTTATTAATAGAAAGATTTACAACGAAGATGGTGTTGGAGGAATGCATGTATATTCTCCATGGTGGTTAGATAACAGAAAACTTGATTTTCCTAGGGGATATCATATTGAAGTTGGCGGAGGAATGACACTACCTCAGTATGGAATTGGATGGAATCCTAACGATTTTAATAAGTTTTTTGGTTTAAGAACTGGTGGTTATGGAGATTCTCTTAGAGAAGATGTGAAAAAATATTATGGCTCAACAGTTTATTTGTCAGGAAGAGGTGAAGCAATTCCTTTGAAAGAGAATTATTGTGAGATTGATCCAGAAAGTAAAGATAAATATGGTGTGCCAGTCCTACGATTTAGATATAAATGGTCGGACTATGAATATAAACAGGCAAAGCATATGCATGATACATTTGAAGAAATAGCATATAACATGGGTGGAATTCCACTTGGGTCAAAACCAACAAAAGAAGACAATTATGGAATTTCTGTGCCAGGTGAAATTATTCATGAAGTTGGAACTACAAGAATGGGGAATGATCCAAAGACATCAGTAGTAAATAAATATGAAAGACTTCATGATGTCGATAATGTATACGTAGTTGATGCTGCTCCTTTTGTCTCTCAAGCTGATAAAAACCCTACTTGGACTATCATGGCTTTATCATGGAGGACTTCTGAACACATTATTAATGAACTTAAAAGACAAAACGTATGATGAAGAGAAGAGATAGTATAAAAACAATGATTCTTGGCTCTATTGGTGCTTCTATGTCTCTTAAGAGTTGTATCACTTCTGAGGACAAAATTGTTCTTGATCAAGTATGGAAGTATAGTTATGGAAGAACCCAAGATGAGCTTAAATGGGATTATAAAGTTCTCACAGGTAAGTTTTTTTCAGAAACTGAGTTATTAACAATTGAAAAGATAGCAAATATAATACTTCCACCTAATAATTATGGTAGTATTCAAGACGCCGGAGTAGTTGAATTATTTGAAATTATTGCAAAAGATTTTAGCACACCCGCACATAACGAATATGGGGAAAAAGTTCTAAGAAGAGGTCTAATTGTTTTTAATGAATTAAGTAATGCTTTGTATAATAAAGATATAATAGAATGCTCTGAAAAAGAGATTAAATCAATATTTGATGATATAGCATTTAATGATAATGAAGATGATCATCTTCAAGAAGCAATTAGACTATTCGCTGTATATAGAGGTATGGTTTTAACAGGATATTTCACATCTGAAATTGGTATTAAAGACCTTGGGTATAAAGGAAACACTCCAAATGTTTGGGACGGAGTTCCAGAAGAAATTCTAAAAGATTATTCGGTATCCTATGATCAAGAATGGATTTCTAGGTGTGTTGATCAATCAAAAAGAAATGATATTGCTGAATGGGATGAGGATGGAAACCTCTTAACATAAATAAACCTGTATGAGAGTGCGATTGCGTAAACTCCAAAAAAACAGGATTAAGGCTAATCAAATATTCAAGGATCTATTCAAGATAGCTTGCTTTAGTATTTAAACTCACCTTTCTTAATTTAATACTCGTTGAGTTTACCAATTATCACTCATACAGGTTAATTTAAATGTATGAAGTTTAAATTGAATTATCAATATTATTTATCATTTTTAATACTATTTCTTCTAATTCAATATCTGAATCACTTAACTTGGATTTATTTTGAAGACTTTTTGCAGCAAATTGTATACAACTCATAGCCAAGAGATCCTGTTTATCTCTTACAGAATAGTTTTCTTCAAGATTTTTAATAGTTTTTTCAATAAGCTTTGCCGCTTCCCTAAAATAATATTCTTGAGATCTTTCAACCGTTAGGGGGTATAATCTATCTCCAATATTTAGCTTTATTTTTATACTATCATTTTCCATAAATATTAAAATGAAATTCTATCAATGCAATAATCAATCTCTTTAATTAAATAATCAATTTTATTTTTAAAATACTGTTTATTTTCACTATCATCAGATATAGAATTAATTAACTTAAGTTGTTTCTCTTTTGCTTGTATAACTTTTATTCTATTTTCAAGATCTTTATTTGACTTTAATAAATATTCATTTTTAATCTTAAGTTCTTGATTTAACGTCTTTAGTTCGTTTAATTTATCTAATAATTTATTGAGTTTTTCATTTAAAGAGGTTAAGTTATTTACAAGCATGATAGATAAATATTATTTTAGTGATTTCAATTTATAAAAATCTTAATTTAAATTTGAAATGGAATGAGGTTTTTTCAAAAATTATTAACCAAATTACTGGTTCTTTTTTCATCGTTTGTTATTCACTCGCAAGAAGTTGACTTTCACACACCTTTAAATGCTCCATTTAATCTGTCAGGAACATTTGGGGAATTTAGATCTAGATTTCATACTGGGATTGATTTCAAGGGCGGTGAAGGAATAGAGGTTTTCAGCATAGAAGATGGATATATATCTAGAATTGAAGTTAGTCCCATTGGATATGGAAAGGTAGTTTACATAACTCATCCAAACGGTTATAGTTCAGTATATGCACATTTAAGCAGATTTAACCCAGAGATAGAGAAATATATTAAAACTGAACAATATAAATCTAAATCTTTCACAGTAAAAAAGTTTCCAAAAAAAGATCAAATACAAATTAGAAAAGGAGAATTAGTTGGTTATTCAGGTAATACTGGAAGATCATTTGGCGCTCATTTACATTTTGAAATACGAGATACTAATTCTCAAGATGCTTTAAATCCACTTATGTTTAATTATACATATGAAGATCTTGAAAGACCAATAATTAAAGGCCTATATACTATTGATGAAAACAATACTCTTGTTAGAGATTTACCAAATAAAATCAAGATCTCTAAAGTTAATGATTCAACTTATGTTGCTGATAATATATTATTTAGTGGAGATATAGGATTTGGTCTTGATATTTATGATATACAGTATAAAAATTTATTTAACAAAAATGGTGTATATAAAATTGAACTTTTAATTGATTCAATTCAAAAGTTTTCGTACAGTATGGACAGAATCAAGTTTAGTGAAAACCATTATAAAAAACTTTTGTATGATTACTTATCTTTAGTTAAAAACAATAAGAGGGTATTAAAGGTTTATTCACCCCCTAATTCTAATTTGTCATTTATAAGAACTAATGACTTTAATGGTATTATTAAATCTCATGAAATTAGTAATAGTAGAGTAAATATTAAAGTAACAGATTGGAACAACAATTCATCTTATCTTAAATTTAAAATTATAAGCACTGATTCAATAAAATTGAATAAACCATTAAATGGAATTGAGATATTAACCAATCAAAAATATGTTATCAATAAAGGAAACTCAGTTGTTGAAATTAATAAAAATACATTTTATGAAGATGTACTTCTTAATATAACTTCTAGGGATGATACTATTGATTTAGGTGAAGAAATAACTCCTTTTCGATCTTCAATTAAATTAAAACTACCTATTGATAAAAATTTAGATTCGCTTAGGTTAAGTCAAACATTTATTGGTAAAATTGTAAATGATAAGATTAATTATATGAGCTCAAAGATTAATGATTCATATATTACAACTAATACTTCATCATTTGGAAAATATATTATCTCAATAGATTCTATATTGCCAGAAATTAGACCAATAAATTTTAGAAATAAATCAAACATTAAGTTCAATAAAACACTAAGTCTTAGAATAAAAGATGATATGTCAGGAATTAATAAATATGAAGCCTATATAAATGGAAAATGGGCATTGTTTGAATATGAACCTAAGCAAAATTTAATTTTTCACGATTTATCTGACTCAGTTATTGAAGATGGAGAAAATGATCTATCAATTGAATTTGAGGATGGTGTTGGTAATAAACAGATTTTCAATACTAAAATTTACTACTAGCTATTTATAAACTCTTGAAGCGTTTCAATTAAATAGTCAACTTCTTCTACTGAATTATTGTGTGAGAATGAAAATCTTATAGATGGCAACTTCTTATTCTTTGCACTCTGAATCTCATTAAGCACATGTGATCCAATTGAACTACCTGATTGACATGCACTTCCTTTAGAACAGGCTATACCTCTCAAATCTAGATGAAAATCAAGCATTGAGGCTTTATCATTAGATATGGGTAAGCAAACATTTAATATGGTATATGTGCTTTTTTCTAGATCTCCAGAAGTTCCATTATAGTGAATATCAGGAAAAAGATTATTAAGTTTTTCAATCATATATCTTTTGATGGATTTAACATGCTGCTTTTCTTTATCTAAATTTTGAATAGAAATTTCTAGAGCTTTAGTCATACCTACTATATTATGAACAGACTCAGTACCTGCTCTAAGACCTCTCTCTTGAGGTCCTCCACAGATAAAAGATTTTATTTTTGTTGATTTATTTATATACGTAAAACCAACACCTTTAGGACCATGGAATTTGTGACCTGCTGAAGATACAAAATCAATATCTAATGAACTTAAATCAATTGGATAGTGCCCAATGGCCTGAACTGCGTCAGAATGAAAATAAGCGTTATATTTTCTACATAAATTTGAAACAGATTTTATATCTAATATATTACCAATCTCGTTGTTTATATACATCAATGATACAAGCTTAGGCTCATTGTTTAACTTTAATATACTCTCAAGATTGTCAATATCAATCTCACCTTCATCCTTTAGGTTTACATAATGTACTTTTAAGTCTTTATTTTCAATATCTTCAAGAGTATGAGTTATTGCATGGTGTTCAATTTTTGATGAAATAATATGTTTAACACCAAGATCTTTAACAGCACATTTTAGTATAGAGTTATCAGATTCTGTACCTCCTGAATTAAAGATGATTTCACCTGGTTCACAGTTTAAAATTTTAGCAATAGATTTTCTAGATGTTTCAATATATGATTTAGCTGATCTACCATAAGAATGAGAAGAAGATGGATTTCCAAAACAGTTTTTTAAAACATTAGAGATTTCAGCAACCACCTCATCTCTAACTTTAGTAGTTGCTGCATTATCAAAATATACTTTCATATACTTTTTTCAAATTCTTTAATTGTTGAAGTTATGATATTAATACAATCAAACAATTGATCTTTAGTCATAACAAGAGGAGGTGCAAACCTTATTACGTTTCCATGAGTAGGTTTAGCAAGTAAACCATTGTCTCTTAATTTAAGACATATATTCCAAGCAGTTTGACTGTCTTGATTCTCGTCTATTACAATTGCATTTAAAAGCCCCTTCCCTCTTACTAGTTTAACTATTTTACTTGATTTGATATATTTATTCATTTCAGATCTAAATATTTCACCAAGAACTCTTGCATTTTGTGCTAATCTTTCATCAATTATTATTTCAATAGCTTTCTTAGCAATACTTGCTGCAAAAGGGTTTCCTCCAAAAGTACTTCCATGTTGTCCAGGCTGAATAACTTCCATTATTTCAGTGTCACAAAGAACTGCTGATATAGGGTATGTCCCTCCACTTAATGCTTTTGCAAGAATTAGTATATCTGGTCTAACATATGTTGACTGTTGTTCACAAAAAGATTCACAAGTACAGTTACCACAAGATGCAAGTAAAGATCCTGTTCTTCCAAGACCAGTCTGAATTTCGTCAGCAATCATTAGAACATTATACTGTGAACATAAGCTTCTAACTTTTTTTAAGTATTCTGGTTCAGGTACATTAACACCAGCTTCACCTTGTATAGGTTCAACCAGGAATGATACAATATTTTTATCTTTTTTAAATACATTTTCCAAAGCACTAATTTCTCCATGGGGTATGTGAATAAATCCAGGTGTATGAGGACCAAAAAAATCTTTAGATCCAGGGTCAGTAGAAAATGAAATTACAGTTGTTGTTCTACCATGAAAATTATTATTACAAACAACAATTTTTGCTTGATTCTGATCAACTTTCTTTTTTAAGTACCCCCATTTTCTTGATAATTTAATCGAAGTCTCGACACCTTCAGCACCAGTGTTCATAGGAAGTAACTTATCAAATCCAAATAACTTTGTAGCAAACTCCATATACTCTCCTAACTTATTGTTATAGAAAGCTCTTGATGTTAATGTAAGGGTCTCTGCTTGATTTTTTATTAAACTAACTAATTCTGGGTGGCAATGACCTTGATTAACAGCTGAATATGCTGATAAGAAATCATAATACTTTTTTCCGTTTACATCCCAGACAAATACACCTTCACCTTTTTCTAAAACAACTGGAAGTGGGTGGTAATCATTTGCACCAAATTTCCTTTCAAGGTCTAAGTGAAATTGTGATAAGTCTTTTGAAGTTTTTTCTATCAATTAAATGAATTTTGATTAATTATAAATATAGTAATTTTGAATATATTTCATCTCATGATTAATAAGCATCATAATTTTCTTTTTTTATTATTAATAGTTTTTCTTGGATGTGAAAAAGATGACATTTGCATAGAAGGATCAGAGAATACTAGTAGAATTACTATTGGTTTTATTGATTATGAGACTAAGGGGGTGAAAGATATTTCGTTAAATAGTATTAGAGGTATTGGACTAGATTCGATAATTGAAATAAAAAGTGAAGGTAATTTAAAACTTCCCTTAAAGGCTAACTCAAATAAAACAAAATATTTACTTGAGTATAATGAGACTTTTGACACTTTAGTTATTTCCCATCATACATTCCATAAATACCTAAATAGATCTTGTGGTTATATAGCAAATTTTATTGTAAAATCAGATACCGAAATATCAAAAAATAGTGGCTGGATAAAAGAAGTAAGTATAGAAAATGATTCAATTTTTAATGAAGAAAAAACAAATATTCTTATTCATTATTAGCTTTATCTTTTCATTTAACTCTATATTTTCTCAAACAGAAAATACAGAAAGTGACAGTTTAATAAAAAAAGATAAATCATTTAATATAAATAAATTAAGGTTTGGTATTGATTTGTCAAACCCAATGATATCTTCATCTAATGATAATTTAAGCTACGAGATTGTGGGTGATTTACAAATAACTAATGATCTTTATCTAGCTGCTGAATATGGATCGATTGATAGATATATAGAAGATGAGAATATTAATTTTAATTCAGTTGGTAATTATCTTAAAATAGGATTTGATTTTAACATGTTCAATAATTGGGTTGGAATGGATAACTCAATATATGTAGGTCTTAGATATGCTTCATCTAACTTCTCAAACAAAGTTGATAGTTATGCAGTTAGAAGTGGTGAAGCTTATTTTTCAAATTTAGTTGATAACGGATACGAGAATGTAACTCACAATAATTTAAACGGAAACTGGGTTGAGATTGTAACAGGAGTTAAGGTTGAAACATTTAAAAATATATATCTTGGAATTAGCTTAAGGTTAAACAAATTATTATCAGACACAAAGCCTTCAAACTTTGATAATCTTTTTATCCCAGGATTTAACAAGGTGACTGATGATAATACCTGGGGAAGTGGATTTAATTACACATTAACTTATTCAATACCTTTTAAGAAAAGAAAATAAAATAAAAAACCCCTAATTAAAGGGGTTTTTTTTTAAGATAAAGGCGGCGACATACTCTCCCACTAATAGCAGTACCATCTGCGCTGATAGGCTTAACTTCTCTGTTCGGTATGGGAAGAGGTGAGCCCTATCGCTATAACCACCTTAAAATTTTATTAAG
>Ga0255772_10001269_pt1 | contig 25169 bp, 34 predicted proteins | sample 071ome_34_FD_179970 | JGI IMG/M metagenome (GOLD analysis project Ga0255772, IMG submission 179970) | Coastal salt marsh microbial communities from the Groves Creek Marsh, Skidaway Island, Georgia - 071411BT metaG (version 2) | ecosystem: Environmental > Aquatic > Marine > Intertidal zone >...
CGCAGGTTTTGCGGGGATTGCCCTACCTGATTTACCGCAATTTGATATGAATAGCCTTATGACGGTTTTGCTTGGCATGTTGGGTCTTGGTGGTTTAAGAACATATGAGAAGCAAAAAGGGCTAACAAAATAATGGACGCATTAAAACTTGCAGAATTTCTGCTTAAGGACATTCGTGACCGCCGTGAGAATTATAAAGAGCGGTTGGCGGATGGTGGCTTTGACTCTATGGAGCAAGCCAAACTCATCGTAGGTCAGATACGCGGCCTGAACTACTGTGAGGATTTGATTAGGTCCGCGATGAAGGGTATCGAACTCGATGACTAAAAAACTTTTCGTCCCCGAAAGGGTGGCGGCCACGGCGAAATCTGCGCCGATTTCTGAAGTGCCTGAAAACATCTCTAAGGCATACGACAATCAGCAAGAGATGACAAAAAACAATGAAGACCCATCAAAGATGGAGGCTTCTGCGCTAGAGCGGCTCCCACAACCAGTAGGATACCGCCTCCTTGTCATTCCCTACTACATGCCACAAAAGACAAAAAGCGGCATCTACATTCCAGATGCAACTCGTGATCGTGAGAGTTTTGCAACTGTTGCTGCTTATGTTGTTAAGGCTGGTCCTGACGCTTACAAAGACTCAGATAAGTTCCCTTCTGGCCCTTGGTGTAAGGAAGGATCATGGGTACTTATGGGACGTTATGCTGGAAACAGGTTCAAAGTGGACGGTCTTGAGGTAAGACTGATAAATGATGACAATATTATTGCCACCATCCTTGACCCTTCCGACATTTCGTATGTATAATTCTGGCTGGAGATAAAAATGGAAATGAACACTCAAACTGCTGAAGCGCAAGAATCAATCTCATACGAGATTGATGATGACAACGAACAGGCGGGTACCGAAATTGAACAGGAGGCTGCTTCTTCTGAAGAAGAAAACAGTACAATTGTTCGTGATCAACAAGAGAACGAACTTGAGAACTACAGCGAAAATGTTCAAAAGCGAATTAATCAATTAACTGCAAAACGCAAGCAGGCCATGGAAGAGGCTGAGGCTGCGTTGGCTTATGCTAAGTCAATTCAAGAGCAGAATGAGAACATGAAGAAGCGTCTCGCTGAACTTGATCAGGGCTATATGACTGAGTATGGAAGCCGAGTAGAAACACAAGCCGCAGAAGCCAAGCGTATGCTCAAAGAGGCGTATGACAATGGCGATGTGGAAAAAATGGCAGAGGCTCAGGATATGATGGCTCGTTTGGCCATTGAGAAGGAGCGTCTTCGCGTTCAGAAACTTCGTGCAGAAAAAGAAGTTCAAGAACCAAAGCAGGAAGTTCCAACCCAAGCCAAAGCGCCTCAAAAGCAGGATTTAGACCCCAAACTACAAACGTGGATGGGTAAAAATTCTTGGTTCGGCACTGATATGGTGATGACGCGAGGCGCTCAGGCCATTCACGAGCAACTTGTTTCTGCTGAGGACTTTGATCCCAGCAGCGATGAATACTATGCGGAAATTGACAAGCGTATGCGCGTTGAGTTCCCTCACAAATTTCAGGAGAAGCGGGCAAACGCCCAGTCCGTAACTCCTGCGTCTAATGGACGGTCAGCTACCAAAAATGGGCGGAAAAAAACAGTAGAACTTACTGCTGGTCAGGTCAATATGGCCAAAAAACTAGGCATTAGCCTTGAACAAATGGCGAAAGAAGTAGCCAAGATCGAACAGAGGAGATCATAATGACAGATCGTTCAAGCCGTGACTCGCAAACTCGTGAGAGCAAAGCCCGCGTAAAAGCTTGGCAACCCGCAAGCGCTCTTGAGGCGCCTGAGGCTCCTGTCGGTTTTAAGCATCGTTGGATTCGTGAATCCGTGATGGAATACGATGATCGTAACAATGTTCACAAGCGCCGCCGTGAAGGTTGGGAACTTGTCAGAGCAGAGGAATACCCTGACTTTGATGCTCCTGTCCTTGATGAAGGCAAAAACGCAGGCGTAATTGGCGTAGGTGGTCTGGTTCTTGCCAGAATCCCTGAAGAAATTGCGGACCAGCGTAACTCGCATTACCAGCAAGTTACACAACAACAAATGGAAGCTGTGGATCGTGATTGGATGCGTGAAAGCAATCCGAACATGCCAAAGCTAAAACCCCAACGTTCTACCTCTGTGTCCTTTGGTGGCCCGAAGGTAGCTGATAACTAGGAGAAAATAAGATGGCTAATCAAGACGCCTCTTTCGGCCTGCGCCTTTCGCGCTCAGGTAACGGCTCCGACCTGACAAACATGCAGAACAAGTACCGCATTGCTTCTGGCTACGCTACTGCAATTTACCAAGGTGACCTCGTTGCAGTCGTTACCGCTGGTACAATTGAGCGCGTTGCCGCTGGCGGCTCTGGCTTGATTCTGGGTGTATTCAACGGTTGTGAGTACACTGACCCAACCACTGGTAAACCAACTTGGTCTAACCACTACCCTGGGTCAATCGCTGCTTCTGACATTGTAGCGTCAGTAATTGATGCACCTTACGCAGTGTACGAAATTCAAGCAGACGACACCTTCCCTGTTGCTGATCTGTTCGGCAACTTTGACATCGTTGACCAGTCCCCTGTTGGCGATACCAATTCTGGTATTTCCCGCATGGAACTTGATGTCACCACTGGCGCAACAACCGCGACTTTGCCTTTGAAAGCAATCGACATTTCTCAGGATCCTGAGAATAGCGATGTTTCATCTGCAAACACCAACGTTGTTGTAATGATCAACAACCACCTGTTTAGTGCTGGCACTACAGGCTTGGCGTAAGGAGACTGATTAATGGCTATTTCTCGCGCTCAATTGGCGAAAGAACTGGAACCCGGTCTTAACGCCCTCTTTGGCATGGAATACAACCGCTACGATGCGGAACATGCTGAAATCTACGACACTGAATCTTCAGATCGAGCATTTGAAGAAGAAGTAATGCTGGTCGGTTTTGGCAACGCCCAAACCAAAGCAGAAGGTGCTGGCGTTTCATTCGACAGCGCTTCCGAAGCTTACACGGCACGCTATACGCATGAGACAGTTTCTCTTGCGTTTGCTTTGACCGAAGAAGCAATGGAAGATAACCTGTATGATCGTCTTGGCGCACGGTACACCCGCGCACTTGCACGTTCAATGGCTCACACCAAGCAGGTTAAAGCCGCTGCTACGTTGAACAATGCGTTCGACAGCTCTTACACTGGCGGTGATGGTAAGGAGCTTTGCGCTACTGACCACCCACTTGCTGGCGGCGGTACTTTCCGCAACGAGCCAAGCACTGCTGCTGACCTCAACGAAACTTCATTGGAAAATGCTCTGATCGACATTTCCACTTTCGTTGATGAGCGGAACATGATCATCGCCCTTCGTGGTACCAAGTTGATCATTCCACCTCAGCTTCAGTTCGTAGCAGATCGCCTGCTGGAATCAACGCTCCGCGTTGGCACTGCTGACAACGATGTAAACGCAATCCGTAACATGGGCATGTTGCCTGAAGGTTACACTGTCAACCACTTCTTGACAGACCCAGATGCGTTCTTCATCAAGACTGACGCTCCGAATGGCTTCAAGCACTTCGAGCGTGCGCCTTTGGCAACCAACATGGAAGCTGACTTCGACTCAGGTAACATGCGCTTTAAGGCTCGTGAGCGTTACAGCTTCGGCTACAGCGATCCTCGTGCAGTCTTCGGCTCACCTGGCGCCTAATAACATCCCCCTTGTCTTTGTACTTGGGTTTGAAGGGGCGGCTTTACAGTCGCCCCTCTCTTATTGTACAATCACTTATCCCTGACAGTCGCATGGTGCGGCTGACACTAGCCACGACAGGAGATAAGCATGGCTAACACCACTTTTGAAGGAGCAGTCCGTTCTAAGGGCGGCTTCAAGGAAATTGACGTAAACGCAACAACTGGCGCAGTTACTGAAAACATTTCCATCACTCACGATGGTACAAACAGCGTTGTAATCATCAAAGATCTTCCAACTTCTGATCCATCAGTCGCAGGTCAACTCTGGAGCAACTCTGGCGTAGTAACCGTCTCTGCTGGTTAATAGGAGGCTACTATGGCTGGTCCAGTAAAAGCCTATAATTGGGCGCAGGGTACGTCTGCCGCTGTTGTGGGGCCTGCTAGGTCACGCATCCGTCAGATTGTAATCTACGCCGCCGCCGCAGGTTCGTTTACCATCAAAGATGGCAGCGCATCTGGTGAAACATTGATTACGCAAACTTTCCCTACAGGGATTCATCATCTGAACATTCCAGATAATGGCATTCTTGCAACAAGTGGCGCGTATATCTCTGCTTTCACAGGCGCAAGCAATGAACTGACAATCTTCTTATCATAGAGGTTTGTTATGGCCCACGAGATAAGATCTATCAGCCAAATAGGCACATCAGAGCCTTTTGAATTGCAGGTCGCTCGTGGGCAAATTCCCTTGCATTCTATACGGAATATTTTTGGCACAAATCCATCCATAGGGACAACGTTTAGAACGCCTTGGGAGAACAATACGGCGCTTCCTTTTCTTTCTTCAGCACAACAACTTTCCGTTGTTAGTAGTAGCGTCAGTGACACTGCTGTCAGCATTTTAATTAATGGCTTGGATGCAAACTACGAAATAATTACAGAAGTTGTATCTCTAAACGGCACAACCCCCATAACCACTACAAAATCATTTTTTAGAATAAATGACTTGATAACTGTTGCTGGCAATGCGGCAGGAGATGTAACAGCAAGTTACAATTCGATTGTATATGCAAAAATAATTGCAGGACGTGGAAAAAACCAAGCAGCCGTTTTTACTGTTCCTGCTGGATATTCTTTTTATCTTGGCCGCATTGACGCTTTTACTGCAACAGCAAATAACGACACAAAAATCATGACCTTCAGGAATAAGGTTACTTACTCTGATGGGCGTATTTTTAACGTGGCTCAAACTTCTTTTGTTCAGCGCATGGATATTGCAAGGACACTTCCTTTTAAGGTGCCAGAGAAGGCAACTATAGAATTTCAAGCATCTATGAATAGCCAAACTGCTGATATTGGAATATTTGGCGATGGAATTTTATTAAGAGAACAAGGATCGTTATAATGGCTCGTAAACCCGCAAAAATGCCTGCCCGTAACAAAAAGAACTTTCGTCCTACAAAATCTGGTGCTGGCATGACTAAGGCTGGCGTGAAGGCGTATCGCCGTAAAAACCCAGGTTCAAAACTTCAAACTGCTGTAACAGAAAAAAAGCCGAGTAAGGCACGCGCTAAACGCCGTAGTTCATACTGCTCTCGCTCTGAGGGTCAGAAGAAGATGCACAATATTAATTGTCGCAAGACTCCTAACAAAAGAATTTGTCAGGCAAGAAAACGTTGGAGATGCTAAAATGACAGATCACGAAACAGAAGAACGGCAGTGGAAGTTTATTTCAGAGATGCAAGGCGACATAAAAGTAGTATTTAATAGGCTCGATACAATTGAAAATAATCATCTTGCTCATATGCAGGATGACATTAGTAAACTGGATCAAAAATTATGGATGATTTTAATGGTTGTATTCGCGCAACTATTTGCCATAGTTGGCGGTTTTATTGTTTTTTTGGTTAGATAATGGCAATTGGTCGATCACAAATGAGGCAGCAAGTCTCGAAAGGAGGCGGGAGAATGGCAAAAGATGCTTGTTACAGAAAAGTTAAGGCAAGATATAGAGTCTTTCCTTCAGCGTATGCTTCAGGAGCCATCGCTAAATGCCGTAAGGTGGGAGCCAAAAAGTGGGGAACTGGAGGAAAAAGTAAGACTGCTAAGACTTCGACACGCAGAACTGCAAAAAGAACTACTAAAAGGCGGTCATGATGAGGTCACCATTAAAAAGTCCAAAACCCAAGAGAAAGTTCAGAGGCAAGAAGATGGAAGGGACAGCAGTAGCGAGAGGTTGCGGATGCGTCTCATCAAGAAGGCGTAAGCGCACTAAAGGATCTGTGGAGCAGTCATAATGGCAGTTCGTAAAACGAAAAAGGGCGCCGCCCTTAAAAGATGGTTCAAAGAGGAGTGGAAAGATGTTCGCACAGGCAAAGCGTGTGGTCGTAAGGCGGGTGAGAAGCGTGGGACGCCATATTGCCGCCCAACTAAGCGAGTTAGTTCAAAGACTCCAAAAACTGCTTCAGAGATGACAAAATCTGAGAAGCGTAGTAGAATATCACAGAAAAAACGTTTAGGGCAACCAGCAGGAAAGCCTAAACGTGTATCGCCCTTGCGGAGAAAGCGTAAGTCATGACCACCTCAGGTTCAACAGATTTTGAATTGGATGTAGCAGATTACATTGAAGAGGCTTTTGAGCGTTGTGGCTTGGAAGTGCGAACTGGCTATGATCTGAAAACGGCAAAGAGATCGTTGAACCTTTTATTTGCTGACTGGGCTAATCGTGGCTTAAATCAATGGACCATTGCACAACGGCAACAAGTTGTTACTGCAAGTGATGGTGAGTACGATCTTGGATCCGATGTTATTGATGTTTTGTCTATGGTGATACGCAGAAGCGGTACCGATTACACTATGGATCGGATTAGCCGCGATACATATATCAGCATTCCAACAAAAACCACCACTGGACGCCCAACACAATTCTTTATTGATCGTCAGGTCACGCCGCAGATTAAAGTGTGGCCATTGCCTGAAAATAGCACAGATACATTAATTTTTGACTGTTTAACTAGAATTGAAGACGCGGATACCATGACTAATACTTTGGACGTTCCGTTTCGGTTTTATCCGTGTTTGGCGGCTGGCCTTGCATATTATATCGCCATTAAAAAAGCGCCAGATCGCATTCAAATGCTAAAGGCAATTTACGATGAAGAGTTTGATCGCGCACAAGCGGAGGATAGAGACAGGGCATCATTTAATGTAGCGCCTAATCTTCGTTATTATAGGGTATCGTAATGGCACGTTTTGCGACAGGTAAGGATGCTTGGGGGATCTCAGACAGATCTGGTTTCCGTTATCGCTTGCGTGATATGAAGCGCGAATGGACTGGAATGCTGGTTGGCCCCGATGAGTTTGAGGAAAAACACCCTCAACTTGAGCCAATTAGAAACCTGCCAGACGCAGAGGCTATTAGGGATCCACGTCCTGACACGAGAACTGAGCCAGCAGTAGAACAATTGCTCGGCATCAACCCATTCAAATCAGGATCTAGTGGCAGCGCCGTGGTTACTGTTATAGAGCCATCTCATGGCAGAACTACTGGAGATACTGTAAGGTTTAGGAAAGCGGAGGGTTTTGATGGCTTTACTGAGTCTGTATTGGAAAACGCAAGCGGCTATACAATCACTGTGGTTGATGTTAACTCGTACACTTTCACGGCGTCATCAGGGACAGCAACCGAAGGTAGTAGACGCGGGGGCGGTCAAAATGCGACTGCTGGCCCCGTCACGTTGGAGAATTAAATGAGTTTTACATATAGCCAATTAAAAACAGCAATTCAGGACTACACAGAGAACACGGAAACGTCTTTTGTGACAAATCTTCCTGTGTTTATTAGGGCTTCAGAAGAGCGCATTTTCAAACTTGTTGATCTTGAATTATTTCGCAAGAACGCAACGTCTGCGCTAACAACATCTGATCCTTATTTGTCCGTTCCATCTGACTATTTGTCTTCTTTTTCGCTTTCAATTACTAATGGCAGTTCAAAAGAATTCTTATTACAGAAAGATGTGAATTTTTTGCAGGAGCATAGCCCCAATTCTTCATCTACTGGAACCCCTAAATATTACGCTTTTTTTGACATCGACAACTTTATTGTAGCCCCTACACCTGATAGCAATTACGCAGTTGAACTGCATTATTACTATCGCCCCGCATCATTAACGGCTGGGTCTGATAGCGGCACAACATGGTTGAGCGAGAATGCTCCAAATGCGCTTCTTTACGGATCGCTCGTAGAAGCGTATATTTACATGAAAGGTGAAGCTGACGTTCTTGCTATGTATGAAAAGCAATTTAGTGAGGCTTTATCGCGCATCAAGGATCTGGCCGAGGCCAGGGAAAACAATGACGCATATCGGCGGGGACTTCCCGACAGGCCACGGACATAGGAGTAGATCATGGCAACAAGTAACGCGGCAACCACATATCTTGAACATGCAGTTCTCGACTTCTTGTTCAAAAATAACTCTGAGGCTTTTGCATCGCCTGGCGACAGCATTTACATTGGCCTTGCAACAGCAGTTTCAGATGCCGAAGCAGGCACCGTGACTGAAGTAAACACGACTACTGAAGACGCTAACTATAGCCGACAGCAGGTAGCGGCCTCTGGTTGGACACTTGCTTCTAGTGCAACTGATGCTCAGACAGTAACCAACGCATCTAACATCGAGTATTCAGCATCAAGCGGGATTGCTTCGTATACGGTTACTCATGTGTTTATTGCTGACGCTTCCACAAGCGGCAACATCCTGTTTATTGGCGCACTTGATGCGAATAAGACGATTGCTTCAGGCGACATCTTCCGCATCAATGCAGGTAACCTAACTGTTGAGTTGAAGTAATATGGCATTAGTCCTTTCTGATAGAGTCAAAGAGACTACAACAACCACAGGCACTGGCACATACACTTTGGCTGGTGCCGTTGGGGGATTTGAGTCTTTTAACTCTATTGGAAATGGCAACACCACTTATTATGGTTGCACCGATGGCACTGATTGGGAAGTTGGTATTGGCACCTACACTTCTAGCGGAACTACGCTGGCAAGAACCACGATCCTGCAATCGAGTAACGGCGATGCCGCAGTGAATTGGTCTGCTGGGACTCGTACAATTTTCTGTACACTTCCTGCTGAGAAGATTGTCAACACGGACAACCTTCAATCTGAAGGCAATAATTATTTTGACCCATTAGGAGAGGCGGTAGCACTCGCTATTGCTTTAGGATAATACGATGGCAAACTCTTTCAAATCTAAGACAGACACTGCTATAGGCACTAGCGCAGCGACTGTATATACATGCCCCTCTTCGACTGAGACAACAATCATTGGGCTGACCGTAGCAAACATTATCACAAGTCAGGTTGAGGTAGATGTTCAACTTGATGCGAGTACCAGAACTTCTGGAGCGCAGGATAGTGTGTACATTATCAAGGATGCACCTGTGCCAGTTGGGTCATCTTTGGTTGTTATCGGCGGAGATCAAAAAGTTGTTATGGAGCCAGGTGATACCTTAAAGGTAACATCCAACACGGCGTCTTCCGCTGATGTGGTGTTATCTATTCTTGAAATTACATAAGGAACATCGCTATGGGATACATAGGTGCAGGACCAACACGCTTCAACACTGCTGATAGCCTAAACATCAATGGCGATGGCGCAACTGTCACTGGGATCAAAGACGAAGACAACATGGCATCTGACAGTGCCGTCAAACTCGCCACTCAGCAATCCATCAAAGCATATGTAGACAGCCAGATTGGTGCCAACAATGAACTGTCAGAGGTTCTTGCTAACGGCAACACCACTGGCGGTAATAACATTGCATTTGCTGACAACGACAAGGCCATCTTTGGTGCTGGCAGTGACCTTCAGATTTATCACAATGGCAATGACAGCGTTGTGCGTGATGCTGGGACTGGCGACTTGCTTCTTGCAGGTTCAACTAATGTTAAAATAACAACAAGTGGCTTTGGTGAAACTATGGCAGAGTTTGCCACCAACGGTGCGGCAACTCTTTACTACGACAACGCCGCCAAACTCGCCACCACATCATCTGGCATTGACGTAACTGGCACGGTGACGGCTGATGGGCTGACGGTTGATAGTTCAACAGGCATCACAGTTAATGGCCCGTCAAGCAGTGATGGTAAGTTAAACCTTGTTGCGTATGCTGGAACACAAAACGCAGAAGCCAGAATACTTGCGGCTAGAGGCGCAACAAGCGGCACAGATAGCCGCCTAAAGTTTTACACAAACAACGGCACGTCATTAGTTGAACGTATTGATATTAACGACAACGGCGATATTGCATTTATGTCCGATAACGGCACAACGCAAGGTCTGTATTGGGACGCCTCCGCACAGGCATTAGGGCTGGGGACTACATCGCCTAGCAATGCTTTAACAATAGAATCCTCTGGCAGTAATTTTGCAACAATGCGTTTGGAAGCGCCTAGCAACACAACCCCTGCGGCCTTTCAAATTCGTGCGCACGATGGCCTTTTTGACATACGAGACGCTAACAACAGCGCAATCCGAATGACCATTGACAGTAGCGGCAACGTGGGCATCGGAACTGCATCTCCGACTGCTGACTTGCATATCTCATACGGCTCTGGCTCTGGCTTGCTTGTTGAAGACACAACAAACAGCCCATCAGTAAAGTCTGTAGTTACATCAGGCAATACAGAAAGTTACTTTGGCGCAACATCAAATCACCCCCTTGTCTTCCTTCAAAATAATACAGAACGGATGCGGATTGATTCGTCAGGCAATGTTGCAATTGGCGACAGTGTTGCAGAAGCAAAACTTCACGTTAAATCCTCTGGCACTGCTGGCTTAAATATCTCACAGGGTGTAAAGATTGAAGGGCTAGGTGTAGGCGCAAATGGCGATGCCGCTTGTCTTTCTTTTGCGGCAGGGGACGCTCAAGTAAAAGGAGCAGTAACTTTTACAAGAAATAGTTCATATGGGCGTGGCTATATGAGTTTCTTAGTAAATGGAGATGCAAGTTACACCAACCCATCTACTAGCGATGAACGGATGCGCATCACATCAGGCGGTAACGTGGGCATCGGGACATCACCTCTAGCCAAATTTCACGTTGATAACACAAACTCTGCTTTTTATATGGGCTATGGTGGCAACGAAGATATTTACCTTCAGACCACAAACGGCAATGTGTTGTTCACAGACAAGGGTGCAACAACGGAACGGATGCGGGTAGATTCGTCAGGCAATCTGCTGGTGGGTAAGACATCAGACACCTATAATACTGCTGGCTCTGTAATCAGGGCTAGTGGCATGATTAGGGCGACTGTATCAGGCGATGCGGCGGCACAATTTAACAGGCTGACCAGTGATGGCACTTTACTTAACTTTTCTCGTTCTGGAAGCACCGTAGGCTCTGTTTCTGTCACTACCACAGGCACAACCTACAACACCACATCAGACATACGCCTAAAGACCGACATCGCACCAATCGCAGATGCCACAGACAAACTGATGTCGATGAACGCAGTATCGCACAAGTGGAAGGCAGAGCCTGACGCTGATGCGGTGGTTGGCTTTATCGCTCAAGAGATGGCAGAGATTGTGCCAGAGGCGGTGAGCAAAGGCGAGGGCGAAGATGATATGTGGTCTATGGATTACGGTCGCATCACGCCTGTGCTTGTAGCGGCGTTGCAAGATGCACATAAGAAGATTGAACAACTGGAACAGCGTATCGCTGAGATGGAGGCTAACTGATGGCTGTATCATTAAATCCAAACGGTTTGACGCTAGGTTCAACAACGGTTGACGATTGGAATGACGCTGGTGTTTGGACTTTGATTGAGGCTGTTGACTTTTCTTCTTACGTCTCATCAGTTGATTTTACCACAGGCATAAATAGCACCTATGACACTTATATGTTGATTGGTTCTGGTATGCACACGAACAATGCCGCAACAGAGGCTTGCGTCCAAGCGTATGTAAATGGTGCGTGGCAAACGTCTAACTATATGGTTATCTCTCAACGAATTATTCGCACAAGCACAAATGCTAATAACCAAGACACAACAAATTATACAGACTGCCTTTCAACGTCATACTTGAACCCTAAAGGTGGCTCAAATCAAGGCGTGGATTTCAAGGTTATTTTCAACAACCCATCTAGCACCAGTTATCGGGTGCAAGCGATGGGTGAGTGGTGGGGCGAAGATAATGCCGTCAACCTTGTTTATAACAATTGCGCTGGTGTTTATCGCGGCGGCAATCAAGCAATGACAGGTATTCGGTTGCGTATCCGAAACGGCGTTTCATTCAACGGTTACAAAGTCGCTTTATATGGCTTAAAGTATTCGTGAGGTTAGTATGACTAAAATGCACATAAAAAATGGTCAATTTGTAGAGATGACACCAGAAGAGGAAGCGGCATTTGACGCTGATACATCTGTATTTGAGGCCAACGATACGGTTCGCTGGATGCAAGAGTTACGCAATGAGCGTAATCGCCTCTTGGCTGAGACAGACTATTGGGATGCGTCTGATACGCCCGACATGACCCAAGAGCAGATTGACTACCGCCAAGCATTGCGTGATATAACTAATACCTATTCATCATTGGATGATGTTATCTGGCCTGTAAAACCGTAGGAGTAGTAAATGTCACGAGCAAGAGATTTAGCAAACATTGCAGATGGCGACATCACTGGATCACTGACGCTTGACGGCCTCACTGTTGCTGGCAATGTCAGCGTAGACGGCGGCACGATTAAACTGGACGGCAATTATCCGACAGGCACAGGCAACGTAGCGTTGGGTGATGGTGCGCTTGATGACGCAAGTTTATCGGGCAGTTATAATGTTGCGTTAGGTGGATCTGCGCTTACGGCTAACACTACCGCATCCAACAATACGGCTGTTGGTTTTCAATCTCTACTCTCCAACACAACTGGCACAGGCAACACCGCCGTTGGTACTAGCGCATTGGATGCGAACACAACAGCACAATACAATACTGGAGTTGGTCAAAATGCTTTGGGGGCAACGACTACTGGTAGCAATAACACTGCTGTCGGCCTAAACGCCGCTGACGCAAACACAACTGGCGCAAACAATACTGCAATGGGTGTGTCTGCTCTTGGAGCAAGCACTACGGCAAACAACAATACGGCTATTGGTTATGCGTCACTTGAGGCAAACACCACAGGCTTTAGCAACGCCGCTTTAGGCGGTCGTTCACTTGATGATAATACAACTGGCTCACAGAATACGGCGTTGGGCTATCAAGCATTGTCGGCGAATACTACGGCAAACAACAATACGGCGGTTGGCTTTCAGTCTCTGTACGCAAACACCACTGGCACATCCAATGTTGCTGTAGGTAAATCAACGCTTGATGCTAATACTGACGGTAATAGAAACACAGGGTTAGGCGAGAGTGCTTTAGGTTCTAACACTTCGGGCGATAACAACACTGCTGTTGGTCAAGGGGCGTTGTTTGGAAATACTACAGCAAATAACAATACAGCCGTAGGATATCAAACTCTTGTTTCTAACACCACAGGCACAGGCAACGTGGCAGTTGGTTCGCTATCTGCTGATGCAAATACTACTGGGAGTTTCAACACTGGGCTTGGTTATAATGCCTTAACCGCAAACACTACTGCTGGTCACAACACAGCATTAGGTTATAACGCCCTTTCTAGTTCAAACGCCGCACAGAATACCGCCATCGGCTCTGGTGCTATGTCATCTAACACGTCAGGCGCAAGCAATGTGGCTGTAGGTTATTTGTCACTAGGCACTAATAGCACCGCAGACAACAACACCGCTGTTGGTTATTATTCGTTGAATCAAAACTCCACAGGCTTTGGCAATGTGGCTGTGGGTAAGGATGCCTTACAGTTTAATACGACAGGCACTCTTAATGTCGCTATTGGCGCACAGGCTCTAGAAGATAATACAACGGCAAGTAACAATGTGGGTGTTGGATATTTTGCGATAGCCAATAATACCACTGGCGCAAACAACACAGCGTTAGGTAATCTCTCATTAGCCTCAAACACCACCGCATCAAACAATACGGCTGTAGGACATCAGTCATCTTACTCAAATACAACTGGCACTGAATTAGCATCATTTGGTAGATGGTCTATGTACTATAACACCACTGGCAGTTATAACACAGCGGTTGGTTACTCTGCTATGCAGTCTAATACCTCTGGTAGTAACAATTCGGCATTTGGCAGATATGCGCTGTTTTCAAACACCACAGGCGCAGGTAATGCGGCGTTTGGCTACCGTGCGTTAAGTTCTTATAGCGGCAATTACAACACTGCACTTGGCGCAGACGCACTTCAAAATGCGGTAACAGGTGGCGCAAGCAATGTGGCTGTTGGGTATCTTGCGGCAAACCAAACAACAACTGGCTCTGACAACACTGTTATAGGCCGTGAAGCACTTTATTCTAATACCACAGGTGCATATAATACGGCTCTTGGTGAAGACGCACTTTTCTCAAACACTACCCAATCAAGAAACACAGCCGTTGGCTATCAGGCGATGCGTCAAAATAGCACTGGCTCTGGCACTGCTGTAGGTTTTCAGGCTCTTTATAGCCAAACTATTGGTGTTGACAATACAGGCGTTGGTAAAGAAACACTTGGGAGCAATACTACTGGCAATAGAAACACCTCTTTAGGTTATCGTGCCTTATTTGCAAATACCACCGCATCTAACAATACGGCTTTGGGCTATCAGTCGCTATATGCAAACACTACTGGCGCAAACAACACTGCTATTGGCTATGGGTCACTTGATGCAAATACAACTGCGTCAAACAATACGTCTGTTGGGTATAATTCTTTAACAGCAAATACTACTGGCACAGAGAATGTTGCGGTGGGTCAAGGCTCACTTGAAAGCAACACTACTGGTAGTTACAACGTGGGCTTAGGCCGACAAGCATTGCTATTTAACACTAGTGGCGCAAGAAATATTGCTATTGGTAGAAATACGCTTTATTCAAACACCGTTGCAGATGATAACACTGCCGTTGGTTTCGGTGTGATGATTGCAAACACCACTGGCACACAGAACACCGCACTGGGTCAAAGCGCCCTTGATGCTAACACCACAGGCAATTACAACGTGGCTCTTGGCGCACACGCTTTGGGGCAGAATACTACGGCGTCTGACAATACGGCTATAGGTAAGGATGCGCTTACCTCAAACACCACAGGCCAACACAATGTCGCTTTGGGAAAAGAAGCAGGTCTATCTAATGTAACTGGTTCTCATTCTACTTTTGTAGGCAAGCAATCTGGCTATTACACTACTGGTGACAGCAATACTTTCATAGGTAGAAGCGCAGGGGAAAACGTTACCACAGGCACAAAGAACACTGTCATTGGTCGCTACAACGGTAATCAAGGCGGCCTAGACATCCGCACATCCAGCAACTACATCGTGCTGTCAGATGGCGATGGTAATCCTCGCCAGATTATAGATTCGTCAGGTCAATTTAGACTTAATACAACTAGTCATCTTTGGACAAGCAATGAATTTGCATCGTTTGATTGTCCTAATGATGGCGTTACAGTTAGGTCACAATATGCGACTTTACTGTTGAAGAAAACGGCATTTGCAAACTCAAATTTTGTTGTGTTTGGAGATAATTCTTCAAATGTTGTTGGGTCAATTACTTCTGGCGGCACTAGCGTTGCCTACAACACCACATCAGATTACCGCCTCAAGGAAAACATAGTTGATATGACAGGCGCAACTGAACGCCTGAAGCAACTCAATCCTGTACGCTTTAACTTTATTGCGGATGCCGACACAACTGTTGATGGCTTCCTTGCACATGAGGTTCAGGACATTGTTCCAGAGGCAATCACAGGAACAAAAGATGAGGTTGATGATGACGGTAACGCAGTTTATCAGGGCATTGACCAATCAAAACTTGTGCCGCTTCTTGTGGCAACTATACAAGAACTTGAGGCTCGTATAGCCGCACTTGAGTCCAACTAAACTACAGGAGTATAAAATGGACGAAATCACAGCAGAAGAAATCGCACAGCACTATGTAGCAATGGGTCACAGCGTTGACCTTATCAATGCTATCATTGCTGGCGACCACGATGAAACTATGGACGCGGATGAACGTGCAGACTGCGTAAGCCGTAACGTAGAGCATTTGGAAATTATGGTGGCAAAAGATTTCTGGACGTCAGAAGATATGACCGCCGCTAATGCCGCAATTACAGCAGGGAAGGCTTACTAATGGCTAACACATACACTTGGGATTTCCCACAAATTGATACAGCACCATCTGAGGGTGGCCTCACCGATGTTGCAAAGACAATCCACTGGCGGTTTACTGCTGTCAGCGATACGCACACCAACGAAGAGGGTGCGCCTTTGTCTGTTTCAGCATACGGCACAGCATCTGCTGGCGAGGCTGACGCTGATAATTTTACAGCGTTTGATGACTTGACTAAAGATTGGTGCAAGGCAAAGGTTCTTGCTGGTCTTGAGAAGACTGAGGATGAACTTTCTGCTATGCTTGATGAGCAAATTAACAATTTGGCTAATCCACCCATTGTAGGAAAACTTCCTTCTTCATGGTAGAATAGCGCAAAAAGGAATGTAGCTGATGGCATATCTAGGCAGAACACCTAGTCAAGCGGTTCGCAGCCGTTATTATTTCACCGCTTCTGGCGGTGAAACCTCATTAAGCGGCACGGACGACAACGGCAACACGTTATCATTTAACGATGGTAACTACGTTGACGTGTACTTGAATGGTGCTTTGCTTGTTGCCGATACAGATTACAACACCACAACGGCCAACACGATCAGTAGCCTCGCCGCGCTAACTGCCAGCGACGTTGCTGAGATCGTGGTGTATGATACCTTTAGTGTATTTAGCGGTGATGTTTTAAGCGATTTTAGTGTTGGTGGGGATCTGGCAGTTACTGGTGGGTTATCTTTTGGTGGGGATCTGGCAGTTACTGGCAATACTACATTTGCTGGTTACACCGAAAGCACCGTTTCTATCGGAACGGTTACTTCATCTCATACGCTCGATATTACTAGCGGTACTTTCCAAACAGTTACGTTGACCGCTTCTACCGCAGCCACCTTTACAATGCCGACCGCATCTTCTGGTAAAAGTTTTGTCTTAATTGTTAACCAAGCGGCAACTACAGGCAATGGAACCGCTACCTTTACAGGTGTTTTATGGGCTGGGGGAACAGCCCCAACTGTTACAGCCGCTGCTGGCTCTGTTGACATGTTTAGTTTTGTTTCTGACGGCACTAATTGGTATGGAAACGCAACTCAGGACTTCCAGTAATGTTCGCGGCTCGTAATGTGTTTTTGACAAATAGCAGTGAGAGTGGGCCAATCATCACTGGTGGACAGCAAGAATTTACCACCGCTGGAACTTATATTTGGCAAGTTCCCTCTGGTGTTTCAAGCATCTGCGTTGTGTGTGTCGGCGGCGGTGGTGGTGGTATGTATTATAGTGTCAGTAACTCATCTTTCACATATGCTATGAACGGTGGTTCTGGCGGTGGCCTTGTTTGGGTTAATGGCATCAGTGTATCGCCCGGGCAGAGATATGAAATTGTTGTTGGTGCTGGTGGCAGTGGTGGTGCATATCCTAGTGGCTCAACTGATGGTGGCGATTCGTCCTTCAAACGGTGGGGCAGTAGTTACCCAATAATCTGCGAAGCTGGTGGTGGTGCGCGTGGCGTTTACACCTCGTCTACTATAGTTGGAGGAAATTTTAATGTTGCTTCTGGGTATGGCACTTCCAACGGTGGCGGTAGAGGGGGAGGGGTTCAAAGTCTAAGTTTGTCAAGTTACGGCCCGGCTGGCGGCGGCGGTGCTGGTGGTTACGGTGGTGACGGTGGTTACGGGCGAGCTGACTACCTTTCATCTGGTGGTGCTGGGACAAATGGTAGCGGCGGTGGCGGCGGCGCATCCTCAGACCCAACTTATGTAGACCATATCTCTGGCGGTGGTGGTGGAGTAGGAATTTACGGCGAAGGCTCGTCAGGAGCGGGTCAGACGGACGGCTCTGCTACAGGTGGTTCAGGTGGCGGCAACTCATCAATCCCAACAAATGTCAGCGGCTCACAAGATGGCGGCTTATATGGCGGTGGCGGTGGCGGCAAGTCGTCTTCATATTGGGGCGCACACGCTGGTGATGGGGGCGGCGGTGCTGTTAGAATTATTTGGGGGGATGGTAGGGCTTTTCCATCAACGTATACGGCGGATGTTTGAGGTTAAAAGATGTTTGGCGAATACTCACTAGCAGAATATTCATTTGCAGAGCATGGGGTTGTGTTCCCTGGGTCACAGACTGTTAGTGCCAACTTCACGCAAACATCAGCCGCGATAGGAATATTTTCAGGCGAAAGTTATATGCTAGGAACTTACTCCAAACTTTCTGTTGGGGTAGGTATTCTGGTAGGCATCGCCGAGATGTCTTACCAGTTTAACCAAGACTCCGCAGCGGCCTTAGTAGCAAGCGGTGTTTCCGAGCAGTCTTTTGTCTTTGATCAGTCTTCGGCGGCGAACATCGTCAAGGAAGACTCGTCATCACTCAGTAGTCAGTTTGACCAAACATCTATCGCCGCGCTTATAGCATCGGCTGTAGCAGATGCAGATTTTGTTTTTGTTCAAAGCGCAGATGGCAATGTCATTAAAGATGGATCTGCTGACGCCAGATTCACGTTTATACAAACGTCTGACGGTAGTATAATAGCGTCAGCTCAATCGGATGCGGTTGCGGCGTTCACGCAAACAACAGACGGAACGCTGATTGCGACATCTGAATCTGATATGATTACGTCATTCTTGCAGACAACGGCAGGAAATTACACGAGTTCCGCTGCGTCTGACATGATATTCTTATTCATACAGACCACCGATGGTGGATTGCTATGGGTGCCGATTGATGCGTCAACAAATCCAGAAGTTTGGTCAGAGATTGTTCATAGCGGTGACACATGGACAGAAATCAACGCTGGTGGTAATATAGAGCCTTGGACAGAGAAGGTGGTTTAGATGGCTTCGACATATACTTCAAATAATGGTCTTGAAAAGATTGGAACTGGCGATCAGTCAGGGACTTGGGGTGATACGACCAATATCAACTTTGACATCATTGACCGTGTTCTGAACGGCGTTGGGTCGATTACGTTGTCAGGCACAACACACACGCTGTCTACAAGTGATGGCGCGACATCTGCTGGCCATTACCGCGTTCTTGTACTCGGCGGCTCTCCGTCAGGAACAAACACGGTTACTATTGATCCAAATGACCAAGAGAAGGTGTACTACGTCTACAACAACTCTGGTCAATCTGCCATCTTTACGCAAGGTTCTGGCGGGAATGTCACCGTCACAAACGGGCAGACAAAAATTATCTATGCTGATGGTGCGGGTGCCAGCGCCAAAGTTTCTGAAGTTCCCACCGATCTTGTGTCGGACAGTTCCCCGCAGTTGGGCGCAAACCTTGACTTGAACAGCAACGATATTACTGGAACTGGTGACATCAACATCACTGGTACGATTACGTCCTCTGGTGCGCTGTCATCTGGAGCAATCAACAGCGGATCTGCATCTATTACTACAACTGGGACCGTCAACACAGGAACAATTGATTTTGGTGATTGGACAATCACAGAAAGCGCTGGGGTTTTATACTTTGCTACTGGCGGGACAAATAAAATGAAATTGGATGCTAGTGGCAACTTGACTGTTGTTGGTGATGTAACCGCCTATGGCACTGTTTAGTGATTAGGAGGTTGAGATGGCTCTTCCGCCAAGTGGTACATTAAGTCTGAGTGACATGGCTACTGAGTTTGGTGATAGCACGCCAAACTCGATGAGTGAGTTCTATAAAGGCGGTAGCCTTGTTCCAAGCCAAAAGATTGTTGATGCGACAGGTAGCAATCTTTCGACTCTTTCTGGCACATATGCCCCTAAATGGCAAGGCGGCAGTATTCCTAACAATTTGCAGGTTTACCAAGGTACGTCAGCAGAACCATCTTCGCGCAGCACCTTGGCTGGAGCGGATAGGTACTTGGCAAACGGAAGCCTAATCAGCGAGAGCCAGCCCGATAACTTGTATCCTACATTTACCAGTCAAAACAATGGAACATGGACTGCGCCATATGCAGGAACTGTTCACATTATCTGTGTTGGTGGCGGGGCATCCAGTTCTTTTTGGGGCCGTGAAGGTGGCGACAACGGTGCTGGTGGTGGTGCTGTGTATGCTACAGCAACAGTTTCTAGCGGAGCAGTTTTAACATGGTATGCTGGTGGTATGCCAAGCGCGCAACCTTTGGGTTCAAATGACGGTTCTGGAAATGACGGTGGTTCAGGTGGTGGCGGTACGTCACGAGTTACTGGAACAAACAGTAGTGGGACGGATTTTACCGTAAGGGCTTTGGGTGGGCAGTATTCGCCTTTCTCTTGGATTTGGAATCAAGGCACATCCAGCGCATCACAAGTTAATAGCCGTAATAGAACGCTTGGCGGCCCTGCATATGCTACTGGTGGATGCACCGAAGTAGCGGCATATAGTGGTGCTGATGGTTTTTGGTGGGGTTCTGCTGGAACAACTGTTCCTAGCGGCTGGGGTGATTCTGCGTTGAACAGTCTTATTACAAGCACCACAACATGGAGCGGTCACACCGCAAGTGGATACCGCAGTCATTCTGGTTACACAGATTTGTCACTAAACACTAGCACAGGTGTGCTGACTACTGGCAGTGGCGGCTGGGGGCAAGGTGGTCAAAAACAAGACACTAGCGATGGAGGCGGTTCTCTTGGTGCGCCGGGAGTTGTGTTTATTTGGATGGATCCAAAAGAATACCAAGCAATTAACGCTTCGGTTCCTACTTCTGGTACAATAACCATATCAGACTTCTATGGTGCGGAGGATGCCTAATGCCTTTAACTAAGTTGCAGTTCCGACCAGGCGTTAATCGCGAAATCACCTCCTACAGTAACGAAGGCGGGTGGTATGATTGTGACAAAATTCGTTTTCGCTTTGGTTATCCTGAGAAAATGGGCGGCTGGGAAAAGTATATGCACACCACATATCTTGGGTCTGCTCGTTCATTGCATAATTGGATTGCACTAGACGGCTCCAACTATCTTGGCCTCGGCACTCACTTCAAATACTACATTGAGGAAGGCGGTGCATTTAACGATGTTACGCCTATTCGAGAAACCACCGCCGCTGGTGACGTTACATTTTCCGCCACAAATGGGTCTTCTACGATCACTGTCTCGGACACAGGGCATGGCTGCTTTGAGAATGACTTTGTAACGTATTCTGGTGCCGTGTCGCTCGGCGGAAATGTAACAGCAGACATTCTTAATGCAGAACATCAAGTTGTTAGCATAACTGATGCAGACACCTACACAATTTCTGTTTCTGTTACCGCAAACTCTTCTGATACAGGCAATGGCGGTTCAAGCGTTGTTGGTGCATATCAGATCAATGTTGGCCTTGATACCTCTGTTGGCGGCACAGGTTGGGGCGCAGGAACATGGGGTCGTGGCGGCTGGGGTTCAGCAGAACCTAGCGGCTTGACAACCACAAACGAAATCCGCCTGTGGTCACATGACAACTTTGGCGAGGATCTATTAATCAACCCAAGAGACTCAAACATCTACTATTGGGACAAGTCGAGCGGTCTTGCTACCCGCGCGGTTGAACTAAGCACGCTGTCTGGCACGCCAACAAGCGTTCCTCAAATTGCAAAGCAAGTTCTGGTTTCTGATCAAGATCGGCATGTGATCGCATTTGGTTGTGATAATGTTGGCGCTAGTTCCTCGGCAACGCAAGGAGATGGGACGCAGGATCCGCTTCTTGTTCGTTTCTCTAGCCAAGAAAACCCACTTGATTGGTGGCCGACAGCGACTAACACTGCTGGAGATTTGCGACTTGGTTCAGGGTCAAAGTTTGTTCAAGCCGTTGAAACAAAGCGTGAGATTATGATCTGGACTGATACAGCCTTGCACTCGATGCGGTTCATTGGCCCTCCCTTTACTTTTGGTTTACAGCAGTTATCTTCTGGCATCACCATTATGGGGCCTCATGCGGCAGTAGCCACAGAAGATGTTGTCTTCTGGATGGGCATTGATAACTTCTATGTGTATTCTGGGCAAACACAACAGTTGCCATGTACGGTCAAAGATAAAGTATTCAATGACTTCAACCTGTCGCAGACGGACAAAGTCATTGCTGGGGTCAACTCAGAGTTTGGCGAAGTGACATGGTTCTATCCATCTGAGACAAACGCTGTTGCTAATGGTGGTACGGGTGAGAATGACCGTTATGTGACCTACAACTACATGGAAAAAGTTTGGTACTTCGGCACACTTGAAAGAACTGCTTGGCTTGACCGTGGCACTCGCACTTATCCTGTTGGCGCAGGTGGTGGTTATCTGTACAACCACGAGTTTGGCTACAATGATGATGGATCCGAAATGAACTCGTTCATCGAGTCAGCAACGATTGACATCGGTGACGGTGATAAATTTGCCTATATAAGCCGTGTTATTCCTGATCTGACGTTTGACGGCTCGGCGAATTTGAGCAGCCCACAAGCGACATTTACAATCAAGTCTCGTAATTTTCCTGGCGGCACGTTTAACTCTGACTCTGGGGACGTAATCCGCACCAGCACGTCTCCCGTTGAGCAGTACACAAATCAATTAAATGTACGTTCCAGAGGGCGGTCTTTTGCTCTGCGTGTAGAATCTGATGCACTTGGTAGCAAATGGAAGTTAGGAAGCCCTCGCATTGATTTAAGACAGGATGGTAAGCGCTAATGTCTTCTAATCAAATTGCACCGCCAAGACTACCTGATGCTCCATTTGAGTATAGTCAGCCGTATATGCAGGACTTACTGCGTGCGCTTGAAACATTTATTCAGCAAGAGCGCAACCCAGGTGAATTGCGCGGCACAAGAATAACACTAACTGATCTTCCAACGTCATCGACAGGTCTTGAAACAGGAGCATTGTATAATGACGCAGGAACGGTTAAAATCGTCACATGAGGTAAAGTATGGGTCTTAATCTTGGAGACATTCTGAAGGCAGCCGCGCCAGTTGTTGCGGGTACGCTATTAGGCGGGCCTGCTGGCATTCTTGCGGGGATCCCTGGACTTGGTGCGGTAGCGTCAAGCCCAGCGCTTTCATCTGCATTAATTAGCGGCTTAGGTGGTTTGGCATTTGGCCAAAAACCAAAGGATGCTTTGCGTTCTGCTCTTCTTGGCGGTATTGGTGGAGCGGCGTTTGGAGGCCAAGCGGCTGGTCAAGCGGCTGGTCAGACTGCTGTGACACCAAGCATGGCTGGTATGAACCCAGCAATTCAGAAGCGTGTTGCAGATGAAGCGGCGCAAAGAGCATCAACGGGGTCTGGATTTGGCGCATTCCGTGGCGTTGCCCCTGCGGCAAAAGGCGAGACAATGAGTGGTCAACTCCTTCAGAGCCTAGGCTATGCTGGAGAAGACAAAGGAAATCTTTTGTTTAAGATTCTGAATACTCGAATGGGCGAGGGTGTTGCGGCTGGTTTGTTGGCTCAATTGCTTGCGGGAGACGAAGAAGAAGAAGATTCTCGCGGCTCCTTTGAGCGCCGTCCTTATGGTTACGGCGGTCCTGGCGGTCAGATTGGCGGTATTAATTATATGGCTGACGGTGGTGAGCCTGACTATTTCCCTCGTAGAAATGGCGGGATTGACCCATCCGAGGGATCTGGAACGAAAGATGACGTTCCTGCTATGTTGATGGCTGGTGAGTTTGTGATGACCCGTGACGCTGTAAAAGGCGCAGGCAATGGCAACTTGCGTCAAGGCATCAATAAAATGTATGATATGATGGATGATTTCGAGAGGATGGCGTAATGGCAGTCCAGACAGTAGAACAAGTACAACGCCTCGCCCCATACCTTGAGGGCTTGGAAAAGCGGTTGCTAGGCACCGCTTTCGGCACATTTGATGGTGAGACGCAAACAGCGCCAGGCATCCTAGACAAGCCTATTGGCCTTCCACAATATCAGGTAGCAGGCTTTGATCCTCTTCAGCAGGCTGCACTTGATTATGCCCCTAGTCTCGTAGGGTCATATGCTCCATTTGTTGGCGGTGCGGCGGGTCAAACCTATGGCGCACAAGCGGCATTAGGTGCTGGTTTGGGCGCTTTGGCTGACCCAGCAGCGGCTTTGGCTCAGTATTACAATCCGTATACCTCTCAAGTTATTGACCAGACAATGGGTGATATTGCTCGTGCTGGTGAGATGCAGCGCCTTGGCCTTGGTGCTAAAGCAGTTGGCGCAGGTGCTTTTGGGGGATCACGTCAGGCTATTGCAGAATCTGAACTTGGTCGCAATGTTCTTGAGCAGCAGGCTCGTGCTGCTGGTCAGTTGCGTCAATCAGGCTATCAGAAGGCTCTTGAAGCCGCACAACGTGGCGCTCAACTGATGGGTGGCCTTGGCCAAGCATTTGGCCAATTAGCAGGGACAACTGCTGATATTGGTCGCGTTCAATCTGAACTTGGCCGTGCTGACGTTGGCATGCTGACACAACTTGGTCAGATTGGTCAGTCTCAGCAACAGCGTATTCTTGAGGCTCAACGTCAGAACCTGCTTCAGCAGGCTCAGGAGCCATACACACGGCTTGAGATTGGTCAGCAGTTGCTAAAAGGTGTACCTAGCGCTGGTCTTGGCTCTACATTCAAATCCGCCACAACGCCACAGACCAATCCGTTCTTGGCTGGTATTGGCGCATACACCGCCCTGCAAGGCATTCAACCTAGCGGTGGCGGTAGCGTATCGCAGTGAGGTAAATAATGGCTGATCAACGCCCTGTACTACCATTAACATCAGGTATTGGTGCTGTAACGCCCACTGGCATTGACAGTGGGGAGCAGGCTTTTAGAAACAGAACTGGTCTTATTCAAGACTTTTTGTCTGGGATTGGCATGGGGTTTGGTCAAAATCAATCCGCTGTTCCTATGCAGAGTTTTGAAGATATTGAATATTCACAGCCAGAAAGAGCGCCAGATAGTTTTTCAATCACTGACATCTTTAGCGGCATTTCACCTTCCACATCACCAAGCCTTTTAGATGTTGAGTCTGGGCTTTCTATTAGCCCTGATGATACTTCTATTATGGAAAGAAGGGCTGAAGAGGCTCGTTTAGCGCAGGCTCAGGCAGAAGCAGGTAAACGCCGCAAGGACATTATTGAAGGAATAGATGAAAAGACCGCAGCAAAAAAAGCAGCAGATGATGGCAGTGATACTGCCGTTGTTACAGGTGATGCACGGGAAAGCGCTATTCCTGACAGCGCTTCTGTCAAAGGCGCTGACACTCCAATCAAACAAGCCACAGTAACGGCTCTTGATGAATATCTGAAGAGTGCGCGGCCTGGTGTAGCGCCTAAAGATTA
>Ga0255772_10001281_pt1 | contig 25111 bp, 21 predicted proteins | sample 071ome_34_FD_179970 | JGI IMG/M metagenome (GOLD analysis project Ga0255772, IMG submission 179970) | Coastal salt marsh microbial communities from the Groves Creek Marsh, Skidaway Island, Georgia - 071411BT metaG (version 2) | ecosystem: Environmental > Aquatic > Marine > Intertidal zone >...
AGATTTATGCCTTGGCCATGCCATTTGTGGATGTTTTGGAAATTACGGTAGTCGATGCCACATTGGAGGGACATGCTTATTTCCCGGATTGGGATAAGGCGCCTTTTGAATGCGTATCGAGCGTGCACCATCCGGCCGACGAAAACCACGAATATTCCTTTACCTTCGAGACTTGGAAACGAAAGGGTTAGCCCCCCTTAATCTATAAATTGGACACATGAAAAAACTTATGTTCGCGCTACCCCTAGCCTTCGCGGCTTGTACAGCGCCGGAAGAAGCGCCTAAAGTAGCGGAGGATCAAATCATTATTTGGTAACTGTGATTTTAGTTGCACCTCGTTTAAAAAGGTGCCACTAATTTTGACCCAAAATCAAGCAATTATGACAATCAATGAAGCAATCAACCACCCAGAGGCCACCTTAGTAGACGTACGTACACCAGGAGAAGTTGCCTTTGAACCTGTACCTGGCGCCATCAACATTCCATTGGATGAAGTTCCTGCGCGTTGGGAGGAATTTAAATCAATGTCGCGTCCACTCGTCGTGTTTTGCCGTTCGGGAAACCGCTCAGGACAAGCGTTGATGTTCTTGTCATCCAAAGGAATTGTAGATGGAGTGAACGGAGGCGGTGCTTCTGATGTTCTTATCCATAAAATGTAAGACCATGAAATCAGTAAAACTTTTCCCACAATTTCTCGTCGCAGCCCTTTTATGGGGTGGTGCAGTGAGCTGTCAATCCAAAACTCCAGCGGTGGAAGCCACCCAAAGCGAGGGTGTGATTAACAGGAATATTGGGGTCGAGGAGTTTGCAGATTTAATTAATAATGGACCCGAGGGAGTGCTCTTGGACGTACGAACCGACCGAGAGTTTTCCATGGGCCATATCAAAGGCGCTAGCCAGATCGATTTCTACCGCAGTGACTTTCAGGAGGAGCTGGCGAAATTGGACCCAGAAGTACCCGTTTATGTGTATTGCAGAAGTGGTAATCGCTCAGGTCAGGCTGCGCAAATGATGAAACAAATGGGCTTTACCACCGTATACAACCTACAAGGCGGTATGGGTGCGTGGGCTCGAAAACAACCTGTTGCCAAATAACCCCTAAACCCCCATATCATGGCAAGTTTTAAAGAAATCATTGATAGCCCGAAACCCACCCTCATCGACTTTTTCGCAGAGTGGTGCGGTCCCTGTAAAATGATGTCGCCTATTCTTCAGGAATTGGCTGCAGATATGGGTGAGGCTGTCAATATCATCAAGGTGGATATCGATAAGAATCCACAACTGGCCGAAGCACTGCGCATTCAAGGCGTGCCGACGTTGACGTTATTCCAAAACGGAGAAATGATTTGGCGCCAGAGCGGTGTTGTACCGGCGTATCAATTGGCTCAAATCATTCGCGAAAAAGCGCAGATCGAAGCCTAAATGCTCTCTCTTTCAAGAACCCTTGCTATTGCCTTACTTGCCGCCACGATGGTGGGCTGTGGGTTATCGCAAGATTTGGTCTTTAAAGTGCCGCCTGCTCCGGATTATACTGAACTCGACAATTGGGCGGGACACGCAGAGAAATTAGACATCACAGATTCCATTTTTGTGCCTACGTCCCGAATTTTCGGTGTCCCTGTGTTCTATGTGTATCCCACGGCTCACTTTCCTAAAAAAGGTGGGTCTTGGAATGCCGATGCCTACGCGGAAGAGGTTCGAGAGCGCACGCACTATGCGGTAAAAATGCAGAGCAGCGCCTTCAATGTCGCAGGTCCAGTATATGCACCGTTTTACCGTCAAGCGGCCTACCAAGTCTACAACGTAGCTCCCAACACGACTACCGTTAATGCGTACGATTTGGCGTACAATGATGTGCGCACCGCGTTCGAGCAATTCCTCGTCGACATCGGCCCAGATGTTCCCTTTGTTTTAGCCTCGCATAGTCAAGGTACGGATCATTTGGAACGCCTGATACGCAATGAATTTGATAAGGAGTTGCAGGATCGATTAGTCATTGCCTACCTCATTGGAATGCCCGTCTTAAACGACTTGCCCATCCCGCTTTGCGAGGATCCTTTGCAGACGGGATGTTTTGTCTCATGGAGAACATTCCATAAATCGGTCGAAACTTCCAGTAATGAGGCTGCAATGGTTGGAGTGGTGAATCCGTTGAGTTGGAATACATCAACAGTCGAAGTGCCTGCAGCCGACAATCCGGGTGCACTTGTGTTTGAAAATGGAGAGGTGCTGCCGGGGTTAATTGGTGCCCAAATTCAAGATGGAATCATTATCGCCGATCGCCCAAAATTCAAGGGTAGCTGGCTCATCAGAACCAAGGATTATCATCGCGGTGATATTAATCTATACTACCTCTCTATTCGAGAGAATCTTGAGGCGCGACTAGAGAGTCTTGAGCAGCAGCGTTAGGAAACTCAATAGGGTAGAGCGGTACTAAAGTTTGTACAACAAAGGCATCTGGAAATTCAACTAACCATCGCTGGCGTTCTTGCTCTGCCATCAAAGTGGTAGGAAAGGCACCTATATGAACCTTAAAATTTGGAGCTTTATAAACGATCCTAGCATCTCCTAGGTTGAGCCCCACTACCTTCGCTCTTACTTTGTTCGCATTATCTCGGTCACCACTAAATAATTGGACGGTATAACCTTCAAATACTTCACTTTTGTTCTCTTCTACAAAATGGGTATATACGGAATCTAAATTAGGCGCAACCTCTAAGGTGTCTTTAACGGTATACGAGTATCCGTCAAGGCCTGTTATTAGTACAATTGAAAGGATAATGAAACGCATGCTATTTGAGGATGAACAATCAAAGGTACATTTACCAAATCTCATGCCATTATCGGGTGTTGTAACATGGGTTAATTTAGAACGATTCCAAATTAACATTTTACGAAATATCCGACCCATTTTCGGAGTCTGAACCTTATTTTTGCGCCACACTGAATAGCTATTATTAGGCCTCATATGTATACAAGTTCAAACCGAAGAGGATTAAGCTCTGTTTTGGCGGCGTTTTTCTTCTTGTTTTCTGTTACAACCGTGTCCGCTTTCGAGGGGGACGCTTCAAACGGTAAAAAGCTCTTCAAATCCAATTGTGCCAGTTGTCATAAACTTGAAAAAAAACTAGTCGGACCTGCACTCGCGGGGGTGACGGATAAGTATTCTGAAGAATGGTTGTTGGCATGGATTAGAAATAACGCGGAATTACGTGCCTCGGGTGATGCAGATGCCATCGCTATTTTTGAGGAATACAATGGTTCTGTGATGAGTGCGTTCCCTGCACTGAGCGATCAAGATATCTTTGATATTCTTCAGTACACTATTGAAGGTGACAAGAAACCTGCTCCTCCAGGAGATTTGGCTGGTGGCACCACCGTTGTTGTCGAAAGTAAAAACTACGATAGCGAAATTACCATTGGCCTAGGTATCCTGCTATTCTTGATGGTCATGCTCCTTGCCCGCATGAAGAACACTCTTCGTCTTGTTCAAGGGAAAGACCCCGTGAGCATATTAGATGAAGCAGGATGGTTTTGGGGTCGACTAATAAAGAACAAAGGATTTGTAACCTTAGCAACGGTAGTCATTACTGTCGCTTTCTTAAGCCAACTATATGGTTGGATGATGGGCATCGGCATGGAGCAGAACTACCAGCCGGAGCAGCCTATTGCGTTCTCGCATGCCTTACACGCTGGAGAGAATCAGATTGACTGTAATTACTGTCACAGCTCCGCACGTCACTCAAAGCACTCAGGTATTCCATCAGCAAACGTGTGTATGAACTGTCACATGTACGTGGACGGTTCTGAAATCACAGATGCTGCTGGTAACTTGAAGTACGACGGTGAAGGTTCGCCAGAGATTGCTAAAATCTATGCAGCGATTGGTTGGGATTCTGAAAACCGCGAATACATCGACGGATATGAGCAACAGCCAATCAAATGGATACGTATTCACAACCTACCAGATTTGGCCTACTTCAACCACAGCCAGCACGTGAATGCAGGTCAGTTAGAATGTCAAGAATGTCATGGTCCAGTAGAGACAATGGAAGAAGTATACCAGTATTCAGAATTGACCATGGGATGGTGTATCAACTGTCACCGTGAAACCGAAGTTCAGTTCAACAAGAACGAATACTACCAGGACTTCCACGAAGAATTAACTGAGAAATACCACGGCGAGAAAATCACTGCTGAAAAGATCGGTGGTTTGGAATGTGGTAAGTGTCACTACTAATAAGAAGCAGCAATGACTGAGAACAATAAATATTGGAGAGGGATTGAGGATCAATCTAATCCAGAACTCGCAGAAAAGCTCGCTCAAAACGAATTCTCAAACGAGATTAGCCAAGCAGATTTCCTCGGAAAAGACGAGTTGGCTGAAGGAGAAACTTCGAGAAGAGATTTCTTGAAATTCATGGGATTCTCTACTGCAGCAGCCACGCTTGCAGCTTGTGAGGCTCCTATCGTTGAAAGTATCCCTTACGTGGTGAAGCCAGATAGCCTCACCCCAGGTGTACCTAATTACTACGCATCTGTTTCATATGATGGATTTGATTTCGCTTCCGTGTTGGTTAAAACACGTGAAGGTCGTCCGATCAAGATTGAACCTAATAATGATGCACCTTTCAATGGTGCAACGAACGCTCGCGTTCAAGCTTCAGTATTGAGCTTGTATGATGGAGCGCGCATGCAGAGCCCTATGGTGGACGGTGTTGCCGCTTCATGGGGAGATGCAATGGCAGCCGCTCGTGAGATTATGACTGATAACAGTGTTTTGGTGAGTGGTTCTGTAATCAGCCCTGCGTTGAAAACGGCCATCTCAAAACTTGGTTTACGCCATGTAAGTATAGATGCAGTAAGCCAGAGTGCACGCGCAGATGTATATGAGAGCCTAACCGGTCGTCGCGGTCTACCTACGGTATCTTTAGACAAGGCTTCGGCAGTTGTTGCTGTAGGTGCTGATTTCCTAGGAGATTGGGGTGGTGAAAACCTCAACGGAGCTTATGCTGCTGCTCGCAAACCAGGAGAAGGCATGCTTCACCACGTTCAAATCGAAGCAGGTTTGAGTCTATCTGGTTCAAACGCTGATGTACGTATCAAAGCAAGAATGAGCGAGTACGAAACAGTACTTGCACACATATATAATAAAGTAGCTGCTGCTACGGGTGCTGATAAAGTTGCAGCCCCAGCGCTTCGCGACGATATCGCGGCTTCTGTAGCAAACGCTGCAATGGAGCTAGTAAATGCTGGTTCAGGTGCGTTATTGTTGAACGGCTTGAATTCTGCAACTGCAGAAAAATTGGCTGCTAAGACAAATGAACTACTTGCTTCAGCTGCGTTCAACACCGCAACTCTAGAGTACACTTCAACAGGTTCAGATAGCGCCTTCAATGCACTTGTAGCAGATGTTAAAGCGGGTAAGGTAGATACAGTTGTGACTTTAGATAGCAACGTATTATACTTCTCTGCGGAGATGGCTGCAGTTGCTGATAAGGTAAATATTGTAAGCATCGCAGATCGTGCAGATGAAACGGCTTCCAAGGCAAAGGTCGCTCTTCCATTGAGCCATTACCTTGAGGCTTGGACGGACGCTCTGCCTGTAGACGGTGTTTATGCAGTAGGTCAACCAACCATCAGCCCACTTTTCGATAGTAAGAGTGCTGTTGAAATTGTAAACGGCTTAGCCGGAGGTTCTGAAAATGCAATTGATTTAATCAAGGCGAGCGCTTCAACTACTGGTAACGCAAAAGCATGGAACGCATTGTTGCATGACGGTTTTGCTACTACTGATAAAATGCCGGATATACTATATGAAGTAGTTCCTTCAGTAGATCTTTCGGACGTTAAGGTAAGTGCTCCAGTTGAAGGCCTAGAATTCTACACCTACACTAAAACTGGTATGGGTACTGGGTCTAATGCAAATAACCCTTGGGTTTACGAATTGCCAGATCCGATCTCGCGTTTGTCTTGGGACAACTATTTGGTAATGTCGGCTGCAGATGCAGTTGCATTAGGCGTAGAAAACTACGCACAATCAAATGGTGCGATGAACGGAAATACTGTGAATATCACAGTAAATGGCACCACATTAGAAAATGTACCAGTTTGGATTCAACCAGGACAAACCCAAGGAACTATCGGCTTGGCTGTAGGTTTCGGTCGTGAATCTGTTGGTAAAGTTGGTAATGGAGTAGGGGTTAATGCAAATGCGTTGCTTGCTACAACAGCTACTTATGCTAAAGCAGAAGTAGTTGCAACAGAAGTAGAGCACGGTTTCGCTTCAGTACAGCTTGCCCACACGATGATGGGGCGTAAGATTGTAAACGAAATCAATCTTCCTACGTTCTTGCACGGCAATGCCGCAGAATGGAACGAGACTCCAACCTTTGAAACTCACAGAGGTCCACTTAGCGCTTTTGAAGCGAATCTTTGGGACGATCACGATCACGAGACTTCACACATGTGGAATATGTCTATTGATCTAAATTCATGTACCGGTTGTGGTGCTTGTGTGGTTGCTTGTTCTTTAGAAAACAACGTGCCTGTAGTTGGCAAGGAGGAAGTTCGTCGTCACCGTGATATGCACTGGTTGCGTATCGACCGTTACTATTCTTCAGAGATGACTGAATCAGTCGCGGAAGAAGAGGGTATTGGGGCAATTGAGAAGTACGCTAAGATGGAAATTCCATCTGAAAGTCCATCTGTAGTTTTTCAACCTATTATGTGTCAGCATTGTAATCATGCTCCTTGTGAGACGGTTTGTCCCGTAGGTGCAACAGTGCATTCACGCGAGGGATTGAACCACATGGCATATAACCGCTGTATAGGTACACGTTACTGTGCGAACAACTGTCCCTACAAAGTGCGTCGATTCAACTGGTTTAATTACCAAGCCAACGAAAACTTTACGGATGTAAACCCTGCACAAGATGATTACGGCCGCATGGTCTTGAATCCTGATGTGACTGTTCGTGCACGTGGTGTGATCGAGAAGTGTTCTTTATGTATCCAGCGTATCCAATTGGGTAAACTAGAAGCGAAGAAAGATGGTAGAATGTTGACAGATGGTGAATTTACTACTGCTTGCGCGCAAGCATGTGGTTCTGGTGCCATTGTCTTCGGTGATGTCAATAATCCTTCAAGTGAAGTAAGCCATCTCAAGCAAGAAGACCGTGCTTACCACCTATTGGAGGAAGTAGGAACACAACCTAGTGTGTTCTACCAGACAAAAGTTAGAAACAGAGCCTAAAAAATAAGAAAGCGACATGCATTACGAATCGCCTGTTAGAAATCCGCTCATTCTTGGAGATAAGTCTTACTCAGACATCACCAATGATATAGCGAAACCGGTAGAGTCAAAAGCACCACGTGCGTGGTGGATTGCCTTCTCTATCGCATTTATAATGTTCCTATGGGGTGTGGGATGTATCCTATATACTATTGGTACCGGTATCGGTGTTTGGGGACTTAATAAAACTGTTGATTGGGCCTGGGATATTACCAACTTCGTTTGGTGGGTAGGTATTGGTCACGCGGGAACATTGATTTCTGCGGTACTTCTTCTCTTCCGTCAGAAGTGGAGAATGGCTATTAACCGCTCGGCAGAGGCAATGACTATCTTCTCAGTTATTCAAGCGGGTCTATTCCCGTTGATCCATATGGGTCGTATCTGGATGGCTTATTGGGTAATGCCTATTCCGAACCAATTCGGTTCACTTTGGGTGAACTTTAACTCACCACTTCTTTGGGATGTATTTGCCATCTCGACGTATCTAACTGTGAGTACCGTATTCTGGTATGTTGGTTTGATCCCGGATTTCGCAATGATTCGTGACCGAGCAATCAACCCAGTACAGAAACACATATACAAGCTACTATCATTTGGATGGGGTGGTAAGGCTAAGCACTGGCAGCGATTTGAAGAAGTATCGCTGGTACTTGCTGGTTTGGCTACACCACTTGTACTTTCTGTACACACTATTGTATCGTTTGACTTCGCAACTTCTGTGATTCCAGGATGGCACACCACCATCTTCCCACCGTACTTCGTTGCCGGTGCTATTTTCTCAGGCTTCGCGATGGTACAGACGCTCCTTCTAATTGTACGCAAGATCTTCAAGATGGAAGATTATATCAACATCGAGCACATTGAGATGATGAATATTGTAATTATGGTTACAGGCTCTATCGTTGGTGTGGCTTACATTACAGAGCTGTTCATTGCATGGTATTCCGGTGTTGAATATGAGCAATATGCCTTCCTAAATAGGGCAACTGGACCTTATTGGTGGGCGTATTGGGCGATGATGACTTGTAATGTGTTCTCTCCACAGTTCATGTGGTCGAAGAAACTTCGTACAAATTTGATTTTCACATTCGTGATTTCCATTGTTGTAAACATTGGTATGTGGTTCGAGCGTTTCGTTATTATCGTGACCTCCATTCATAGAGATTATCTGCCATCTTCATGGTCAATGTTCTCTCCAACCTTTGTTGACATCGGTATTTATATCGGTACTATCGGGTTCTTCTTTGTATTATTCCTCCTTTACGCCAGAACATTCCCGGTAATTGCACAAGCTGAATTGAAAACCATCTTGAAGTCTTCGGGTGAAAACTTCAAAAAACACCACGACGAGCATGGGGCACACTAAACACAATCCTATTGTACGAGCGCTGTTCAATGACGACGATGTCGTTTTGGGCGCTGTTAAAGATCTCCGTTCTAACGGTTACCACGTGAGTGAGGTTTATTCTCCGTTCCCCATCCACGGATTGGACGAAGCAATGGGTCTTAAAAGAACTCGCTTGAGTACAGCTGCATTCTTCTACGGTTTGACCGGTCTGTTTTTCGCTTCATGGTTAACGTACTACACGATGACCTTGGATTGGCCGCAAAACATTGGTGGTAAGCCAAATTCTATGTGGTTCTTGAACATGCCGTCTTTTGTGCCGGTAATGTTCGAGTTAACCGTATTCTTTGCAGCCCACCTTATGTGTTGGTCCTATTTCGCTGTAAATGGTTTGTACCCTGGTGCTAAGGCACAAAACCCAGATCCACGAACTACTGACGATCATTTCTTAATGGAAGTCGAGCTCGAAGGTGACGAGGACAAATTGAACAAAATGCTCAAAAAATTGGGTGCATTAGAAATATCTAAAATTGAAGCCTAAGCATGAAGCGTTTATCTACACTCTTACTAGTTGCTGCAGGTGCCTTTTTGGCAAGCTGTAATTCGGATAAAACAACGCCGGGCTATACATACATGGATGATATGTATACGAGCCCTTCATTAGAAACCTACGAGCCTGCGTACCAATTCGCAAATGGATTAAGTGCACAACTTCCGGTTGAAGGTACAGTCCCACGCGGCTACCACCCATATGAGTATGCAAATACTAACGAAGGGTACGATGCTGCAAAGGCTTCTTTGCTCATGCCAGAAGCTTATGCTTCAGAGGATGTTTTGACTGAAGGAAAAGAATTGTATACCACGTTCTGTGTGAATTGCCATGGCGAAAAAGGTGATGGTAATGGTAATCTAGTGCAGCAAGAAAAAATTCTTGGTGTACCAGCCTACAAGGACCGTGATATTACGCCTGGTTCTATGTACCATGTCATCATGCATGGAAAAGGAATAATGGGTTCACATGCCTCACAATTGACCTACGATGAGCGTTGGAAGATTGTTCGTTACGTTGTGAAGCTTAGAGAAGATCAAGAATAAAACCGCTGAAGAGAAATGTTTGAGTTTAGTACTAAAGCAAAACAACTGGCGATCGGCCTGACCGTAGTAGGAGCTATCCTTTGGGTTATTGGATTCGCCTTGAATGGATCATCTTCTCACGAAGCGGATCACGGACAAGATGCACATGCAACCGAAATGCATGCTGATGGAGGTCATGACGCACATGCAGAGGACGCACACGGAGCTGACACTCACGAAGCGCACGCTGATGAACATGGAGCAGACGCTCACGATGCACATGCAGAACACCTTCATCATCAACAACAAAACCGCCCATGGAGTGCCCTATACGTAGCGGCCATATTCTTCTTAGGATTGGGGCTAGGGCAATTGTTCTTTTTGGCAATTCAATACGTAGCACAAGCGGGTTGGTCTGCTGGTCTGTTGCGTGTGATGGAAGCACAAGCCTTCACCATTATCATACCATTAATAGTTATTGCATTAATTGCATTCCTAGGTCTGGGACATGTTCACCACATGTTCCACTGGATGGTAGAAGGTATTAATATTGAAGGTCACGAGAACTATGACGAAATTATCGCCGGTAAGCGTGGATTCTTAAATCCGTTGTTCTTCATTATACGTGTCACCATTTATATCGCGGGTTGGGTTTGGGCAGCGCGAATGTTGCGTAAAAATTCATTGCTCTCGGATAGTGGTGATGGAGTTGTGATGTGGAAGAAAAACCGAAAAGCAGGTGCAATTTTCATCGTATTCTATGCGGTAACCTCTTCTACAGCCGCGTGGGATTTAATCATGAGCATTGATACGCACTGGTTCTCTACCTTATTTGGATGGTACACATTCGCTGGAATGTTCGTGAGCTCGTTTGCGGCTATCATTCTCGTAACTCTTTACCTTAAATCAAAAGGCTTGTTGGAATGGGTTAATGATAACCACATCCATGACTTAGGTAAGTTTATGTTTGCATTCTCTGTATTCTGGACCTACCTATGGTTCTCTCAATTTGTATTGATTTGGTACGCAAATATTCCTGAGGAAGTGACCTACTATATGCAGCGTTGGGATCAATACAAAGTGCCATTCTTTACAATGTTATCCTTGAATTTTATTTTCCCAGTATTAGCCATCTTGAGCCGTCCTGCAAAACGAGTTTCAGGTACTTTGGTGATGGCGGCGATTTTCGTCTTGGTTGGTCACTACATGGACCACTATGTGATGATTATGCCGGGAACAGTTGGTGATCAGTATGGATTTGGAATAGTAGAATTGGGACCAATTTTATTCTTTGCTGGCCTATTCATATATGTGACATTGAATAACCTGGCAAAAGCGCCTTTACTGCATAAAAACCATCCGATGATGGTGGAATCAAAGCACTTCCAACAATAATCTAGAAAAGAGACTAAAAAATGAATACAGTTTCAATTATCGTTTTAGTAGTTCTAGCTATCCTCACATTGGTGCAGGTTATGCGTATCTCTGAAGTGTCTTCGGAAATCCAAGGAGGTAAAGACAACCAAGTGAGCGAAAAAGATAATGATACCCAAGGACGATTGATGTTATTAGTTGGAATGGGTTTTGTAATCAGTGTTGTTGTGATGTACTTCGCTTGGGGCCGACATAGCTTGCCAGAACCATCCTCAGAGCACGGTAAAGAAATAGATGGATTATGGAATTTGAGCATGTTGATTATCAACATTGTATTCTTTATAGTTCAACCTATTTTGTTCTACTTCGCCTACAAATACAGAGGTAAAAAAGGCACTAAAGCAGTTCACTTTGCCCACAACAACAAGCTTGAATTGTTCTGGACTATGGTACCTGCACTAGCATTGGCAGTGCTAATCATATGGGGTCTGAATGTTTGGAGCACATTGATGATGCCCGAAAACGAAGAAGAGCCTATTAAAATTGAACTCTATGCACAGCAATTTAATTGGACTGCTCGTTACAGTGGTGGCGATAACATGTTAGGTTTTGCCTCTGTGTATGATATCGAAGGTGCAAATATTGTTGGTGTTGATACTCAAGATGAAGCTTCAGCGGATGATATAGTTACGAAGGAGTTGCATTTGCCGGTAGGCAAGCCTGTTTTGTTCCAGTTCCGTTCGCAGGATGTAATTCACTCGGCTTACTTTCCACATTTCCGAGCACAAATGAATTGTGTACCTGGAGCAATCACAACATTCCAATTCACACCGACAATCACCACTGCTGAGATTCGTCAGAACAAAGATGTAAAAAGACATGTTGAAGAGGTAAATGCCATTCGCACTGCCAAGGGTGAAGATGTTTGGGATTTCAACTATGTATTGTTGTGTAACAAGATTTGTGGAGCAGCACACTACAACATGCAAATGGATATTATCGTAGAGACCGAGGATGAATATAATGCTTGGTTGAAAGAACAGAAAACCGTCGCTGAGACTTTGTAATTACCACCTAATAATGAGTACTATGTCAACTAAATCGACAGAAAACCCTCACTTTCAAGATCATTTGATGGAGCACCACCATAAAGAGAACTTCTTCACGAAGTACATTTTTACGATGGACCACAAAATGATTGGTAAGCAGTTTTTGATTACCGGTATGATCATGGGGATCATCGGCGTGATGATGTCTATGCTGTTCCGATTGGAACTAGCGTATCCTGAGCAAAGCTTCCCCATACTAGAATTTTTCTTGGGTAAATGGGCACCAGATGGCGTTATGGATCCTAATATGTACCTCGCCTTGGTAACCATCCACGGAACGATTATGGTCTTCTTTGTATTGACCGCAGGTCTTTCGGGTACATTCTCGAACTTGTTGATTCCATTGCAAATTGGTGCCCGAGATATGGCATCTGGTTTCATGAACGCCTTGTCTTACTGGTTCTTCTTCTTGAGCTCGGTAATTATGGTTGTATCGTTATTTGTGGAATCTGGTCCTGCTTCAGCAGGTTGGACGGTATACCCACCTCTATCAGCATTGCCACAGGCCATGCCAGGTTCTGGTGCAGGCATGACGCTATGGCTAATCTCGATGACTTTGTTCATCGTAGGTTCACTATTGGGTTCTTTGAACTACATCGTAACCGTATTGAACATGCGAACCAAAGGAATGAGCATGACTCGTCTTCCTTTGACTATTTGGGCGTTCTTCGTAACAGCAGTACTCGGTGTCCTTTCGTTCCCAGTATTGTTGAGCGCAGCGTTGTTATTGATGTTTGACCGATTATTGGGTACATCATTCTATTTGAGTGATATTTTCATGGGCGGTGAGGTATTGAGCTATAGCGGCGGTTCACCGGTATTGTACCAGCACTTGTTCTGGTTCTTGGGACACCCTGAGGTATACATTATCCTTTTACCTGCTTTGGGTATTTCGTCAGAAGTTATTGCGACCAATTCTCGTAAGCCAATCTTCGGTTACCGAGCGATGGTAGGTTCCATCTTGGCCATTGCCTTCTTGAGTTTCATCGTATGGGGTCACCACATGTTCGTGACAGGTATGAACCCGTTCCTAGGTTCGGTATTTACCTTCACCACATTGTTGATCGCCATTCCTTCAGCAGTGAAGGCCTTTAACTACATCACAACCCTTTGGAAAGGTAATATTCAGTACACACCCGCGATGATGTTCTCTATCGGTTTGGTAAGTACATTCGTTACTGGTGGTTTGACTGGGGTAATCCTAGGGGATAGCGCTCTTGATATCAACGTTCACGATACCTACTTCGTAGTAGCACACTTCCACATCGTAATGGGTCTTAGTGCGATCTTCGGTATGTTCGCTGGGGTTTATCACTGGTTCCCTAAGATGTATGGCCGTATGATGAACAAGTCGATGGGTTATGCACACTTCTGGTTGACTTTTATTACCGCTTATGGTGTATTCTTCCCAATGCACTTCTTGGGTATGGCAGGTCTTCCACGTCGTTACTACAGCAACACCGCATTCCCGATGTTCGATAACTTGGCAGATATTAACGTATTGATCACGTACTTCGCGATCATCGGTGGTATTGCTCAGTTGATCTTCATCTTCAACTTCTTCTACAGTATTTGGAGAGGTCCTAAGGCACCTCAGAATCCATGGAAGGCAAACTCATTGGAGTGGACTACTCCAGTAGAGCACTTGCACGGAAACTGGCCAGGTGAGATTCCAGTGGTACACCGTTGGGCGTACGACTACTCTAAGCCGGGTGCAGAAGAAGATTTCATTCCTCAAAACGTGCCGCTCGCAGAAGGCGAGGAAAGCGGCCACTAAGGAAAAGCTTTGTAAAACTCAAGTCCCCTTGTCGCTCGGCAAGGGGATTTTTTATGCTATTTTGTAGTACTATGAACGAGCATCTCGATCCGACAGGATCACATCTTTCAAACACCGAGCGCGAGATAGAGCGCAAACTGCGTCCCTTAAGTTTTGACGACTTCACAGGGCAAGCTGCGGTATTGGAGAACCTCAAGATTTTTGTCGAGGCAGCTAAGATGCGCGATGAGGCCATGGATCATGTATTGCTCCACGGCCCTCCTGGGTTGGGGAAAACCACCTTGTCTCACATCCTCGCGAATGAGTTGGGGGTAGGCATCAAAGTAACTTCAGGTCCTGTGTTGGACAAGCCTAGCGACCTTGCGGGGTTATTAACTGGTCTGCAGCCAAATGATGTCTTGTTTATTGATGAAATCCATAGATTGTCGCCTGTGATCGAGGAATACCTCTATAGTGCGATGGAAGATTTCAAAATAGACATTATGATTGATTCTGGACCGAGTGCGCGCAGCGTACAAATAGGTCTAAATCCCTTTACCATGATCGGTGCGACCACGCGCTCTGGGTTGCTTACCGCGCCGCTGCGCGCGCGATTTGGGATCAATGCCAGGTTGGAGTATTACGATGTGGAGCTGTTGAGTACTATTGTAGACCGTTCGGCAGAGATCTTGGATGTCCCTGCGGATTATGAAGCATGTATTCGAATCGCGGGTCGTTCACGTGGTACTCCGCGTATTGCGAATGCCTTGTTGCGTCGCGTGCGTGACTTTGCAATGGTCAAAGGAAATGGTACCATTGATGTGGAGATTGCCGAGTTTGGCCTCAATGCCCTGAATGTAGACAGTAGTGGTTTGGACGAAATGGACAATAAGATTCTTCATGTGTTGATTGACAACTTTGCTGGCGGACCGGTGGGTTTGAATACCCTTAGCACGGCCATTGGTGAACAAGCGGAGACCATTGAGGAGGTCTATGAACCGTACCTAATCAAGGAAGGTTTTATCATGCGTACCCCACGAGGACGTATGGTCACAGAGAAGGCCTACCACCACCTTGGAAAGAATAGCAAAGGTAAAGGATCGACAGGATCCTTATTCTAAGCGATGGACCGTTCGCGAGCCACAGCCATTATTAAGCGACTTGCAAAGGAGCAGGGCTTCATGGCTTGCGGTATTTCTACGGCAGAATTTTTAGAGGAAGAAGCTACCGGGCTGGAGCAATGGCTTAAGCATGGCTACCATGGAGAAATGTCTTGGATGGAAAATCACTTTGATGAGCGATTGGATCCGAGGAAATTGGTGCCAGGAGCGAAGTCTGTGATCAGTGTGCTCTTGAATTATTTCCCAGTGGAGGGCCAAGTGGAGGGTGCTCCCAAGATTTCTAAATATGCCTATGGACGGGATTATCATAAGGTGATTCGCGGGAAGCTCAAGCGAATGTTGGCCGGAATTCACGATGAAATAGGCCAAGTGCATGGGCGGGGTTTTGTGGACAGTGCTCCCGTGATGGATCGGGCGTGGGCCCGAAGAAGTGGCTTGGGATGGATAGGAAAGCACAGTTTGCTGTTGAGCAAAAAGGCCGGGAGTTTCTATTTTATTGGGGAGTTGATAGTCGATTTAGAATTGGACCCTGATGGACCCAGTACAGATCACTGCGGCAGTTGTACCGCCTGTATGGATGCATGCCCAACGGATGCTATTTTATCGCCGACTGTAGTAGATAGCAACAAGTGCATCAGCTATTTGACCATTGAGTACAAAAAAGCCTTGCCCACAGAGTTTCAAGATAAGATGGAGCAGTGGGTGTATGGATGTGATATCTGCCAGGACGTTTGTCCGTGGAACCGATTCTCCTCGCCACACCAGGAGCCGGATTTCAACATGCGCGAAGCTATCGGAAAGTACGGTTGGCAGGAGTGGGAAGAAATCACCCACGAACTCTGGGAGGAAATCATGCAGGGTTCGGCCATACGTAGAACAGGCTACGAAGGCTTTAAGAGAAATCTAAGTTTTGCGAAAAAGGATTAGTCCACCGGGACTTCAATAACCTGCAGGATGCGGTAATTGTCCGGGTTGAATACATAGACCACAACCGCAGTATTGCTTTGCACCCAATCCGAATTCCACGCCAAGGAATAAGTGCCGCTTAGGGTATCTCCGGCTACCATTGGACTGGTGCCGAAACTGGTGCCCCAAGTATCAGTCACATAATCACGTAACACATTCATGTGTACGTAATCTGGATCGCGGGTGTCGTCTGGCATAAGCTGCGGACTAACGATGTTGCTTTCCTTTACCAATACCACAATTTTTAAATCATGGAGTAGGCTGGTTTGCGGAAACCCTTGGGCGCTGACGTTGAGTTGGCCTGAGGTAATGGAGGCAGAGGCATCAAGGGCGATGCGCAAGGTGCTGTCCATGGCTTCGGCACTCAAGGTTGGCCAGTTCGCATAGTTCGACCAGTGGCCATTTCCTGATGCGGTCCAATTCTCTCTGTTGACCATGCCCACCGGAAGAAAATTGGTCCCAAAGAAATTTTGGACTGCCTTACCTTCCTGGGTAGTGAAATCTGTAGGATAGTCGGTATTGGTGCCGGTAAAGTTTCCTGGACCTGCGTGAATGGCTAATCCAATGATGCGATCGTCTCCAAAGGCGTCAACGAGATTAGCGATTTCCTTCGAGGCCTTGGGGCAGTTCTTACAGCGATGTCCCGTAAAATCTTCGATGAGCACGTTGCGGCGCTGCTCTGAGCTTGTGGTATCAATAGTTCCACCTTTGAAAGGCTGGTCTATAACATCACATTGCGGTGTGAGGAACAGCAAAGAGAGTAAAGCCGAAAATGCGAAGAGTTTTCTCATGACTAGAAGCTTGTAGTGAGGGAGAAACTAATACCGTTCGATGGCGGAACCACGCGACAAACACCTCCTACACAGAAGATACCGCGCTGCTGACGTCCATAAGAAAGTTGGAACCTGCTCGTGCCCTCGGTGTAGACCACAGAGGCTAGTGGATAGTGCAGGCGCTGCTCTGGATCTGGGTTCCCATAGTTGTAGATGTCTTGAACGCTGAAGAACCAGTGTGGAGCGATGCTATATTCCAACAAAGCCATGGCCATACTTCCACGATCGTCTTGAGTGTTGAGCCACTGCAATTCGTTACGGAGGTAGTGGCGAGACTTGATCTTGTAAAGGCCTTCGAAAATGAAAATGTTGGCGTCCAGAAGTTTCTGGTTGTCGAAATTTGAAAGGATAGCCTCATCGCCTAGCCCATCTTCTAGCACGCTGCGGTTATAGAAGAGGTTGAGGTAGGTGGCAGTGTATTTGAAATCTCTGTTGACCTTCTTGCTCACCTTCACGTTGAAGTCGTGGAAATAAGGAATATCACCGCGCAAAGAGGGATCGCTATAATACCCTTGTAGGGTGCGAAGGGTATCCTGCGCTGGATCGACGAAATCTTTATTAATGCTTTGGGCGAGGCTGTAATTTACGCTGAGCAAGGTGCCGTATTTACCGCCGATTTTGGAGCCGCGCTTGAAGCGGTAATTCGCTTCTAATTGTATGCCTTCTTCTCCGTTGATTTGGGTGGCATACTGGTAGAGGGCGGGTAGGGCGTAGGTATGAACTTGGGCCGTAGGGCTCAAGTAGTTGATCAGCATATCTATGGTGGTTCCGTTGCGGTCGCTGCGGAAGCTCATGTTGTCGATGCGCTTGGCCCCTAGGATGAGGCCTAGTCCGTTTTTGCTGTAGCTCAAATGGGTGATGAACCCATTGCCGTCCTTGTAGATATAACCATTATCTGCACTGGGGTCATTGGCTTTGTATGCCCACTCTGCATCAAAAGCCCAAGCGCCTTTGATGAGTTGGGTGCGGAATCCACCGGTAGCTACATTTTCGGGAAGCACTAGGAATGGATCATTCCCACGCTGGTATTTGCTGATGAAAGACCCGCCTAGTGTCCAGGTAATGTTTTTATCGGCCAATTTTTGTGAGCGCTCGGTCAAATTGATTTCGGTATCGAAACCTCGAACGACTCCGGGGCTTTTGTCAAAGTAGAAGCGCTGGCGACCCAACACTCCTTTGAGGTATACGCCTTTGGCGGGATTTGCTTTAATCCGGACTCCGTCCATGGCGTTATCATACCCAAGGCCACGTTCTTCGTAGGAACGGAAGACCATCCCCGACCCGAATTGCTCGTAAAAGCTTCCGACGGTGATGTCGAGGTTATCTTGTTTGAATCTTAAAAATCTGTAGGTTATTCCCTCACCGCGGTACCCTTCTGGGAAACCCAGCATAACATTTTGGTAATTCTCGTAGCGAAGCCCGGCAGAAAAATCGCCATCAGTATAGACGAAATTTGCATAGCCCTGACCTAAGAAACGCTCGTCTGGATAGAATTCTCCAGTGGGGTCAATGTTCTCATCGCGGAGGTACCATTGGCCGTCGAGTTGGAAGTTCCCGTGGAGTTGACCGCCGAATTGGTCCTGCGCACTTAAAGAGAGTGCGCTTAAAACTACGGTGCCTACGAGAAGATTTCTAACCATCATTAATGGTTTGGTGTTCTACCTGCGGCAACTTCTTCCACAACTTCTGCCAAGTGCTCTTCGTCACCAGGCGAATAACCGCTGTGCTTCCAAACCACTTCGCCGGCACTATTGAGTACGAGGGTAAAAGGCACGTTCACGATGCCTAGGTTGCGTTTTAGGTCTTGGTTCTCGTCTAGAAGTACGGTGTACTCCCATCCTTGCCCTTGCACGAGCGGGGCAACACGCGAAGAATTACGGGTATCGTCGATACTTACAGCCAAAACTTTCATGTTTACCTCATCTTCTAAATCGATGGCGTAATCCATAAAGGCATTGAGCTCTTTAATACACGGCTTACACCATGTCGCCCAGAAGCTGATGACTGTAGGGCCGTCGTGGTTGATTTGGCTTAGAATATCTACTTGTTTCCCGTCTAGGGTCTTCAATGTAGTGCTGGGTAGTTCTTGCGCAACCAGAGCGGTAGTGGCAAAGAATAGGCTTAGGGCAGTGAGTAGGTTTTTCATGTAAAGTGTATTCAAAAAAAACGGGGGACCGAAGTCCCCCGTAAAAATAACATTTTCTGTGCTTAGTGAGCAACGTTCACGCGTAAGGTCTTGCTTACACCATTTACGTTAACATTCACGAAGTATAAACCTGCACTTAGTTCAGCAGTGTTCAAGTTCAATTTTTGAACTCCTGCATCCAATGTAGCAGCTTCTACAAGTACTGTTTGACCCATGGCGTTCACCATGTTTACAGTTACTTCTGAACGATCCATCAACTCAATCTCAACGCCAGCAACTTCGTCGGCCGGGTTAGGGTAGATAGAGATATATTTTGCTAGGTTGTCCATTTCATCAACGCTTGAAGTTGTGTAATCAGCGTAAGCTGCTTGTAATACTTCGCCATTGGTCATGTCTTGCAACCAAACAATGATGTCCATGTTGTTCGCGCCTACCCAGAAATCGAATGATCCTTGAGCCGGGTTGCTGTTCACGGTAATCGTAGAGTTTGCGTAGTGCGTGTAAGTATTACCTGCAGTCATAGAGCCCATAGAGTGACCGTTAGATCCGTCCATGAATTTGCGGAATACGTGATAGAAAGTAGTCTCACCGTTTGTTTGAACGTTATGCGAAACTTCTTTTTCAATCATTGCCATGTGCAACGAAACATTGCTTCCAAGATCTGCTAAAGCTTCCGCCTCCACATCACATTGTATGTAAGTGCCAGTATTGCTCCACTCAGCACTCAATTCTGCTAATGCTGGAATACCCATTACAGCGTCAATGGCAGCTTGGCTCGTGGCAATATTTGCACCAGAGTACACAACATCGGGCACACCGCTAATACCATAAAGCTGACGTCTTGCAAGACCTTCTGAGTTGTATGCAGGATCATTACCTGGAGAAGGCCAGTTCATTTGGTACTTCACACTAACAAGCTGAGTACCCGTAGTATTTGCATCGTTATCATCCAACAACTGCTTATAACCTGGGTTAAAGCTCGCACAAGGACCACAAGTAGAAGAAGTGAACTCTTCGGCTAATACTACGCGGTCCGCAGTAGCAGTAACCACTTCGATCGCAGTACTTAAGGTATCATTGCTGTTGTTTTGGTCATTACCACCGTTTAAGGCAGAAGCCCAAATCTCCACATCATAGTTACCTGTAGAACCTGGGTTCCAGTTCGTGCTGTGCGAGAATGTGTATGTTCCGTAAGGAGCAATCGACAAACCAGTAAGGTTATCGGTTACTGCAGTACCACCATTGATCGAGTAATTTAATGCCAATGAAGATATGGTTGTGCCTCCATAGTTTTTGATGGTTCCTTCAAGAGTGAAAGGAGCGTTGTTCAAACCAATAGTGCTGAACATGTCCAAAGATTCAACAGCCATGTCGAAGTTGTAAGGAGCGAAGATGGCAAAGTCATCAATACCCAAACCATACAACCAACCGCCACCGTCTTGGTAGTTGAAGGCAAACTGTACATTGCTGCTACCACAAGCAGCACTTACATCGATCCACTGAGAAGTCCAATCTGCACCGGGTACGATATCTGCCAAAGAAGTCCAAGATGAACCTCCGTTGGTAGAGTACAAGAATTCAGCAGCTTCAGTAGCGCCGCTGTAAGTTGCGCCGTAGAAGAAGCTCTTGAATGTTACGTGCAATACTGAGTAGTTGCTCAAATCGAGCGTATCAGTGATAAGGTATTCATCAGCTTTGTTACAGTTACAATCGTCATCATTAGTGGCCAAGATGTTCGATCCTGGGTCGCTAATAGTGAAGTACTGTGAGCTTACTGAAGAAGCAGATCCAGCTTGGAAACCACCGTCAGTAGCGTTCGTCACTTGTGACCAACCTGAAGGAATCCCGTTGTTAAAGTCCCACGAATAAATCGTGCTCTGGCCTTGTGCAAATGCAGTTGTTGCAGCGAACAAGGCGGCTAAGGATAGTAAAAGTTTTTTCATGCATTTGTGTTTTTGAAAGTGGAAATTTAATAAAAAAGGAGTGGAATTGAGCATAGTTGCGTTGTGAAAAGGGTTCGTTATATTTGAGCATTAAATAGTGACCCATGAAAAAAGCCCTATACCTCGTTCTTTTCGCTGCTTTCGCCATTAATTCGAATGCACAATCTCTCTCTGTTGTCGAACAAGACACAATAGTGGAAGTCAATTCTACAGCGGTAGCGGATTACGGATTCCATATCAAAGTCAAGAATACCAGCTCAGAAGATTTGGAAGTTTACGTTCGTCGTGCCTACAACAGTCCCGCTTGTGCCTATGATAGTGCCTATTTCTGTTGGGATTACTGCTACGGTTCGGATGTAGATAACAGTATCGGTTATGTCAGTATTTTGGCCGGTGACGAGAAGAATGATTTTAGCGGTCACGTGTACTCGCCAACGACCAACGCCACTTGCATGGACAGTACTCGTTACGTGTTTTACAACGGTAAGGATCCAAGTGATAGCTTGAGCGTATGGGTGCAAATCTCTGCGGGACCAACCATGGGTACTGTAGATGTGCAAATTGCTGCAGATAAGTTATATCCTAATCCTGCCCGCAATTATATCACAGTAGAGACCTCTAAGAGTGGCCAATTGGTCATCTATAATACCATTGGCGCCCTGGTGAAAACCAAATCCTTGAATCCAGGAAAGAATGCCATCTCGGTAGCGGAGTTGAGCAACGGAGTGTACCTCTACAGTGTGGACGGTTCGTCGTTTAAAAAACTCATTATTAGACATTAAGATTTTTGAATGAATGAAGGCCGCGCCGTGCGCGGCTTTTTTTCGTTTAGGGATATACCAAAAGCCTCAATAATTCGTTTGAAATAGATTAAGACCAGTAGTAATTATGATCTATTACGTCAAAGGAGAATTTGTTCTAAAAAGCGCCACCCAGGTGGTTGTGGATTGTGCTGGAGTGGGTTACGACGTGCAGATTTCTTTGAATACCTATGCAGATGTTGAGCCATTGTCCAATGGTTTGCTCTATACCTACCATTTAGTGCGCGAGGATGCCCAGCAGTTGTTTGGGTTTAGTACTCAGCGTGAGAAAGCGTTGTTCGAATTGCTCATCAGTGTTAGTGGAGTGGGTGCCAATACGGCACGCGTGATCTTGAGTTCTTTGGCCCCACACGAGGTGGAACAAGCCATCATGAGTGAGGATGCACATACACTTCAAGGAGTCAAAGGTATTGGGGCTAAAACGGCACAGCGTATCGTGATTGATTTGCGAGATAAGGTGGCGAAAACAGCGGTGGCTGGCGAAGGTGCGGTAGCAACTTCGGGTGGTGCACGTGCAGAGGCTCACGCGGCCCTAACGACCTTAGGCATTACGGCCAAGCAGACTGAAAACATCTTGAACAAATTGCTCAAGTCGAATCCAAATGCGACGACGGAAGAATTGGTCCGTCAAGCACTCCAAATGCTGTAATGAAACGCAACTTGGGTAAACGATTACATTTCTTTTGGTTCGCCGCAGCATTGCTGTGGGCGGTGCCTTCGTTTGCTCAGGACGCCAACGATACGACTTCTACTGGGAGCACGGGCAGCCTTTCTTTACCGGATCCGGCCAATTACCAGCGCGAGATCATTTACGACCCTATTACAGGGAATTACTTGGTTTACCGACGATATGGCGATGTGTTGTTCATGACCCCTGAGGTATGGACGACGGATCAGTACCGTCAGTACATGTACAGCCAAAGCGAGCAAGATTACTTCGGCAACAAGAGTGCCTTGTACAACGCCAGTGGAGATAGTCCGCGTGACGATGTTGGACTTGTGCCTCAGATTCAGACAGGCAACGAGGCATTGGGCCAGGTATTTGGAAGTGATATCGTGGAAATTCGGCCGCAGGGGATGGCAGAAATTCGCTTTGGTGGTAAGTACCAGTACGTTCAAAACCCTGGGATTCCTGTTCGGAACCAAAAGACCTTCGCTTTCGATTTTGGCCAGCGCATTCAGATGAATGTGAAAGGTAAAATTGGGGACCGATTAGAGTTGGGCATCAACTACGATACGGAAGCTACGTTCGCCTTTGATAACAAAATGAAATTAGACTTCGAAGGGGAGGAAGACGATATCATCAAGCGCCTGGAGATGGGGAATATCAATATGCCGCTCAACAGCAGCTTGATTACGGGTGCGCAAAGTTTATTTGGTTTGAAGGGCCAATTCCAGTTTGGGAACACCATGGTTACCACCGTGTTCTCCGAGCAACGTTCCCAAAGCCAGAGCATCAATGTACAGAGTGGGGGAACCACCACGGAGTTCTACATCCAAGGCGATGAGTATGAAGCGAACCGCCACTATTTTTTGAGCCAGTTCTTTCGTGAGCACTACGAAGAATACCTCGAAAACCTGCCGCTCATCACCTCGCCGGTGCAGATCACCAAAGTTGAGGTTTGGGTCACGAACGAGCGCAGTGCCACTCAGAACTTACGCAATATTGTTGCTTTCATGGATTTGGGAGCGGACGAGCGCCATGCCTATAGAAATGATACAGCGGGCTTGCCTGGGGTGAGCATATTCCCGGGTGGGAATGTGAATTTGGAGGGATTCCCGAACAATGCAAACAACAGGTTGGATCCTCTCGTATTGGAATCTGATATACCTGGAGTGCGTGATATTGCCACGGCGAACCAAGATGTGAGCAGCTCGGGATTTTTGGAGGCACGGGAATATGTAGAATTGGCCAATGCGCGCAAATTGGAGCCGAATCAATACAATGTACACCCGCAATTAGGCTACATCACCCTTAACCAAGCCTTGAATCAAGATGAGGTTTTGGCTGTCGCCTTCCAGTACACCGCCGCGGGTCGTACCTATCAGGTAGGGGAATTTTCAAATGATGGGATAACTCCGCCGAAAACGTTGATCCTGAAACTCCTCAAGAGTACGGTGTTGGATGTGCGTATGCCGACGTGGGATTTGATGATGAAGAACATCTATGCCTTGAATGCGTACCAGTTGGACCGCGAGGATTTCTACATGGACATCCTGTACATGAACGACGAAACTGGAGTGCCCATTCCATTCTTGCCGGACGGGAACCTCAGCGATACGTTGCTCATTGGAGTAATGGAATTGGACCGATTAAATACGAACAACGATCCCTTCCCGGATGGAATTTTCGACTTTGTGCCTGGGACGACCATTGACCAGCAGCGCGGCCGTATCATCTTCCCAGTTGTGGAGCCATTTGGGTCGAACTTGTATGAGAAATTGGACACAGAAAAAGCGCGTGATCGCTATGTCTATCAGGCGTTGTACGACAGTACTAGGTTCCGTGCTCAGGAGCAGACTCAACTGAATAAATTTATTCTGCGCGGGCAGTACAAGAGCGCGAGCGGGTCGGAGATCAGCCTAGGAGCCTTCAATATTCCGCAAGGATCAGTGACGGTGACGGCAGGCGGGCGAACACTTACAGAAAACCAAGATTATACGGTGGATTACTCATTGGGCCGTGTCCGTATTATCAATGAAGGAGTACTGAATTCGGGGTCGCCGATCAAGGTCAGCTTCGAAAACAATACGCTCTTCAACGTTCAAACCAAAACGTTCTACGGAACCAATATCGATCACAAGGTCAATGAGCATTTGAATATTGGTGGGACTTGGTTACACTTGACCGAAAGACCGCTGACCCAAAAAGTAAATATTGGCGACGAGCCTATATCTAATACCATTTGGGGGATGAATACGAACTACAGTGACGAGGCACCTTACCTCACGCGCTTTGTGGATGCCTTGCCGTTCATTGAAACGAAAGAAAAATCACAGCTGCAATTTAAAGGTGAATTCGCCCACCTCATTCCGGGATCCCCACGCGGTATTCGCATTACAGGAGCGGAAACCACCTACCTCGATGATTTCGAAAGTTCGCAGACCACCATTGACTTGCGCAGTTTTACCGCTTGGAACTTGGCCTCAACCCCTGCCAAGCAAGATGGGTTGTTCCCTGAGAGTTCGCTGAACAACGACCTGGCTTATGGGTTCAACAGGGCGAAATTGGCCTGGTATATTATTGATCCATCCCTCTATACGGGAGGTGCGAGTGTGCCGGATAACATTCGCAATGACCCTGAAATCACCTCGGACCAGCGTATGCG